>Ga0080004_1174326_pt1 | contig 20047 bp, 19 predicted proteins | sample WasSprMetagenome_FD_69207 | JGI IMG/M metagenome (GOLD analysis project Ga0080004, IMG submission 69207) | Sulfidic aquatic microbial communities from Washburn Spring, Yellowstone National Park, USA - WS (SPADES assembly) (version 2) | ecosystem: Environmental > Aquatic > Thermal springs > Hot...
AGGCTCCTAGACGAGGGTAGAAACGTTCTAGTCGTCGATAACTTTTCTAGGGGGAGCCTGGAGAACCTGAAGGACGTTAGAGCTGAAAAGGTTAAATGGGTGAAGGCTGACCTGAGAGACTACAGCCAAGCCCTAGCCGCAATCAAAGATGCTGAAACCGTTTATCACCTGGCGGCTGTTGTTGGAAGCGTTGAATACCTCCATGGAAGCGAGATGGCTGAGCTTAGAGCCCTACAAGACAACCTAGTGATAGACGCTAACGTTTTCAGAGCCTGCCTACAGCGCAAGGTGAGAAAGATCGTTTACGCTTCAAGCGTCTCCGTATACCCAATAGACCTACAACAGAGGCTTGACGTCCTTCTGTCGGAAGAAGACCTACGCTACTACAACCCGGAAGGAGGATATGGTTGGTGTATTTCTGGTTCTACTCGCATAATAACTTATGATGGATTAAAGCAGATACAGTATATAAAGCCTTTAGAAGACTTCGTTCTCGGTAAGGATGGAAAGTGGCACAGAGTGTTGGCTGTTCATAGGCGTAAATTACTGCCTAGTGAAAGATTCATTTTATTTAAGCCTTCAAGAGGCCCAGCCTTTTGGGTAACACCATCCCATCAAATACTTACTTCAGAAGGATGGAAAAGGATAGAACAAGTAATTCCGTATAAGACGGGAAGGAGGGAAAACACAGAGATTTTAGAGCCAACTCCTTATATTTTGGAGGAAAAGCCCCCCTCAAAGTTAGACTTTAGATATAAAGGATATAGGTCGGCGATAACTTGCACCAAAGATTTTTGGAGGTTAATAGGTTTTTGGTTAGCTGAAGGAACATTAGAAAAATATACGGGCTTATTTGCTGAGCCAGGATACATTTCACTTTCTCAGAAAGATAGACAAGTTTTGGAGAAATATCTTAATATTGTAAAGGAGTTGGACATAGATCCGGACGCTAAAATAAATGGTCCGCAGAAAAATGGCATGTACATTCTTAGGTTTTGGCATGAGGGCTTATGGCGTTGGCTACATTCAAACTTCATCGCTAAACGTGAAGCTAGAAAAACTGCACGTGAAAAGACTATTCCCTTGTGGTTGGCTGCTCTTCCAGACCCTGATTTTTCAAGCTTTTTCGAAGGATGGTATGAAGGTGACGGAAAGCATGAGTCAGATCCAAAACGCAGAAGCCCATGCATTTCGACATCAAGTGCGCATTTGGCAGGCAGGATGTATGTTGTAATGCGAGCTAGGGGGATTAATTGCTCTTTATCCATTAGAAAGACATATGCAAAAGATAACTATGTTCTCGCATGGCTGGGAAGTAACTACCAAAACAACGGCCATTTCATAAATAAAGTTTACGGCAATTATACTAAAGAAGCATACGCATATGACCTCGAAGTTGAAGGAGAGAATAGCTATACACTCCCAGGATGCGTAATCCATAACTCAAAATTGCTCGGTGAAATAGAACTCTCCTGGATGAAAAACATCGACATAGGAATCGCGAGGATATTCACCGCCTATGGTCCGGGAGAGCCTTTAGATGAGACCGCGCACGCTGTTCCAGCCTTAATACGTAAGGCTATAAGTTATCCGAAGGAGGATTTCATCGTCTGGGGTACGGGTGAACAGACGAGATCCTTCATGTACGTTTCAGACTGCGTAGAAGCCCTCCTGAGGCTTGAGGAGAAAGCTTCAAATCCCCCCCTAATCGTTAACGTAGGCTCCGACGAGCCTATATCCATAAGGGAATTGGCTGAGAAGATAGTTGATATTTCTGGGAAAGAAATAGAGATAAAGTATGATCCGTCTAAGCCCGTGGGTCCTATGAGCAGGACGGCTGATATTAGGAAGGCTAGGGAAGCGCTGGGTTGGAATCCAATGGTAAGTTTAGAAGAAGGACTAAGACATACCTATGGATGGGTTAAGAAAAAATTGCAAACTGATAGTATTTAATGAATGCTCGAAGGAACTACTATCTTAATGGATACGCAAAGGGGTTCTCAATTAGTTCTAGAGAAAGGATACATAAAGTTTTAGATATGGTTAAAGATACGCATGTCGAAAGATTACTTGATATAGGCTGTGGCGATGGAAGTATTTCAATTATTTTAAAAAACGCGACTAAAGCTAAAGAGGCATTCGGAATCGAACTATCCCCCGACGGAGCTAGGAAGGCCTTGCAGAGAGGTGTAAATGTTACGGTTTTCGACTTGGAGGAACTAAAAGAGAAGAAACTTCCATATCCAGATGGTTATTTCGACTTAATCTTCTGTGGAGATATAATTGAGCACATCTTTGAGCCTTCATTTCTCCTTAGAGAGGTTTCGAGAGTTTTAAAGGAATCTGGATCATGTATTATTACGACGCCTAATTTAGCCAGCTGGTATAATCGGCTATTTATTTTATTAGGATACCAACCTTATGGTACTGCGTGCAGCCTAAGATTTTCTTCGGCAGGAAAAGCCTTTAGTGGTATGGTGCCGGCTTCTTGGGGGGGGAGCATATCAGGGTAATGACATTGAAGGCCTTCAAAGACATAATCAAAGCCCACGGCTTTCGAATATGTGAATTGTATGGATGTTGTGGCATCCCGCTTGAAAATACTCTGAAAGCTCGAATTGCTGAAAGTATTGATCGGTTCATGTCAAAATTATTTCCAGCATTAGCAACATGGTTAGTCGCCAGGATTAGAAAGAATGTATCCTAAGCCTCCTAATCCTAAGATCTCGGTCGTTATCAGCACCTTTAACGAGGCGGGGAACCTTCCCTACGTGTTGCCTTATATTCCTGAATGGGTTGACGAGGTTGTGCTTGTTGATGGACATTCAACCGATGGAACGGTCGAAGTTGCAAAGAAGCTTAGACCCGACTTAAAGGTGCTTTATCAGCCTGGGAAGGGTAAGGGTGAGGCATTAAGGCATGGCATTAAGAGTTCTACGGGAGATATTGTCGTGACTTTGGATGCCGATGGAGAAACCGATCCGAGGGATATGCACCGGTTCATAGAGGCTCTATTGAGGGGCTGTGAATTCGCTAAAGGCTCTAGGCTTCGTTTAAGCCTTCCAGCAGGCAAGCCGACGCATCGAATAATCGGAAACCTCATTATAGCCGCCGTCTTTAACATGCTTTACTTAACAAGGTTTACTGATTTGTGCTCGGGCTATAATGCCTTCTGGAAGAAGTCTATCGAAAGGGTTAGCTTAGACTCCGAGGACTGCTTCGAGGATGAGCCTTTACTAGTTTCCAGAGCTAAGAAAATAGGTCTTAAGATAGTTGAAGTTGGACATCAGGATCGTGGGAGAATATCCGGTGAAAGCAAAGCCCCAAGCTGGAGGCAGGGGCTTAAGGCAATAAAAACGATCCTAAGAGAGAAGCTTCGTGGTTAATCGGCCTTTTTTGTCCGTAATTATTACTTCTTATACTACTGAAAGGCTGAAGAATATCTTTGAGTTGCTGGATAGCATAAAAGGTCAAACATATACAAATATTGAAGTCATCTTCGTTGCCGAGCGCTCAAAAGAGCTGTACGAGAAAGTGAGGAGATACGGGGAGAAAATAGGGCTTCCCGTGTTTAAGGTTCTCTTTAACTTTGGCGAGCTGGGGCTTTCCCAAGCAAGAAACTTGGGAATAGAGCATGCCAATGGTCATATAATAGCGTTCGTCGACGATGACGTAATTCTTACTCCTAATTGGGCTAAGGAATTGATGGCGACTTTTAATATGGATAATGATATAGTTGGAGTAACTGGACACGCTTTGCCCCTCTGGGAAGATAATTTGCTCAAGTGGCTTCCAAAGGAGCTACATTGGCTGATCAGCTGTACAACTTGGTTTGATGCCCAAGATGTGTGTGAGGTAAGGAATGTATGGGGCCATAACATGGCTTTCAGAATGGAAATTTTCGAGATATGTGGATTATTGCCTGCGAACTCGGGTTATCATAGAGGGCTTATGGCTGAAGACCTGTATTTCTCTATGCTTGTCAGAACGAAGACTAGGAAAAAGTTGGTATTTAATCCAAGGATTAAGGTTTTGCATAAGGTAAACGCGCATTGGAGGAACATACGATTTATAGTAGATAGAGCGCATTGGATAGGCTATTCAAGGCGTATGCTTAGCAGCTTATTTTCCAATGCTGACAGGAGCATCCTAAGCATAGAGCATAATCTTTTAGCGAAGACTCTGACAAGTACGATGGTATACTTATTTAAAAATCCCATCAAGGGTTTGCGACTTCTGCCAATACTAATTCTTGTGCTCTCATCGCTTGCTTTGGGATACTTCATCCCCAGGAGATAAACTTCTTTATGCTTAAGCCTAAAATTAACGTGGCCTTAGTCGGTTGTGGTTACATAGCCGAAAATGTTCATCTGCCTTTGCTGACCAATCATAAGAGCGCGAGAGTAATAGCTGTTTGTGATGTAAACAGAGAGAGAGCCATAAGCATTGCTAATAAGTTTGGTATAGCTAAAGCCTATGACGATTTTGAGGATATGCTGGAAAAGTGCGATGCAATCGATATAATCGATGTATGTACCCCCCCTCAAACCCATGGAGAACTAATAAAAAAGTCTCTTAAAAGGGGCTATCCATGTATAGTGGAAAAACCCTTCACTCTAGCCACTAAAGAAGCTGAAGAAGTGATCGATTTATCTAGAAGGACAGGAGTTAAAGTGTACGTAATCCATAACTACTCTTTTGTGCCATGTATGAGAAAGGCGAAATCAATTGTTCTTAAGGGAAAACTAGGAAGAATCAAGCTTGTTGAAACAAGTTATTTCACCGATATAAGAAAAGAGAGGTATTATGATGCTACGCATTGGACACATAAGCTCCCCGCTGGCATTCTGTCAAGCGAGATAACACCTCATTTGATAATGCTGCTCTTAGATTTTTTAGATAAAATTGTAGAGGCGAAGGTGTTGCTTGCGAAGTCAAACCTTAACCCTCACATGTCAGGCGAAGAACTTAAAATGATTCTGTTCTCAAAAGATGGAGCGACTGGGCATCTAAATTTATCGTATGATTCCCCAATGATATCTCATACTTTAAACATATTTGGTGATAGAGGGCTCTTATCTATAGATTTTCTTACACAAACCATAGTATTCCATAAAATTCCTTCTGAGATTTCCATTACTGATCAAATATCTAAAAGCAAGTTTATAAGAGCCAGATGGGCTATTGAAGATATAGTATGGCGGTTAACAGGCCTATTAAATGTGGGCGTTAGAACTGCTTTTGGGAGATATAAAATGCTGGCTGAAGGCCATAGGTTTCTATTCCAAAGATGTTTCGAAGACCTAAATAACATGTCGCGTTATCCAGTTGATATAAATAAATGCTACGAGGTTGTTCGGCTTCTTAACGTGATCTACGCTAAAGCAGAAGGGGCTATAGGCGCGCACATATGATTACAATTTATTAAAGTTCGCGGTTTTCGATGAGGCGACAACAATTAATGAGCATGTTCAAATCTAACACTATGAAAACCTGTTTAAAGAAGCCTAATGTAGGCATCGTAAATTTGCCTGTTTTTTCTTCTGCCGACAAAATTGCCTTAGACAAGCATATTCGCAGTATTTCTCCCTCTGCCAATATGGTCTTCGTCTATACTAGTAACTTTACAGGCGATTATCCAGAAAATGTCACTATCATCGAGATTGGAAGAACTGAAAGACCTGAGAAGCCATCAATTCTTAAGCGCATTCTTGATAATGTAAAACCTCAACTTAAACTTATAATTAATATTGCAAAATCGCGGAATTTAGACCTTGTACTGTTTGATATTGGAGAATATAGAAATGTTTTTACCATATTATTCAGTAAATTCTTAGATAAGAAGACCTTGGTGATCCATCGAAGCGGCAACAAATTTCTTGAGGCTAAATTTAATTACTCATCCGGAATAGAGAAGGTTATACCATACATCCAAGAGGCTATTCTAAGAATTAGTTATAGAGTGACAGACTATATACTTTGTGAATCGCCAAGAATCATTGAATATGGAGGGTTAATGAGATTCCGTAAAAAAATTCGCTTCTACAAGCATTTCGTAGAAATTGACCGCTTCGTACCGATAAAACCTCCAAGCGAAAGAGAGAATATAGTGGGTTATGCCGGAAGGCTTACGCGGAAAAAAGGGATTATAAACCTTGTTAAAGCCGCATCTTTACTTAGATCTTGCCAGGATGTAAAATTTATTATTATCGGAGATGGAGAACTGAAAGAGGAAATACTGCGCGAGATAAAAGCTCAAAGATTAAATGACCGCGTTGAAATGATTAGATGGGTCCCTGATGAAGATTTCCCTTTATATTTAGCCAAGATGAAAATTTTTGCCCTCCCCTCATATGAGGAGGGCGTCCCAATCACATTATTGGAGGCTATGGCATGCGGTACAATAGTGCTTGCAACACCAGTAGGCGGGATTCCGAATGTAATAAAAAATGGCAAAACTGGCTTTATACTTAAAAATAATGAACCTGAAACTATTGCTGAAGGTATTATTAGAATCTTAAATCACTCGCACCTTGACATAATAGCTAAAAAAGCACGCAATCTTATAGAAAAAGAGTATAATTTCAAAGCTGTCTCGAACGAATGGAGTAGGTTACTGCAAGCAATAATATCTGATATTCGTAAAATGATGTAGATTGGTGATTTAGATGCTATTGAGCCAAATATACGATTTGACTAAAACTAATCGAAAGAAGAGTTTGAAGAAGATGATCTATCATGGGCTTATTTTATTGATAATGGATTTGCTATCTCCACGAATCCTTAAAAGAGAGATTGAATATTTTATAAGAAGTTTGCTTGGAGAGAGTGTTATTCAGAATGCCAATGGTTTAAAAATGCTCCTTGTACTAAAGGAGGGGGGAATTCATCGAGATTTATTTGTATTTGGAAAACGCGAACCAATTGTTGTAGATTATTTATTGAAGTCTAAAATTCTTAAGGGGGGTGACTGTGTACTAGATATAGGTAGTAATATCGGGTATTATGTACTATTTTTATCTAAGCTTGTCGGGGAGAAAGGTAAAGTTTATGCTATTGAACCCGTGTCAAAACATGTTCAATATTTAAAGAGAAATCTTGAACTTAACTGTATCAAAAATGTAAAAATTTTCCATTTAGCTATTGGGGAAAAATGTACATGTGCCGAAATATTTATAGCAGCTTCATCTAATTGGTCTTCCCTTAAAAGAAGTGAACAATGCCTCTACGTGAGCAAAGAAAAAATCGAGATTGTGACTATGGACGATTTTTTAAGCAAAACAGGCTCGCTACCTAATTTGATAAGGATGGATGTTGAAGGATACGAATTAAACATCATTAAAGGTATGAAAGAGACGTTGAAGAATGCTAATGACATTACTCTTTTAATAGAATTTCACGGCCATTTGATGACAAGAAATCAAATAGAGGAACTGATCGATATTCTCAAAAGGAATAGTTTTAGAATAATTTTTTGTTCACCAGATCGAAAAATAGTATTCAATAATAAAATCGTTGATTTTCTTGATAGAAAGTTTTTCTCCTTAATAGAAAATCAAACGTATGCGAGAATAGACATGGATTATTTAAAAAAACTTTTGTTAGATGGATTTTGTCTTCAGGTAGCATTTACTAAAGTTAAATTACCTGAGGAAGAATCATCAAAAAGGTCAAAGCTTTAATTGATACATGTACAAAAGTCTCTTGAGGCTGAATTGATTGCGAAGTAGAACACTTACGCTCCTACTCTGTTTATTAATAGTTTTAGAAATAATAGTTATCATTTCCGCAGGCCCTGCTACTGGATACGAAGTTAGCATATATGATGCTTACCCACTCTATTTTTGGATATTACAAGCATCGAGCCTAACTTTGGGCGTTTTCCTATTATTAAGAAGTGCCCTTTGTTCTTACAACTCTCTATATATACACGCAGGACTAACAATAGCAATTTTTAGTAACGTCGTTCTTTTACTTTTACCCTTTTTTCGTGGCTATATTTACCTAGGTTGGAATGATCTTCCATCGCAAATAGGTTTCATAAGCGACATTCAATTGACAGGACGTATTGGCATACCTTTTTCAAATTGGGAGAACCCCTATCCTGCTTTGCACGTATTGGTTTTAACCAGCTCTTACATTATAGGGTTATCAGTCGAAGATCTCATGAAACTTCTACCAGCCTTCTTTTTCGCTTTTTTCATAATCTTTACATATTTATTATCCAAAAAAATTTCAACATCAAAGAGTCAAATTTTTCTAATAACTGCTTTTGGCGTATTACCACTCTACGCATTTATCTATAGTGAAAGAATAGTACATTTAGTTCCAAGAAACGTCACATTTCTTTTAACTCCATTTATTTTTTATCTTTATTTTGCTAATAAACAAGCTGCAGGGAATAAATATCAAATTCCTATACTTTTATGGTTGCTTATGCTGCCCACTTGGCATCCTGGCAATGCATTCATTCTCATACTCACGTTTTTATGTCTTTACGTTGGCCATAAGTTTTTCATAAATCACGATCACAATTATGATCGCTCTCTCCTTTTCTGTCTAATATTAACCTTTTCTTGGCTAGCATGGTTTATGAATCTCAACTGGTTCAATATTACTATTAGAAGTCTTGCTCTTCACTTCGGCGAATCGGAAATTGAGGGTATTTATAGAACTATAGAACGTGTAAAAATGCCTCTGACTGATAGCATTATTTTATTTATAAAGATGAGTGCTCATTTATGGCTTTATTTTCTAATGGGCATACTTTTAACTATATATTTGTTATGGAATTCACTCAAGCATAAAAAAATAAATGAAAACGCCTTATTATTCGCCCTACTTTTCCTGTTTTACTCGGCATTAACATTTGCCTCTTTGTTTTTTATTCCTATTGGAAGCGTGCGTGCGCTTTCATATAGTGTCTTTACATCAACAATCCTAAGCGGCCTTGTTATTCCTATATTAAGACGTACACGCGTAAAACCTCAAAAAAACAAAACTCAATGTTTTAAATGTATTTTAATGATGCTGCTTCTGCTACCCTCGATTGTTTTTTCGCACTTGAACATGTATACATCGCCCTTCATAAAAAGTGCTAATGACCAAGTGACTTTAGCAGATATAACTGGTTTTAAGCTATTTCTGACACATCAAACTGAACAATTCTTAATTGAAGACACTGGTTTGAACCAAAAAACTAAAATTATAGCAATAACTGGGCTTAAGAGTGCTCCACGTAATGTCCGCGATTGGCAGACAGTACAACAATCTCTTCCAGAACATTTTGGATATAACAAACATAGTAACCTAGGCATGTGGTATGAAGACGATAGATATCTTATAGTAGACCAAATGAGTAAGATACATTATGAGAAAGCAATTCCAGAATATAGGGAAGCTTGGAGATGGGCTCCAGAAGATTTCCTTAGGTTGTATGGTGACTGTTCTGTATTTCGCACTTATGATAACGGCGGTTTTTGGATTTATTATATAATTCATTGCTAATTTATAAATTAAAAAAAGGATCGTATGACAAAAGATGTTAAACATAGCTAAGTTATGAAGGATCTGAGCTGACTTCAACTAGTCTTTCATAGCGCGGAAGCTAGATTTATCTAGAGCTTGAAGCAATTAAATATTAGGTTAGTCTCAGAATGATGACTAATACCTATGTGCCTAAACTTCTATTGTTTGTAGGGACTGGCGCAGGCCCTAACTTTCAAGAGAATGGTTACTGGTTTTTTAAATACCTAAATGGTCATCTGAGGATAACTACTATAGGTCTAAAAGCATCATTTGACAACAAAGTGGAGCAAATAGTTGGAACCCTTAAATGTTTAATTTATACGATACCATTCCTTCCTACGTATGATGTTGTTGCTTGCTTAGATTTAGTCAATGGCTTCTTATTATCATTTTTATGTATAATACTTCGATTAAGAGTTAGAATTATAATCATTGACACTGTTGGCTCGTATTACTGTTTTGCACGTAGATTTCCTCTTCGACGTTTACTTATAATTATGGCGCGTGCGCTTTTTTCAGATAAAGAAATCATCTGTATACATGGTTATCAGACAAAAATTTGGAGAGAGGTTATGGGTTCTCAATTTCTAAACAGGGTTCACTTGATACCTGCGGGTGCTTCTGAAAGGTTGCTTTCAATAATGGGTAAAATAGGCAACTACGTTTTTAGCGCGGGCAGATCTCAACGGGATTTTCAAACACTAATTTCAGCCACAAAAGGGTTAAATATTAAAGTCATAATTGCTGCTTATGGATCTTCTTATCCAAAGATAGAGAACCCTGATATTGAGGTTTATTTCGATATGCCTAGAAGTACCTATGAGAAGTATCTTTCTGAAGCGATGTGTGTTGTAGTTCCACTTAAGGGAAAGGTTCCGCCAGCAGGAGCTACTGTGGTGAGAGAAAGTATGGCTATGGGAAAATGCATAATTGCTACTAGAAATCTAGATACCGTCGATTATATAAAAAATGGGGAAACTGGTTATCTTGTAGAGCCAGAAGATGTAGCGGGGCTTCGGCAAAAGATAATGCTAATAAAAGGAAATCTGGATGAGTCAATGCGACTTGGAAGTAAAGCTAGAAAGTACATCGAGAAATATCGTACAGAGCGCCTTATGGCAATGAAATTTTTAGACGTGATATATAGTAAAAAACTCTAACTATGAAAAATGTAGTCACGATGGCTTACAGTATTTTAAAAGGGCCAATTCACATAGCGAAGATTATGGGAATAACTCCTACGTTTATTGGTATGCTTAAAAAGGCTATTAATGAATTATTGCGCAAATCAAAAATTTTACATTCACCCTTTATCGAGCTAGAGGTTTTAAAAGTATTAAGCAAGGCTAAAAAAAATTCGGTTTTCGTCGATATCGGAGCTTACGAAGGATTGTATAGCGTCTACTGTGCTGACAAGGGTCTTACCGTTATCGCCTTCGAGCCAAACCCAACAACCTTTATAAGACTTAACAGAAAGTTGTCAAATTATAATAATGCCGTCTGTTACAACCTAGCTCTCGGTAATAGAAACAAAATTATGCAGCTTCATATACCAGAAGCCGCAGAACAATCAAGCCTTCTGCAACGAGAAGGAAGAACGGTAAAAGTAAGAGTCGCGAAGCTTGATGATTTTGATTTTATTCATCCAGATATAATAAAAATAGATACAGAAGGGTACGAATACTATGTTCTTACAGGTATGCAAATAACCATAGAGAAATACAGACCCTTAATAATCCTTGAGTTTCATTCCATAGAAAATCTTCAAAGGTGCAAATCATGGCTGAAGAAAAGAGGATATGTAGTCAAATTGCTAGATTGTTGGAATCAAGGGCATATCCTTGCTATCACAAATAAATGAGTGGAAAATCGCTTAAAACTATTTATAAAGTAAGTATACAATGGATTGGTGAAAGACGCTAGAAAAGTATAACCCGAAAGTTGTATACCTGGAACCAACTTGGAGCCAAGAAGGACGGCATACATTAGAGCTTTCTTTTTACATCCTCCCTCAGGATATAGGTTTGTGTCCTTTCCGATTCAAATAGAGTTGTATATAACGATAAGATAGACGGCATATGTTAAAAAATAAGAACAATGTTATGAATACGTTAACTCTTTCAGTTGTCATTGCTACATATAATAGTGGCAACACGATTGAGCGTTGCTTGTCCTCATTATATCCTCATCAGAAAGCGGGGTATATTAGTGAAGTCGTAGTAGTGGATGGCTATAGTACAGATAATACTTTGGATGTAATTAAAAAGTACCCTGTAAAGATACTCTTTGAAGAGGGACAAGAGATTTATAAGAATAGTGTAATTAGAAGCCACTATGGCAAGTATAATGCACAAAACCAAGGGTGGAAAGCGTCTAGTGGTGATCTAATCATGTTTCTTGATAGCGACGCTTACCTTGGAGAAGACTTTTTCCCAAAAGCATTAAAATTTTTCGAAGATCCTAAACTAGGTGTATTAGGATGTTTAGCTAAGGCTCATGTAAGCAATCAAATTACCAAGGTTATGGGTCGATTATGGGAATTTTATAAAAGGGTGATGAAAGCCGTTCAAGGTGGGTCAACAAAATTTCTGGGCAGTACCTTTTTTAAATTAGTGAGCTTCGGAAGTAAGAAGATTGTTACTGGTGGTCCCTGCTATATTGTACGGCGACGCTGTCTAGAGGATGTAAGTGGTTTCGATATTTTAGGCGATATTGGAGTTGCTTTACATGCTCAAGAGAAGGGATGGAAATGCGTGAGTTGGATTGACTCTCCTGTTTATCATTTTTCCAGAGAAACTTTACATGAATTGATTGATCAACGCTATTTCTGGGGCCAGGTTGGGGCTTTTATGCCTGTGAGCACTATGAGAGTATTAACGTCACATTTCTTTCGAATCGTTGGATTTTTAATCCTTGGCTTAATATTTACAATTCGATTTAGGGATTCATTTTACATTAAAGTCTTACCGTTAATGGAATTATATTATTTGAAAGGTTATTTAGTAGGCTTAAAAGTCCGCCAGAAAAGGAATGAAATTATTATAAGAGAAGCTTTACAAAGTGTCGGTTTTATAAGAAGTTGACCCATTAAGCTTAAGATAAAAGACATACGTAAAGGCCGCAAACCGAAGTTGTTGTTGCTCTTGTTGAGAAGATTTCGTTGCTCATAGAGAATCCAAAACTTAGACAGAAAATGGGTGAAGCTGCAAGATGGGAAGTAGCTTATGGAAAACACTCCATACGGGAGAGAAACAAGAAGCTAAAGCAGGTTTTAGATGAAGCGACATCTTAACTTATAATCGTATTTACTGCCAGAAGGATTGTATATGTCAATTTACAAGAGTCGTAGAAACTTTTTTAGACGTTGGATGTGGAGACGGCGAAATTACGTTGTTCATAGCAAAGGCTCTTAAATGTAACGATGTTTATGGAGTCGATATATCTTCTAAGGCTTGTAAGTTGGCTAGAGAAAAAGGTAAAAAAAGCTTACCAGCTTGATGTAGAGGAGAATGAGCTTCCATTCAATGACGTGTTCTTTGATGTGGTGTATTGCGGAGAGCTTATAGAGCACCTGTTCAATCCTGATAAGGTTATTAGAGATATTTACAGAGTTCTTAAAAATGGTGGTATAGCCATCATAACAACGCCGAACCTGGCATGTTGGTATAACAGAATAGCTATGCTACTTGGATATCAGCCCTTCCACTATTCCGCTACTATAGAGAACTATGATGCTGGCTGTTTTCCCCTACTGAGAAAAGAATCCATTAGCGGAAGAGCACATTAGCGCGCTATATTTTCCGTAGGAGCCTGAGGTGAGAAGTTGCTAAAAAGGTCTATTAAAGATAAAATATACAGCGAATTATACTCTAAAGGAATGACGCAAGAAGATAGAATTACCAAGCTGACAAAAATGCTTAAAGGGTGCTCATTTGAGAAGTTTCTTGACATTGGATGTGGCGACGGAAGCTTAACATTATTCCTTGCTAAATTGGTTAAGGCAAAGGATATAAAAGCCATAGAAATATCGGAAGATGGTGCAAGGAAGGCTAGAGAGAAAGGTATAGAATGTTACACTATCGATGTAGATAGTGAACCTTTACCCTTTGAAGATGGAACATTCGACTTCGTCTTTTGCGGGGAAATAATAGAGCATCTTTTCGACCCAGATCATTTACTCAGTGAAGTCTACAGAGTTTTAAAAACTAAGGGTACAGCCATAGTCACAACCCCTAATTTAGCTGCCTGATATAATCGAATTCTTCTTCTATTTGGATATCAACCCTACTCTGTATCTATAAGCTTTAAACACTATGCTGTAGGGAAACCATTTGAAAAAAGTTCAAGCGCGGGAAAAGAACACGCTTTTTTACCCTTCGAGCTTTAAAGAGTCTTCTAAAAATTCATGGCTTTAAAATCAAAAGAGTTTTAGGGGCTTATACTGTTCCATTTTATACTCCTTTCCCACTGTCATTTTTAGTTAAAAATGCCGAGAAAATTCTTTCGAAGTTTCCTTCGTTAGCTACAACTCTTATAGTCGAAGCTGAAAAATAATAGTATAGTTGAGTTATGTAAGGTACATCAACATACTAAATATGGATGTGGTAGGATTTGAATAAGGACGCGGAGAAGCTAGTCACACATGCAGCAGACTCCATAAGCAACCAGAGCCTTCCCGAATTTGTGGAGAAACTCGTTAAGGATAAGACGTGCGCCTAAAGCTAATTTGAAGTTTCACTTATTAAATAAGTACTGGTAATGTAAAGGTTTACATCAGAAATATAGTTGTACCATAAAATTCTTGGATTTCTAGAAAGATCATGGAATGTTTACCCCCAGTATATTCATGAATAAGCTTTTCGACTTCCTTAATACTCTTTTAACTTGCTTGTTACCGCCTGAGAGTAAACTTAAGGATGCTCTCGCAAGCCTATATTACCGTTACAAAACCCCGCTCTATGATTAGCAGATAGCAATGTCATAAAATCATTACGAATGCTTCCGGATGGCACTTTACTTTGCGAACTCTACGACAGTAGCAAGTTCATAAGCCCTCCAGATAAGGTTGTCTCACGTAGAATTAAATATGGGAAAGTAAGCAGGCTTGGAGGAATAAAGGATTTCCCATATTTTGGAAGCTTCTTCATGACGCTGAACGAAATATATAACTTTGAAATATACGAAAGGTTCTATAAGCTTAAGGAAGGGGATGTCGTCGTAGATGCAGGGGCTAACATAGGCTTGTTCACGATAAAGGCGGGGAGAATAGTTGGCGATAAAGGAAAAGTGATAGCTATCGAGCCCGACCCGAACATTTTAGGCTTCCTTAAAAGGAATATAGAGCTGAACTCCTTAAAAAACGTGATAGTTGTTCCCAAGGGAGTTTATAGCCATAAAGGAAAGTTGAGGTTTAATGTGGCCGCTGAGATAGGTGAGGGAAGCTTATATGAAAGGCAATTGTTTGGGATGTACAGGCCTACGGGTTTTGTAGAGGTCGAGGTAGATACCTTGGACAACATCCTAGAATTGGAAATTTCTAAGGTTGATTTTGTAAAAATGCATATAGAAGGAGCCGAAATAGAGGCTTTAAAGGGCATGGATGGAGTCCTCAAGGGAAGACCAAAGTTAGCTATAGCAGCGTACCATATTGTAAATGGAAAGGAAACCTTTAAGACCATTATTCCATGGCTGGAAAAAAAGGGATTCGTTACTTGGAAAATAGGAGGAATTGTGTATACATAGGGTCTGTTTATTTCCTTTCAGTTAATAAACTGGTTCCATACATAGTATTCGAGCACGCAAAGAGTGTGAAAGGATTTGAATGAAGAAGTGGAGAAGCTGGTCATGCAGGTGGTGAACCCTATAGGTAACCCGGGAATTCCAGAACTAGTGGAGAAACTTGTCAGGGATGAGGGGCTGAAGTATAGGGACGCTGCTAGAATGGTTTACGTTTTGTGGAAGCAGGGAGCCTTGGAGCTTTCTGAATGGTAGGCTGTGGAATCGCTTGTTGAGCTTCTTAGACTTCTTGAAGCCTCTTCGGATTCCATTTAGGTTCTCCATGACTATCACTAGTTTCGGGAACTGTTTAGCGTAGGCAACCATTTGGTTGGCTATGATGTGTAGTTGTTGGTTTACCTTATGCCTCTCTTTTCCCTTAAGCTCCTTAACCTTCCCAACTCAGTGTTTTCTTGAAGCTTTCTCCTGATGTGGGCGTAGAACCCCCTTATTCTTTTGATTTCTTCTCCTTCTTCATGCTGCATGGCCCAGCATAAGGGGGAGATGAACGCCTTAAGGTCTATAGGCGCCTCGAAAAGGCTTTTGAAGAGGAATATGCCTACCAAGCTTTCACCCTGGTCGAATAGCCGTTTCATCCATAGGATTCGCCATGGCTATAGCAGTCTTAACCACCTTTTACGCTGAAGCATAGCGTTCATATGGTTGCTTCACGTTATCCGATCTTGCTCCTCATCGTTTTCCGTTCCTTGTTGAAATATCTCCTTTAAGCTTTTCCTGGGTTTACCCGTTTCGTCTCCGCTAAATGGGGGAGTTTGCCCACCTGCTTCGCCCAGGTTCATATTAAGCTCTCCTGCTTTGAAAGCCCTTAAAATTTCTTTATGAAACTTCGATTCCTCAGTCGTTAACTTAAAGTACTTGCCCAACTCCATTAGATATTTAACGCTTATTATATAATAGTAAAGCTTTTCATATTCTCCTCTTTTCATCAACTCTTCAACCTTATCCATAAGTCCTTGAAAGCCTATCGCCTTAAATAAAAATGAAGCTAAAGCATCGTTTGAGGTGGCCCCGCTTTTCTCAACCTTTAACGCTTCAAGCCTTGATGCTTTTCCCTCGCTATACCTCTTAAACTTCTTGACGTAGTAGCCTACGGTGCTCCTCGGTATCCCCGTGATCAGGGATATCTCCTCTATAGTGTAGCCTAGGCTTCGAAGCTCATAGATCCTCCTGTTCCTCTCAACGTTCTCCTCCATAAAGATCGCCACTTGGATTCCTATAAGAAATCCTATACATCCAATATAAACCTATCTCCCCATCATATGCCTAGGCTGAAAAGCCCCGCATCAACGGCTTAATAGGCTTCGAAAACTCCCTTTTTTTAAAGTATCTATTTCCAAGGTTATTTCGAGCTGTGGCATCCTCCGCTGAGGATAAGCCAAGCCTAAACAACCGATAAAGTCTTGAATCCGATTATCCCATTTTAGAGAAGGATTTTCCTCCGCGGTGTCCTGTATGGATTGTCGACGGCCGATCGTGGTCTCAGCCTTCCTCCTATGCATCATCCTTCCTTTATCGCCCTTCCTCTTTAACGGCGCCCCCTACATAGGGGATGCCTGGATCCACCTAAGAATAGCCGAGGAGACGCAGGCTTCGGGCCGTTACCGGCTATCCACGTATAATGAGAGGTGGCCCCTAGTAAACCTCCTGTTAACCTTCCTCATGGAGGTCCCCGGCCTGAATCCGCTCTACGCCTCCCAGGCCATCCCCTTCCTAGCCGGCCTAGCCGTCTTACCCCTGTACTGCCTCTGCAGGAGGCTCGGCCTCTCCGAAGGCGCATCCACGGCGGCGATCCTATTCCTAACCTTCAACCCTCTCTATTCGTACGTTACATTCGCCGGAGCGGTGATGAAGGAGACCGGCGCCTACTACCTGATCGCCTCTATGCTCCTAGCAGCGGCCTTAACGTTGAAGGGGCCTAGAAGCCCCCTAGCCTTAACCTCGCTCATAGGCCTCGGCGTAGTTTTAGGCCATCACTTCGGAGCCTTAACCACCTTAATCTTCCTTTCAACCCTAGCCTTCCACTCGCTCCTTCAAAGCCTTAAAGGGGAGAGGCTGAGCTTCAAAAATGCTTTATCCACCTTCATAGCCTTCTCGATCGCCTTCTCCATCTGGAACATAAACAGCTATCTCGCCTTGAAGCGGGACTTCTCGTTCATCAAGGCTGAGGATGCGGCGCTCCTCCCCGCGCTGATAATCCTATCGGCCTACTCGCTCCACGCAGATAGGGGACTGTTCTCGGCGGGGAAGCCTTGGCTCGCCGCTCTATCCTTCATAATGGCCATCGCGGGGCTGAGGGGCGGCGTCTACGCCCTGCTCCAGCCGATCCCGCCCATAAGCCTATGGGAAGCCGGGAACTACGCCTTGGCCGGCGCCCTAAGCCTCTTCGGCCTAGCCTACGCTTTAAAGAAGGCTTTTCTGAAGGCCTACGCCTCCGCCTCTATAGGCCTGTCCCTGTTCGCCTTCCTCTGGGGCTTGACGCCGATGGGCTTCACGCTCCTAATCAAATCCCTCCACTACCTCGGCGTATTACTGGCTTTGGGCGCGGGCTTCTCCATTCAAAAACTGGTCGAGCGGAGGCTCATAGGGAAGGCTCTAGCCTCAGCCCTGATCCTATACACGATCTATGTCTCAACCTTCGGGACGATCCTAGCCTTGAATGGGTTAGGCGCCTACCATGCCGGCGAGGTCCAATCCGCCTTCACCTTAGGCCGGTTCATCGAAGGAATGAGGATCTACGGGGATACCAGGGTGGGCTACCTCCTCCCATACGCCTCGAACGTAAGCGTCCAAGGATTGAAGCCTTCGAGGGGCGGAGGCCCCCTCATCCTCTTCAAGCCGAATTGGGAGCAGGGCTTCCTATTAGGCTACGATTGGGCTCCAAAAAACTTTATAATAGCCGATGAGGAATCATCGTGGAACAAGCTATGGGACTCTCCCTACCTAAGGGTTTACGCTTAATCAAGCCGGTTTTAGCCATGGCCGCCAGGGGTGAATTCAAGCTAGGTCAAGCCATCCTCACCATAGCCCTCTTCACAAGCCTCATCGTGGCCTTGGAGGCCTCATCCCAGGCATATTTAACCCAGGTTCCGATCCTCGAGGAGATGGCCGTGAAGCCCTCCCTAAGCCTCTCGGAGAGGCCTTTGAACGATTCCATAACGGTTGACGCCTCATGGATAACGCTGGATGGGACGCCGACCCTAATTCTAGCCTCAAACAACCTAACCGCCCTCCTCAAACTCAGCCGAGCAGCAATCGAGGGAAGACCCCCCGGCGACGGTGAAGCGCTCCTAGGCTCGAAACTAACCCTTGAAAATTTAACCTTTAATGGATTAAACCTTAGGGGGTCGGGGCGCATAATCTCCCCGGAGCCCTTATCCTCGGCGATAATAGTAGACGATTCAACCTTCCAGAGGCTGAATCTAACCCGTAAACGCTTCTACCTCAGGGAGGGGGACGAAGAGGTTTCCCAGCCCTCGGCTCAGGCCCCCTCCCTGCTGAGCCTCGTAAGGGCCGTTCGAGGCGAGGCTTTGGGGATAGCCTCATCCATCGCCTGGATCCTATCCGTGGCCCTCGCCTTGACGTGCGCCGCCCAGGGATACTCCACAGCCAAGGGGAGCGAAAAGACGCTTAGAACCCTGTTGGGCTTAGAAGCATCTAAGATAGGCTTAACGTTCGACTTGGCGGCGGTGGCCCTGTTCGCGGTGAGCATGGCCGTCGCCCTAGGCTACGCCTTAGGCTTAAGCGGCCTCGCCCTATTCTCCTCCATCCTATCCATCCTCTACGGCCTCCCATACGTTAAGCCTTTGGCCTCCACCGCCTTAATCGAAAGGTTATTCTTCGCTTTGACGGCTTCATCCATAGCCCTTTCCGTGGGCTTCGCCGGGGAGGTTTCCACCCTTTGATCCCCATCAAAATATTAAAGGGGAGGAACGTCATGGCCTTCGCCGCAGGCTTCCTCCTAGCCTTAACGTTGGCCAACCTGGCCTTCGCCCTCCTCTACGGCCTCTCATCATCCCTTCTTAAGGCTATGAACGGCGTGGGCGAGGGGATCCTTATAGTTCAGGAGGGGGCTTTAACGATCCATACGAGCTGGGTCCCGTTGAGCCTGGCTGAAAGCCTGAATAGGATTCCAGGGGTTAGGGCCAGGCCTTTAACGTTGACCCCGTCCACGTTGAACGGTGAGGCCCTGGTCGTGAGGGGCGTAGCCGACTTCTCGGATTATGAGGATCGCATCGTCGAGGGCGTCTCGCCGAAGATGGGTGGCGCATGGCTCCTCCTCGGCGAGAAAGCTTATAAAAAATTCAGGTTAAAGGTCGGGAGTCCCATTGCGTTAGCCAGCCCGAAGAACCCCTCCATAGCCCTCCTAACAATAGCCGGCGTTTACAGGCTCAATGACCTAAGGGATTACGAGGCCGTCGTCCCCCTAGATCTAGGCCTAACCCTGGCCGGCCTCCCTAAAGGCTTCGTCTCAGCCGTCCAAGTGGAGGGCATCGGAAAGGAAGCCTTGAAGAAGCTCCTAGGGAGGCTCTACACGCTCGAGATAATCCATGAGGCCATGGATGGACAACTCATAATCCTCGACGCCCTAAACATGTCCGTCGCCTCCGTATCCCTGAAGGAGCCGGGCCCGAAAAAATTGAATCTACCCTTCGGCTATTACACGCTCATCCGCCAAGCCCATCGATCAACCTCAAACATTACAAGCATGCTCCTAACGAAGGAC
>Ga0080004_1148839_pt1 | contig 20042 bp, 26 predicted proteins | sample WasSprMetagenome_FD_69207 | JGI IMG/M metagenome (GOLD analysis project Ga0080004, IMG submission 69207) | Sulfidic aquatic microbial communities from Washburn Spring, Yellowstone National Park, USA - WS (SPADES assembly) (version 2) | ecosystem: Environmental > Aquatic > Thermal springs > Hot...
GCTATTCCCTTAATGTTTGGAGCCACCATATCTTCGGCGAATGTGCCAAGCTTGTTTGTTATCTCACCCCATCTCTTATTCATCTCAGCCCTTTCACGCCTGGATTCTTCTTTGAATGCTAGCATTTCGTCTTTGAAATCTTTCATCTCGTCCTTGAAATCCCGCATCTCGTTCTTGAAATCTTGCATCTCGTCCTTGAACGCTAACATTTCGTCCTTTAGCGCTCTGATTTCAGCTTCTGTGCGCAGCTGGGCTATTTCCACGTTTTTTATGAACTTTTCCAGGACCACTTCGAGCCTGTAAACTCTTTCTTCAATTTCTACCATCAAAGCCTCCTGGGGGTTGATCTTTCGGTAACTTATTGACTATGTTGCTACCTGGTCATTAGACTTTTTATGGATCGCCTTATCTCAGGTTCTTGAACTTCCTCACGTTTTTTATAAACCACTCTTTCAGGTTTGAAAACTTTTTTCTCGAGAAGTTTGGAAAATATAAAAGGGGGCACAAAACCAATATGCCCCCAGATGTGTTATTGGCACTTTTAGTTATAGATTTTAGAGTCTAAAGTAAAGGTCATATATTCCATTTGGGTTAGTGTTGTAATCACCGGAGCCTCTTATGCTTCCAGTATTATAAACACCGTCATCATACATCTGGTCTAGGCTTTGGCAAACATCACCAGGGACATTATTAAACCCTATCCACATAGTAGTAAGGCCTTGTACGGTAGCATAACCTATACCTATACTTCCACCATACGCATTTGATGGTGCTCTTGTTCCATCAATAGCAGTTGTTGCACCGGTTAATATATTTGCAAGTCTCATGTGTAGCCATGCCTGACAAGTCTCTGTAACGTTATTTGGTCCACATGCGATATTAAAACCGTCAATTAGTCCATTATTATTTCCATTTGTAGCAGCGGGCCAGCGAGAGTTGGCAGTGTTGTCATCTCCTGGATATTTTCCGTATCTGTCATAGTAAGTGTAAACCGCTGCTAATACTTCCCTGTACTGATTGTAAGCTCTCTTCATCTTAGCATTGTTAATCAACTCCTGCCCTTTAAGCACTGCTCCTAAGATAATTCCAATAATTACCAGCACAATTGCAAGTTCGACAAGTGTAAAACCTTTGTTACTCCTCAGAGTTTTCATAACCTGACCTCCTTTTTTGTTTTAGTTAACACCCATCAGCTTTTGCCATTTTGAACCTTCGGTTTGGCAGGGAGGTTTTCCCCTGCAGGAAGTTTTCGGAATGGCAGCCTAGTTCCTGACATGAAGCTATCATCGAACTGACAGGAGGCCGGTTGCGCCACTCGGATAGACCATAACCACCATGGCGCCCATGTCGGCAGTTATGGCATCCTTCCCCCTTAAATTCATCTTGCTCCTTTACAGGAATCGGTTTCATTTTAAAAAATGCTTTAGTTTTGTCGTCAACCATTTTTAGCGAATTCGGCAAAACCAAATGGAGCCGCAAACACCAACAATCAAAAGATTTCTCTCGCCTTTTCTACTATCGGCCACCCTATGCCTCATGCTTTTCTCCAGCCTTTCCGACTGATTGGTTTCTCTTTGCATATCTGTTCATCCTTTACACAAATCTGGTGTTGGCACAAATTATGCCAGGTCGAAAAACAACTATGCCAGTAAATCCGTCTTCTTATTGCCATGTTTGTTCTTTCGGCAACTCTCCAGGCGTTGAGTGTAACTCGTATGAATGCAATACATGCGATACTCTATCCCACCATAGATGCGGGCCAGAAAATTAGTCTGCTTGGGGGATAAACCCATGCGAACTGGATCATTACATACACATTTCTCCTGCGCAAAACACCCCTGGGAATGAACGGGAATAGGGGACTGAACTTCTACCTTTCTTTTGTGGTTACCTCGCTCCATACTTTAATGAACTCCCAAGGCTGAGGCCATGAATTTGACTGGTCGTCATTGTTTATTGATCCACAATAATACAGTCAGTGTTCGTTATACCTGAGAGCTTTATTGAACAGTTCCCGTTTGTGTCGTATCCTTTTAGAGTACAGTATGTGTACTGGCAAGAATATCGGTTATTGTTGCATCTGCCCTGATTACTGGAAAAGCTTATCGTTTGATTGGGTGTAACATTTATTGTTGCATTATTAGACCATTTAGTACAATTACCTCCATCTATTCTATAGTATATATTTGAACTAGTGGAATTTGTTATTCCAATACCAGCCTGGCATGAATCTGCCACGTTTATTGTAAATTGTTTAGACGTAGTTTGGGGGCCAGGGTTTGTACAACTGTCTTGAACCTGGACGGTAAAGTTATAATTTCCTGGGGATGCAAGCACTTGATTACCAGAAAGAGTACAGGTAGCGGACGTATTACCTGTGCAGAAGTTTATTCCAGATGGAAGACTGCCAGATGTGACATTCCATGCATAAGACGGTACACCACCATAAACTGTTATAGAACCAGAATAGGATTTACAATACTCTGCACTTGGAAGGTTTGATGCCCAACCGGTAAAAGGAGCGCATGAGGGAAGTATATTCACAGTATATGTCCCACTAACGGTCTGTTGCCCTGGGTTGGTGCAGGAGTCTTTCCAACCCACGTTAAATGTGCAGGTTCCAGATGTGCTGGGAGTTCCTGAAATAGTTGCACCTGCTTGTGAGCAGCTCAGACTTAGGCCGTTACAGCTTGAAGGTGTGCATTGGATGTTCGTTAGAGGAGGCTGACCGCCAGATACGCTAATTGACTGACTGAATGGTTGTCCAGATGTGGCATTCCAACTTGTTCCACTTGCGGGGCTGAGGTTAAGGGCAGGGCAGGTGGTATTGCTGCTAGATGGGTTGATAGTAATAGACAGTGTTTTGGAAGCTTGCCTCCCCCTACTGTCAGTAACTGTCACCGTAAATGAATACGTTCCTGGTGTAGTAGGCGTTCCTGAAATAGTCCCTTCACTTGCGGAAAGGGATAAGCCGGGAGGTAAACCACAAATAGGTTCACATGTCCATGTGTAAGGTTCCTTTCCACCTGTAGCGCTCAAGGTTGTGCTCGGGTATGGTTGAGAGACCGTACCGTAAGTGAGGAATTCTGTAGTTATTCTTGGTTTGTTAGGATTGATGGTTATACTCAAGCTTTTTGTAGCGACTCTTTCCTCCCTGTCTCTGACCTGAACTGTAAAGTTATAAGTTCCATCTTTTGTGGGAGTTCCAGAAATGGTGACATAATCGATGCCAGGAATGATGTCGAAATTTAATCCGTCGGGTCGAGAACCTGTAATAATCCAGCTATATGGAGTTATCCCATCTGTTGCCTCTAGTTTTGTATCCGGGTATGGTATTTCCTCTGTTCCCACAGGCAAACTGTCCGTTACTATTCTGAACGGATTACATACTTGCTCCCTGAGTTTGTTAATATCTACGTACATAACAATATCGTCGTATGTATCGCTTTGATCCAATATAGTAAAAGGAGATGCTGATCCTGTATCATTTGTCCTGTTTTCTCCTTCGGAAAATACAATGAATGCCACGTTGTTCTTAGTTTGCGGTGTACCGCTACTGCTGTCGTTAACGGTTAAATATGTAGCTGTAGAAGTGCAGATGTTATTTGATACAAACTCATCAGGGCGAAAATATTTTAATGGACGTCCATAGGCATCTGTTGTTTTTACTCCAAGAACAGACAAATCAGGTGGCAATTTTTTATTGGCAGCCACGTATCCTAATATGGCTTCATATACCGTCTTAACAGCATCTCTCGTTTCGGTCAACTTCACCCTTTTCGTTAACGGACCAATCAGGCTCACTCCAAGCCCGATAAGCAAGCCAATTATTACAAGGGCTATGGCTATTTCTATGAGTGTAAAGCCTTTTGGTTGTCTCATTTTATAGCCTCCGCTGGTCATGGTAAAAATTCAAGACCGCTCATTTCATGATTCCCAAAAGTCTCGCCAGGAATTCAAGGGCATTCTGATTCAGGAGGATCATTACAATTACGAGAATCGCAATAATCCTTATTTCCATTATCTTCATTTCCTTTCTAACGAGGTCTATCTCTTTTCTTAGTTCTGCTTCGGTTAGTTTTAGATCATACTTTGTGGCGAGTTCTTTTTTGAGTTCCTCGGATATGGTTACTTTGAGCTTGTCTTTAGAATCTTCTAAGGCTGAGCGGATGGATTCTTCTAATGCCTCTGTCAGGATAGAAGCCGTTTCCTTGCCGAGTTTTTCTTCAAGCTTTTCATAAACTTTCACCGGTATTGTGTATCCCATAGAACCACCTCATTTCATAAGTCCAAAAAGTCTCGCCAAGAATTCAAGCGAATTCTGATTTAGAAAAATCATTGCAGCAAGAATTATGATGGTGATTATTTTTATGTCCTTCCTGACAAGATCTATTTCTTTTTTAACAAGATCCATCTCTTTTTTAACAAGTCCAATTTCTTTGTGCATTTCCTGTCGCAAAAGGTCTATTTCCTTTCTAAGTTCCGTTTCCACTAATTTCAGATCGTATTTTGTAGCAAGTTCTTTTTTTAGCTCTTCGGTAATCTCGCTCTTTAGATCTCTTTTGCCTTCTTTGATTGCTTCTCTTATGGACATTTCAAGGGCTTTGACAACGACGGAGGCTGCTTCCTTGCCGAGTTTTTCCTCGAACTTTTCGTAAATCTCAATCGGGATTGTGTAGCCCATAAAGCCTCCTTGTTCCTTATTTAATAAGCCCAAAAAGTCTTGCCAGAAATTCGAGCGCATTATGGTTTAGTAGTATCATTACGATCACAAGAACAGCAATAATCCTGATTTCCATTATCTTCATTTCTTTTCTAACAAGGTCTATCTCTTTTCTAACAATCCCGATTTCCTTATGCATTTCTTCTCGTAAGACACCTATCTCTTTGTTCGTTTCCTGTCGCAGAACATCTATGTCCTTTCGCAAAACATCTATGTCTTTTTTCAGCAGTTCGATGTCGTACTTTGTGGCAAGCTCTTTTTTTAGTTCTTCTGTGAGCCTGGTTTTTATGTCCTCCTTGCCTTCTTTGATTGCTTCTCTTATGGACATTTCAAGAGCTTTGACAACGACGGAGGCTGCTTCCTTGCCGAGTTTTTCCTCAAACTTTTCGTAAATCTCAATTGGAATTGTGTAGCCCATGATCCTTGTCCTCTTCGTAAAATATCTGGTTCATTTCAAGAGTCCAAGCAATCTTGCCAAAAACTCAAGAGAATTCTGATTTAACAAGATTATCGCAGCAAGAAGTATTACAGTGATTATCTTCATGTCCTTCCTAACGAGTGCAATCTCTTTATGCATTTCCTGTCGTAGAAGGTCTATTTCCTTTCTAAGTTCCGTTTCCACTAATTTTAAATCGTGTTTTGTAGCAAGTTCTTTTTTAAGTTCTTCGGTGATTATGATCTTAAGGGTTTCCTTGGAGTCCTTAAAGGTTTCATCAATAGACCTTTCAAGAAATTCAACGAGCACAGAAGCGGTTTCTTTGCCAAGCTTCTCTTCAAGCTTCTCGTAAATTTTAACCGGTATTGTGTAACCCATGATCCTGATCCTTTTCGTAAAATATCTGGTTCATTTCAAGAGCCCAAGCAATCTTGCTAAAAACTCAAGAGAATTCTGATTTAACAAGATTATCGCAGCAAGAAGTATTACAGTGATTATCTTCATGTCCTTCCTAACAAGCGCAATCTCTTTATGCATTTCTTGGCGTGAAAGGTCTATTTCCTTTTTGACCAGGTCTATTTCTTTTCTGACCAGATCAATTTCCTTTTTAACCAGATCAATTTCTTTCCTTAGTTCTGTTTCTGCCAGCTTTAGATCGTATTTTGTAGCGAGTTCTTTTTTAAGTTCTTCGGTGATTATAATCTTAAGGCTTTCCTTGGAGTCCTTAAAAGTCTCATCAATAGACCTTTCAAGGAATTCAACCAGTACAGAAGCAGTTTCTTTGCCAGGCTTTTCTTCAAGCTTCTCGTAAATTTTAACCGGTATTGTGTAACCCATAAGCTTTGTCCTTTCCGCAAACTTCCTGCCTCATACCCAAAGCCTTTTGTTCGATGATCCTTTCTCCCGCATCATTTCCACTTACACAAAGTTTAACCTCTGAACCTTTGTTATGTCCAGTCTCTACTTTGATCAGCATGGATTTTACTAACTCGAAAACATTACAAAAACTATGGTCATCTGAATGAGAATGGTTATACTTTAGAAGGAAGTCCGAATTAACAGCTATAAAGTAAGAGGAGATTTACTATGGCTCAGCAGGAAAGTCTTGTAAAAGTTTACGAATTTGCTCTTAATCAGGAGTATACAGGAAAGACCTTTTTTGAAACATCTTTGAAGCACCTCTCCGTTGGGGCCGCGGTAGAAGCCTTTAAAAAGCTTATCGAGGAAGAGGAAAAACACATCCAGTTCATAAATTCCATACTCCAGAAACTAAAACGAGGTGAAGAGTTAAATGTAGATGCTTTGCTCGATACGTCCCTTCAGCCCACTGATTTCTTTAGAAAACGAGCAGACTCGCAGTTTTTATCAGAGTCTGTTTACAGTTCAATGGTGCCAGACATCACAGTTTTTAATACCGCCTGGCTCATAGAAAAGGACATCAGCGAATTTTACGCTCGTATGGCAGATAAAGCTTCAGGAGAAGTTCGTCGGGCTTTTTCGATGCTTTCTGCCTGGGAGAAAACTCATGAGGAGTTTTTCAGAGCTTATCGCGATAAGCTTCAGGAAATTTACGCCAATCTCCCCTGGGGTGGTTAATAAAGACAGTTAATCGCCAAGGCTTAGAAAGGGGATTTTTTCCGTTGAGTGTTATCAAAAGGATAAAGCATGGCAGGATGGGAATACCACAGAGCTACGGCGTATTTTAGAGGCAAACTAGGGGGAGGTTGGTGGGAAAGGGGAGATGTGCCCTCGGTTTTTAAGACCTATCCCGGCCTCCCCTCGGTTTTTCTGCCAAGAGATATTGTCTTTCCATCCCTAACGATGGAGGAACTCTTAACACAGAAAGCAACATCGGGGTCATCATCACGATTGACCTCTTTTTCTCTTAATACGCTTAGCTCTTTTCTGTTCTTGAGCTACGGAGTTACCCTGGTGCTAAGAGATGAACGGTTTTTCTTTCGCACAGTCCCGTCTGCAGGAGCTCTTTATCCTGCGGAACTTTACATAGCAGTTTGCGGGATTCCTGAACTTCGCCCTGGTATATACCATTACAACGCAGGACGGCATAGCCTTACAGAAATCGCTCGCCTTGACGAGTCAAGAAATTCCTCACCGGCGCTTAAGGCTTTTGTGTCGGGCATTTTTTACCGTTCTTCATCTAAATACCGAGACCGCGCTTTCCGCTATGTTTTGTTCGATTGCGGCCATCTCCTTGAACAGGTTTTTCTTGCCGGCCAAGCTGTAGGATTTTGTCCTGCGTGTGGAACTTCTTCTAATGCTACACATCAAAAGATACTATCCTGGGAAGATATTCTTGCGGTCGATCCACAGCATGAAATAGTGCTTGGGACGGTAACGTTTGAAAATTCCCCTGATTATTCAGCCATTGAGTATAACGCTGATCCGGAACATATTAAGGCATGCAGTAAGGTGGCACATCGAGCCCCTGTTCCACCGCCAGTTCTTGATGTTGCCAAAGCTACCTCTGGATGCATTGTTGAGATTTGTAGAGAAACCAGGTCTGACAAAGTAGGGAATGTTCCTGACGGCCGTAAGCTTTTAGATATGCCCTTTGCCACAGCAACCCTCTCCAGACGTTCCCGTAGGAATTATCTTATTCGTTCCCTTCAATCCGATGCGGTCATGAGTTTTGTCATGGCATTGGAAGATCTTATTCTAAGTGGTGATGATTTCCGAATATTCTTCATTATGGAAAGATGTGGAGAGTCTTTTACAAATGGTATCTACAAACTCACCTCCGGAGCCAATGGAGCACGGCTTGTTCTTTTGAAAGATGGTGCTTTTCTGCGATATATTGCTCATGCGGCGCTGGATCAAACATGGCTAGGGGATGCAGTTATCCACGTTATCATGGCAGCTCGCCTTAGAGATGCTGAAAAACATAGTGGCCCCGGGGCCTACAGAAAACTTCTTATTCATGCCGGCCGTATTGGACAGCGTGTGTATCTTGTTTCTGAATCCCTCGGCCTTGGATGCTGTGGCGTAGGAGCCTTTTATGATGCAGAATTGAGAAACATTCTGGAGCTTTCTGATGACTGGGATGTCCTGTATCTTCTGGGCGTAGGATTGATAAATTAATGGCTGAAGCTGATATCAAACGACTGGCTACGCAAATACCTTAGGGAAAAATCTCCATGCGTATTGTGGTCAACAGCATACCGGCACAGGGGCTTCTTACAGGCATTGGGAGATATATCCGTTCCCTTTATGAGGCTATCATGGAAATCGGAGGATGCGAGCTCGTATTCTTCGACGGCACTCGCAGTCGCCGAGATCTTCCTTCACCTGCCGACCCGGAAAAATTCATTTCGATGGCGGATGTATTGGACAAGCTTCCCTGGTGGTGCCTTACGTGGCTAAGAATAGCTCGATGGCTGGTTTTTGAGTGGAGGCTTGAAAAGCTTATAAGAAATGTGAATGCTTCAATATATCACGAAACAGGCTTTTTCCCGGCAAAAGTTTTGTCATGTCCCCAGGTTTTCAACCTTTATGATTTATCGCTTTTAAAAACGCCACAGTTTCATCCAAAGGATCGAGTTGCTTTTTTTCGGTTTTTCTTCCCGAAAAGGTTTGCTAATGCGGACCATATCTTAACTATTTCGGAGTTCATGCGAAAAGAGATTCTTCGCCATCTTCCTGTTAGCCCAGAAAAGGTTACGGCTATTCACCTCGCTCCATCAAAGGAATTTTATCCTCGCCCTTATTACGTGGTTAGATCTGTTATGGAACGATACGGTCTGAAACCGCCTTTTATTCTCGCCGTAGGAAGTATTGATCCAAGGAAAAATCTTAAACTTCTCCTTAGAGCGTTGGCTCTTATCAATCGAGCCGATCTCACGCTGGTCATTGTCGGCTGGAAGGGATGGGGATATGGTGAACTGCAAGAAGAAGTGAGAAAAATTGGAGAAAAAGTTAAGTTGAAGTTGTTGGGATACATTTCTGATGAAGATCTTGCCGCTCTTTATGGCGGATCCAGCGTTATGGTTTATCCGAGCCTTTACGAAGGATTTGGGCTTCCGATTCTAGAAGCCATGTCCTGCGGATGTCCGGTTATTTGTACCAGGACATCCAGCCTTCCTGAAGTTGCCGGAAATGCCGCACTATTTGTAGATCCCTACAATCCTCAGGAACTGGCGGATGCTATAGCTACTGTTGTTGATGACATAACGATACGTAGAGACTTAATTGAGCGTGGATTTCGTCAAGCAGCTAAATTTTCTTGGGAAAAAACCGCCGTTGAGACTTTGAAGGTGTTTAGATCGCTTCTGTGAACGTCCTTTTTGTCGAATTAAACGACAATTTTGTCGATTGGGTGTGCTGCTCCTTTAGTCTCCTAGTATTATCTCCACCGTTATGGTGTTAGAATGGCCTTGTCCACCAATCTCCTCTGCTGTGTCTGGGAAGAGAGTGGCCGAATGCCTTTAAAAGGTGGGATAAGAACTTCTCCTACCCGATAAAAATCCACCCCAATGCCTTTATTGTTCTATGATGGCACACTTCATGCTTTAACCGAGTTTGAAAGCTCTTCTCGGTCGTACTGAAGAGCGATAAGACAAACCTTAAAATGCTAAAGGAGGTTAGAAACATGAAGAGAGTTATTTCAGGTGCTTTGATTCTCGCTACAGCGCTGGCAATTGCTTCGGCATCTTATGCTGGTCATGGTAGAGGGGCAATGGACGGAACGGGGCCTATATCCATCACATCCGGATGTCAGGGACCTGCAAATCCGGCTATGCAACCGGGTACCGGTCAGCAAATGCAGACACGTCGAGGCCAATCTAACGGCCAGGGTCCCAGGACGAAGTAGAATCTAGAACACAATGTTTTAGTTGGGCGGGCATGGTGCCTGCCCAGCACCAAAAAATAGGAGGAAGATCATGAAGAAAAGACTCGTAGCAAAAGTTTTGGCGTTAATGCTTGTGACTGTAATGAGCGGGATTAGTTTCGCTCAACCACCTCAAAGCGCAGGTCAAGGAACAGGAATGTGCCCCTGTGTGGCTTCTATGTCGCCAATCAAAGTAAGCGGAAAAATTGAGTCTGTCACGTTCCCTATGGCTGTTCTAAAAACATCTAAGGGTGAAACCTACACTTTGCGTCTTGGTCCCTGGTGGTTCTGGCAGGATAAGGGCTATAAATTGAGCGCCGGCGACAGCGTGGAAGTGGAAGGATTTCAGGCATCCGGGCTGATTGCTCCATCGGTGATTCGAGCACCAAGTGGTGAAATTAAACTTAGAGACAGTAACGGTTATCCTCTCTGGGGTAGGGGGCCAAAAGGTGGACGTGGACGATGGTAAGAATTGGTTAAAAAGTGAACTTTCAAGGAATGTCCAGAATGTTTGATGCGGGATCTTCCCAGAAAATGCGGAAGAGCCCGCCTTTTCTGCTTTTTATCATTGGGGTGGCTTTAATCTTTTCTTTTGCCGTCCTGGAAACCATCATGTTTTATCGCTCCATGAATTTTCACCGCCATCTCGATGCAGAAGGAAATCTCCGGTTTGTTATATCCAGAGTGAAGGGGCACCTTGAGATTTTGAGATTTACGCCGGATTTGCCCCCATATCTAAAGTCTCTCGATTGGTTGAATGACGAACTTCGAGAACACCCGCTTCTTTATGGAGTGCTGATTCGCAAGGGTAATAACGATGTGGTGAATACTTTCCCGGCCGGGTTTGGTTTGAGCAAAGAAGATACCGATTCCTGTGAGAATGGGATTGCTCGGGATACGGCTTATATTTTGTGTCGCACGGTGGAAGTTCTTCCGGGAGAAAACCTTTTCTTCGCTGTTGTTGTTGATACGACCCAACAGCTTAGGATCTTTTATCGACTGGTTTTGTTGAGCTTCGCTATTGGAATATCCATTGTTGTGCTCTTTTATTTTGCATGGCTTCAGTTGAAGCGGATGATGGAGAAAGAGGATGAGCTGCTGAGAAGGCTTTCAGCATCCGAAAAACTCGCCGTTACCGGAAAGCTCGCTGCTATGATAGCTCACGAGATTCGCAACCCTCTGAACGCTCTCTCTATAGCCGTCCAATATATGCGTGAAACCGGTGAAGTTTCTCAGGATATGATGGAAATATTGAGCACTGAAACGGCGAAGCTGAAGGAGCTTTCCGAAGAGCTTTTTGGAATGCAACGAGATTTTTCTCTCGGTATTGAGGAATTTTCCGTGCTGGAAATGATAATGGAACTGGAAAACAAGTTTATACCCAAGGCTTCCGCTCAAGGAATAACTTTTATCTGCGAGTCCCTTCGGGAAGATATTCGTATGCGAGGCAATAAGAAATGGCTTTTGCGAGCCTTAGAAAATATTATTCGTAACGCCTTTGAATCTGTTTCCCCGGCGAGTGGTATAATAAAGCTTCGGGTGAAATCGGAGGTCAGCAGAGTTGTGTTTTCTGTGGAAGACAATGGTTGTGGTATTTCAGATGACGATAAATCAATGATCTTTGAGCCGTTTTATACCACCAAAGATTATGGTTTTGGATTGGGGCTTTACATAGTCCAAAAGGTAGTTGAAGCTCACGGAGGATTTGTTAATGTCGAATCGTCGAAAAATAAAGGAACAGTTTTTACCCTTGTAATACCTTCCGGAGAAAACGGTAATGGGAGCAAAAAAGAAAGCCAGTATTCTCATCGTTGAAGACGATAAGAATCAGGCAAAGGTTCTGGAGAAATACCTTACCTATCACGGTTATGAAGTTTCTCACGTATCGAGAGCAGAAGATGCGGAGAAAGCTCTAAGCTCAAATCCCTATGATGTTGTTCTTTTAGATTGGCATTTGCCCGGGAAGGATGGCGTCAGTTTTCTCTCGGATGTTAGAACTCGTTTCCCCTTTACTCAATTCATTGTGGTTACGGCTTTTGGGACTATAGACCGTGCTGTGGAAGCCATGAAAGCCGGAGCATACCAGTACTGCACCAAGCCGGTAAATCTGGAAGAACTTCTCGTGATGATAGAAAAGGCTCTAAAAGAAGCTAATCTTGAACGAGAAGTGGAAGTTTTGAAGAGCACACTCAGGCAGTATGTTCCTCCCGAGGGATTAGAAATTGTCGCCGAGAGCCCGGCTATGAAAGAGGTGCTTCGGCTTGTCAAGAAGGTTGCAGAAACGGATGTTACTGTGCTCATACTGGGGGAATCGGGCACAGGAAAAGAGCTGGTGGCCGATTTGATTCACAGGTTGAGTTCTCGAAAGGAAAAGGCTTTCTTGAAGATTAACTGCGCCGCCATACCGGAGGGACTTCTCGAAAGTGAACTTTTTGGTCACGAAAAGGGTGCCTTTACAGGCGCCGATAGGTTAAAGTTGGGCGTTTTTGAGATGGCTCATGGAGGTTCCCTTTTCCTTGATGAAATTGGCGATATGGCACCGTCTCTTCAATCGAAACTACTTCGAGTCCTTCAGGATGGAACATTCTTGAGACTTGGTAGCACCAGAGCGACAAAAGTAGATGTGAGAATTATTGCGGCGACAAACCGTAATCTTGAAAAGATGGTTCAAGAAGGAAAATTTCGAGAAGACCTTTACTGGCGGCTTAGCGCATTTCCTATAAAACTTCCACCTCTTAGAGACCGTCCTGAAGATATTCTTCCTCTGGCCGAACACTTTGTAAAAAAATACGCACGGAAGTTTGGAAAAAACATCAAGGGAATCACTCGAGATGGCATTGAAAGACTTTTAGGTTACAACTTTCCGGGAAATATACGAGAACTCGAACATATAATAGAGCGAGCTGTGATTCTCAGCGATCACAACTGGCTTACCGCAGAAGACATGAGAATCCTTGGGGTGGCGGGCGGGGGAGGTGAATGTCCTTTCGGAGTAGCATCAGGCTCATGCCCTCTCTGGAATCTTCCTCTCACTGAAGCTCTCCAGATGCTTGAAGAACGTCGCATACAGGATGCGCTGAAAAAGAGCGGAGGAATTAAGACTCGAGCTGCTGAACTTCTAGGCATTTCGGAAAGGGTTCTTCGATACAAGATTGAGAAAAAAGCCGATTCTCTGGAACATAGTGAAAGAAGTGATAATTGACCTCCTTGTGGCACCAAAGGTTTTTCTGCCGCGCTTTTGTGTCCCTTAAAATTTCCGACCGAATTCCACGCCTTGATAGGGATGTTCGAAAGTATTAGACGACGAATTGAGGGGCTTTCTTATGGGATGCCTCGCATTCGCTCCATGACAAGTAAAAAAGACTTTCATCCCGAGCCTCCTTTTTGTCGTCCCGACCCCTTCTTTTTTGTCATCCCGAGCGATAGCGAGGGATCTCCTCATGAGATTCCTCGGCGTCCTTCGCTTCGCTCAGGACACCTCGGAATGACAAGAAAAGGTTGTCATCCCGAGCGGTAGCGAGGGATCTACTCATGGGATGCCTCACTACGTTCGGCATGACATACCCCATGTCACCCCGAGGGCTCTGCCCGAGGGGTCTCCTCATGAGGCGCCGTCCCGAACGAAGTGACAGGCAGGAGGCCTGTCATTCCGAGTGAAACGAGGGATCTCCTAGAAGGGATGCCTCGCATTCGCTCGGCATGAGAGTGCTGGCGATTTTTCGAACACCCCCACGCCTTGATTGACAATCGGGTCAAATTTGTAGATAGAGGGGGTGAACCTTTTTAAGTGAGGTTCTAAAAAGTCTGCCCGTATCGGGCGGATTGGGGGTTGAAATTTTTTATTTCAGGAGGGTATGCCAATGTCCGCTCGGAAGACATACGAAGAAATCAACGAGAAGATCAAAAAAGGAACCGTTGTTGTCGTGACTGCGAATGAGATGACAAGGATTGTTAGAGAAAAAGGCGAGGCTGAAGCTTTTAGGATGGTTGATGTGGTTACAACTGGAACCTTTGGGATAATGTGTTCTTCCGGCGCATTCATTAATTTTGGGCATACCAAACCCCCGATCAAGGCCCACAGAGTATGGTTGAACGACGTGCCGGCTTATGCCGGGCTTGCCGCTGTTGATATTTATATTGGAGCCACCGAACCGGCCATTAACGATCCACTTAACAAAATCCACCCCGGGCTTTTTGAGTACGGTGGAGGTCATGTAATTCACGATCTTGTAAGCGGCAAACCGGTAAGACTTAAGGCTGAAGCTTATGGAACGGATTGTTATCCCAATAAGTTTGTGGAAAAAACCGTTTACTTAAAGGATCTACCCAACGCAATCTTGTGCAATCCGAGAAATGCTTACCAGAACTATAACTGTGCCGTGAATCTGTCGTCAAAGACGCTTTATACTTACATGGGGGTTTTAAAGCCAAAGCTAGGCAATGCAAATTATTCCACATCGGGGGCATTGAGTCCTCTTCTGAATGATCCTTACTATCGGACAATAGGAGTTGGCACAAGGATCTTTCTTGGTGGAGCTCAGGGATATGTTGTATGGCATGGGACTCAGCATAATCCTAATGTGCCAAGGACTGAACGGGGTATTCCTAGAGCGCCTGCGGGAACAATAATGGTTATCGGTGATTTGAAGAAAATGAGCCCGCGGTGGATTGTCGGAGTAAGCATGCTTGGGTATGGATGTTCAATGGCTGTAGGTATAGGGCTTGCAATCCCCATACTTGATGAGGAAATGGCTTATTACACAGGAGTTGGTGACGAAGATATTATGGTTCCAGTGCGTGATTACAGCTTTACAGAAACTGAACCTCTTGCAGAAGTGTCTTATGCGGAACTTAAACGTGGAGTTATAAAGATTCGAGGAAAAGATGTTCCCACTGTGCCGTTGTCCAGCTATGTCAGGGCGCTGGAAATTGCCGAGACTTTGAAGAAATGGATAAAAGAGGGCAAGTTCTTCATAAGTCAACCGCAGGAACTTCTCCCAGGGGCTTTAGACAAGTCTAGCACTGGAGTATGACAATTTCGTTCAAAGAAAAGCTTCTTGCTGACTATCTTGATCGTTTTTCCCTGCCGGCGATTGCGTTTTCTGGGGGGCTGGATAGCGGCTTTTTGGTTTGGTTTGTCCGAAACAGACTAAAAAGACAAGCTATTGTTCTCTGCGCCCAGCATGAACTTATTCCTGCAAGGGAAGAAAAATACCGTGCTAAAGTCATGGAAATCTACGGGTGGACTGATGCTGAATACGTTCGGGTGGATGTTTTGAGCTTGCCCCAAGTGGTGGCTAATAATCGGGACAGGTGCTACGCCTGTAAAAAACACCTCATGGGCATGTTGCTTGATGTGGCGCTGGCAAAAGGGTGCGATGGCCTTCTCGACGGAACAACGGCGGATGAACAGTTGATGTATCGACCTGGTGTGCGGGCTCTTAGAGAACTGGGTATTCACAGTCCCTTTGCTGAGACCGGTTGGACAAAGGAAGACATAAGGGAATCAGCTCGATCCTACGAACTTGTATTTGCCAGCAAGCCTCCAGAAAGTTGCCTTGCTACACGGTTTCCTTACTACTGGCGACTTGAACTTTCTGCGCTGAAGGTCGTTGATGCCATTGAGGAAAAACTACAAACTGTTACGGAAGGGGCGGTGAGAGCACGCGTTCATCCTGAAGCTAAACTTATAAGAATAGAAGTTTCTCTTTTGCTTCATGAGAAGTTTTCAGATGACATCCGCCGAGAAATTCTGGAAATAGCCAGAAAAGCTGGGTTTAAGTGGGTTACACTAGATGTGAGCGGATTCAGAAGTGGTTCGTGGGACAGTGATCAAAACGGAGCGTCAGTTGGAAAAGATTAAAGCGATCGGATTGATTTCCGGAGGGCTTGATAGTCTTATTGCAGCGAAAATTCTTCAAGACCAGGGCATTGAAGTTGTGGGGGTAACCTTTTCAACGCCTTTCTGGGATTATCGCAAGGCTGTAAGGATTGGTGAAAAGGCTGGTATCCCCATGAAGGTTTTGGATATCAGTGAAGAACATTTCCGAATTGTGAAGGCTCCACTGTATGGCTACGGCTCCAATATGAATCCGTGCGTTGACTGTCATGCGCTTATGATAAGGAAAGCTGGGGATATGATGGTGGAAGAAGGAGCAGAGTTTATTTTTACTGGGGAAGTTTTGGGTCAGCGTCCCATGAGTCAGCGCAGGGAGACGTTAAAAATTGTGGAAAAACTTTCGGGATACGAAGGAAAGGTTCTTAGACCTCTCAGTGCACGTCTTCTTCCTGAGACCGAACCGGAAAAGAAGGGACTGGTTGATCGCTCCAGGCTTCTTGCAATAAGTGGGAGAGGCCGGAAGGAACAACTGAAACTTACTGAATATTACTCTATCAGCGAATACGACACGCCAGGTGGGGGATGTCTTCTTACGAAGGAAGGTTATTCGAGAAAGCTTAAGACTTTGCTGTGCCTTGTGCCAGATGCTGAAGTTCGACACGCGGAGCTGCTAAAGCACGGCAGACTCTTTGTAGTTGATGGAAAATATTGTTTCATCGTAGGACGCCATGCTGGTGATAATGTGATTCTGAGTTCTTCAGCGACGTCATCAGATGTGTTATTCTACTGTGAAGGAATTCCAGGGCCTGTGGGGCTTTTGTTAAATGCCAGTGATATTCAAGAAGATATTATTATCGACCAGGCTTCATCAATTATTGCTTCCTTTAGCGATGCTGATAAGGGGGCGAAGATAAGAGTTTCCTTTAAGCGGGGGAATGAGGTGGTTAAAAGAGAAGTAACTGTTGTTAGTCGAACTCGCTTTGATGATTGCTTTATTAAATAGAGACATCTTTGTTTTCGAGCTTTCAGTTTGATATTCAAGAGTATTTAATTTTGCCATGGAAAAGTACACACTTTTTTTGACTTTTCCTCTTTTTCTGTTTAACATTCCTAAAGTTTTAATTGTGTAATGTGGGTCAAGTTTAGAAAGGAGGAAATTTTATGGAAGTTCGTCGGGAAGTTTGCCACTGTGAAAACTGTGGAAATGAAGCAGAAATGATCATAACCTGCTCATATGTTGAGGTTCCAGATCGACCAGAGGGTAAGGTCAAAAAGGAACATAGGCAATGTTCGATTTGTGGCGGTGAAGCTGACATTATCATCGAGGAGAGTTAGTGAAAACGTCTGTGAAAATATCTAAATCGGAAGGAGGAATATTGTTTTCTATGGGGCTGAACACCTATCATGTGATTATATGCCCTTTTTGCCAGGCTTCGCTTCCCTTGTCTTTGGACTTTGATTCTATTCATCGCTGTGAATGTGGGGCCTGTTATAAGGTGTGTTCCCAGAGGATGCTGGAAAAAAGCGTGCAGGATATCGCCTGGGAGTTATGGACGGACGAGGAATTGGATTTTGTTCAGAGAGTTCCCATAGATGTTTGCAATGTTGTAGTGGAGAAGGAATTTGATACTTTCCTTAGTTTGAAGCAGTTAAGTGATGTTACAGGCAGTAGATTTTGCAAGTATGATGGCACTGAAAAGCTTAGTTTGGTTTGGGTTAAAAGAATGGTTTAAGGCGGTGGAACTGCAGTCCTTCTGAAGATTTGTGAAGGGTTGCAGGCATGTGGAGTGGTTAACTTTGGATAGGAGGTAGGTTATGCTGAGAGATGGGAAGAAACTGGTTTTAAGCGTGGTAATAGTTGCCTTTACACTGATGGGATTTGTGGGATTTTCGGACGCAAAGCTTGTTCCTAAGGTTGATAGCTTTGTTTTGTTTGTTGATCAGTCCGGTTCAATGTATATGAGGCACAAGACCATAGAAGATCTCAAAATCAGGCTTGCCAAAAGGGTGCTCGCGGATATGAATCGCATTATTCCCGAACTTGGCTATCAGGGAGCGGTAGAGCTTTTTGCTCCTCTTCAGGAACTTCTTGCCCCCACCGTTTACAAAAGAGTGGTTTTCGGGAATGCTATTGCCAAGATCAGAGAGGATCTCGAGATTTACGGCAGGATGACCCCCATGGGGCCAGGGATCAAAGGGATAGATCCGCTTCTTTCAAGGATGCAGGGAAGAAAGGCTGTGATAATCTTTTCCGATGGAGAAGCTAATCTTGGACCGGATCCTGTAGGAGAAGCGAGAGCTCTTGTTAACAAATATCCGGGATTATGCTTCCATGTCGTTTCCTTTGCAGATTCTCCTAAGGGGAAGAAAATCTTGGAAGCTATAAACAAACTTGGTAAATGTGTTATGGCCGATGGTGGCGTTCTTGTTTACAACGGGCCAGCTCTCGAACAGTTCGTTAAGGACGTTTTCTATGATGAAGTGCCTGATAAGGAAGAAGTGATTGTCCTTAGAGGTATTCACTTTGATTTTGATAAGTACAATATCAAACCTGAATGGGTTCCCGTTTTGGATGAGGCGGTCGAGATTCTAAAGAAACATCCTGAAATTAAGATAGTTATCGAAGGGCATACGGACTCTATAGGAACCATACCATACAATCAAAAGCTTTCCGAAAGAAGAGCCAAAGCTGTGTATGACTACTTTATCAGTAAGGGAATTGATCCTAGCCGGATGAGAACGGTTGGTTATGGTAAACTCCGTCCCAAAGCGGATAATAGTACGGCAGAGGGACGTGCGATTAACCGTCGAGTTGAGTTAAAAGTTGAGAAGTAACTTGTAAAGTTGTGGAAGCTGGGATCATGGATAACCTCTTTTTCCCATGATTCCGGCTTTCTATGTTAAAGTGGATGTCGAAAATGAAATTTAGAGCACTGATTACTGTGAGTTGGTTACTATTTACGTTGATCCTTTCTCAATGGCCTGCTCTGGGAGAAGAAAATCTTGTTGTTAAGACGGGATTTGACGCTTTTTCGGATCATTGGTTGCAGCTTTTTTCAGAAAAGGGTTGTTCAAGCCGAAAAGCACCTTGTTTGGTGCAGGACCAAAATAAACCGGGGATTGTTGTTGCTCAGTACCAGGAATTCATAAAGGTTATCAGTAAAGAAGTTAAGCCAACTGGGAATCCGGTGACTCCTTATGTCGGCATCCTGAAATATGAAGTTTTTGTTTATGAGTCTGAAGGTTCTTCGCTGGACGAAGCAAAAAAAGGTCCTTTTTATAAGACCAAGCAAGTAACCATGACCGAAATATTTCGCTATTCCAAGGGTAAATGGATTAGTGAGTGATTATTAAATGACTTTTTCGAGAATATCTAGCTTGGCGCTTTTCATAGGTTTGCTTACATGTTTACTGTTATGTTGTGTAGGTTTGGTCTTAGGAGAACAACCGTCATGTGTTGAGAAGGGCGGGATAAAAATTTGTGCATCCTTTCATGGCTCTTCCCCCTTGTCATCCCTTGTTCCAGGAGAAAATGTTTCTATTAAGGTGGATGTTTTCTACGTCCACGTTGAAAATAATTCTGCCGATAATCTATCTATTTCTTCCTCTGACTTTTCTTGCGTGGACATAGTTGGGAATGCTGCTACCGTGGACGATGCTCTATCAGAAAAAATCAAATGGCCTAAAAAGCTAACTAAAACCGTTTTGAAGCCAGGACAGTCAGTTGAAGGATATTTATTCTGTCCCAGAACTAAATATCCCGTCCGAGTTTTGGCCTATCAGGGGAAAGTTATCGTAGAACTTCAGATGTTTTAATCTGGTTTTGTTCTGGGCACATTTTTAGCAATAGTTGAAAATTTCTCCTATCAGTCGCTCAGAATGACGAATAGGAAAGGCTGTCACCCGAGCGATAGAAACTGTGTCGCAATTCGATGTGCGTTTATGTGGAGACCCCTCGCTGACGAGACTGTGTCGCAACCAATTAGAGAAGGGGGTAGGGGCGCGACCCTTGTGGTCGTCCCCTTTGTTCTTTGACAAGAAAATGTCAAAAAAATGCGGCTAATTTTCCAACACAGCCCTGGGAATGCTGAATCTAACCCAAGATTAAGGTGACATTAGTGACTATAACCCCCGTAAGCTACGCTGGTTTATCCCGGTACCGTAACCATACCTATCCCCATAAGTTTTTCTATGAACT
>Ga0080004_1098698_pt1 | contig 20039 bp, 15 predicted proteins | sample WasSprMetagenome_FD_69207 | JGI IMG/M metagenome (GOLD analysis project Ga0080004, IMG submission 69207) | Sulfidic aquatic microbial communities from Washburn Spring, Yellowstone National Park, USA - WS (SPADES assembly) (version 2) | ecosystem: Environmental > Aquatic > Thermal springs > Hot...
TTATCCCCACACGCCCCCTAACGAAAGAGGAGGGTGACTGGGCTGTTGCATTCGCAATCCCAGCCGACACGGATGGAGTCAAGCTTGTGGTTCGCCCGGCGTATCTGCGTAAGAGGATAAAGCTGGACGCCCCCATTGTCAATTATGGAGACGCAGAGTCACTCACCATATTTGACGATGTGTTTGTGCCATGGGATAGAGTCTTCATGTGCGGCGAATGGGAGTTCGCCAGACACCTCGCGTTGCTTTTTGCACTCTACCACAGACACAGTTATACTGGTTGCAAGCCGGCGGTAACCGATGTGCTTTGCGGCACCGCCGCTTTGGTCGCAGAATGCAACAACATCGAGAGAGAAAGTCATGTACGGGACAAACTATCCAAATACATCGGCATATCCGAGCTCGTATACGCCGCTGGAATAGCCAGCGCACATCATGCTATCAAATCCCCATCCGGAACCTACATTCCCGACCCCGTATACACAAACGCAGGAAGGAGATTAGCGGGAGAAAACATATATCATGAGTACGAGATTCTGGCGGATCTGGCCGGAGGTCTCGCCTGCACGCTTCCCTTCGAAGAAGACTTCTACAACGAAGAGACCGGACTTCTACTCAATAAATATATCATGCGCAATCCAAACCTCTCGCCTGAATATGTGCATAGAGCATTTAGATTAGCTGAAAACGTTCTAGCTTCAGATCTCACCGGGGTTAATCAAGTGGCCGGCGTCCATGGCGGCGGATCACCAATTATGGAAACAATCATGATGATGGGAACCTACAACATTGAGAAGGTTAAAGATATAGCTAGGTACCTTGCCGGAATAAAAAAGGAGCTGCCGAGAATAAAACGAGAAGATTTGGTTAAGTTTCTCTGATGTAAATGCTCTACCTAATTTTTTATCATTTTTAGATATCCTTTTAGCATTCAAGTTATATCGAAAAATAGCATAATCGGTGTAGAAACTTTTTTATTTCTAAAAATTGATTACCCAAAACAATATGAGGTGTTAAATTTGTTGGAAAACATCAAAAATATTGCTGTTATAGGCGCTGGAAGAATGGGGAGCCAAATAGCACAACTTCTCTCTCGAGTGGGCAAATACTCTGTGACAATCGTCGATGTGAGCGACGAAATAGTCAATAGTGCATTGAAGTCCATAGAAGCTGATTTGAAGCGATTTTTTGTTGACAAAGGCAAAATGACGGAGAATGAAATGAAAGAGATTGTTGCTCGAATCAAGGGCACCACCAGCATCGCCGAGGCAGCCAAAAACGCCGACTTCGTGATAGAAGCTGCTATTGAAAACTTAGAAATAAAGAAAAAGATTTTTGCAGAGCTTGACAAAAGCGCTCCGCCACACGTGATTTTAGCCTCGAACACGTCGGGTTTAAGCATAACCGAAATGGCTGCCGCGACAAAAAGACCTGAAAAAGTTGCTGGCATGCACTTCTTCAATCCGGTGGCCGTTATGAAGTTGGTAGAGGTTGTAAAAGGAGCATTCACCTCAGATGAAACAGTGAACACTGTCTGTGCACTCGCCAAGAACCTCGGCAAAGAACCTGTCGTGTGTAAAGACGTTAGCTACGGTTTCCTAGCTAACAGGGCATATGGCGGAATGATGAGGGAAGCCCTTGAAATGGTGTGGGAACGCGTAGCCTCGCCAGAGGACATTGACAAGGCTCTGAAACTTGGATACAACCTTCCAATGGGGCCGCTGGAGCTCGGCGACATGACGGGTTCATGGGGTCTCATGGCGTCTTCGGAACAAGACAGAATCAGAGAAATGGGACCTGAAAAAGGAAGCCTCCACCCACTTGTAAGGTGGATGGTGAGGGCTGGCTATACTGGCGGAACGGGAAAGAAGGGAATATACGCCTTCTGGAAGGAAGTTTTGTCAAAGTGAACTCTGGAGGAGAAAAATTTGAGCGAGTTTAAAACAATCCTCTACGAGAAAAAGGAAAATGTAGCTTGGATAACTCTCAACCGCCCCGAAGTGTTAAACGCGCAGAACGATCAAATGCGGGAAGAACTTGTGCGCGCGTTTCAGGATGCACGAGACGATGAGAACATTCGCGTCATAGTGCTTACTGGAGCCGGCGACCGCGCATTCAGCGCTGGTGCAGACATAAGCGAGTTTCCAAAGCTTGCCCCTTCAGACTATATAAAACGAAGCGGAAGGTTACGACCCTACGACATTGTACGAAGCATACCAAAACCAGTGATAGCCGCCGTAAACGGTTATGCTTTGGGCGGCGGCTGCGAGTTGGCAATGGCATGCGACATAATAATAGCTTCTGAAAACGCCACATTCGGACAGCCAGAGATAAGAGTTGGAGTGATACCTGGCGGCGGGGGCACGCAGATGCTGCCGCGACTTATAGGCGAGAAAATGGCTAAGGAACTGATTTTCACAGGGAAATCTATAACGGCTCAAGAAGCCTATAGGCTGGGGTTGGTTAACAGGGTTGTTCCAAAGGAAAAATTGATGGAAGAAGTTAACAGTCTAGTCGGAGAACTTCTCAAAAGAAGCCCCATAATATTGGCGCTAGCAAAAATCGCCGTGAACAAAGCGATGGAAACAACTCTTACCGAAGGTCTGAGATGCGAAATTGACCTCTTTGAGCTTTGCTTCAGCACTGAAGACCAGAAGGAAGCGTCAAAGGCGTTTCTTGAGAAGAGGCAGCCGGTATTTAAGGGAAGATAAACGCGGTTAATCGTCTAAAGACAGAGCCTGGATGCAATTCCCAATTTTTGTTTATACAAAAGATTCAAATTTCTTAATTCGAGGAGTAATGAAACTCATGTAATTTTTGTTCCAAAACGGACAACTTCCACGAAAATCTTAATATGAAGTTTAGATAAACCCCCTCTATGTTGCGTATCGGTGTTGTGGGACCCACTTTCCCTCCTATCGATGGCATAGCAAGAGTAGCTAAGAGGATTGAAGAGAAGGGCTACGATTCTATATGGTTTCCAGACCATCTAATGGGATGGTTTCCTCAGAACATATGGACGCCTGAAATTGTTGGCCCACTTGCAGCCTACAGCCCCCACACATTTTTTGAGACAACCCTTTCAATAGCTGTTGCGTCATCAGCAACACAGAAACTTCGGATTGGAAGCGCTGTTACAGAGGCTATAAGGCATCATCCGGCTATGCTGGCTCAAAGCTACGCAACACTTGAACATTTAACCAATAGCAGGGTTATTCTTGGCATAGGCGCGGGAGAACTTGAAAACGTCGAACCTTACGGCTTAAAATACGAGAAAGTTGTAAGCAGACTGGAAGAAGCCATAAAGGTGATAAAACTCCTTTGGGGAGCCAAACGCGACGAACTAATAAACTACAATGGAGAATTCTTTAAACTAAAAAATGCTGTTTTTGAACTTCCCCCATTAAACAAGAGACCGCCAGTTTGGATAGGTGGCGTTGGAGAAAGAATGTGCAAAATTACGGCGAGATACGCGGAAGGTTGGCTTCCGACAGTTTCAAGTGCGGAAGAGTACAGCGAGAGGCTGAACATTGTAAAAGAAGAATGCAGTAGAATTGGCAGAAACTTTGCGGAAATAGAGAAGGGCGTATATCTAAACCTCATAATAGACGAGAACAGAGAAGAGTGCTTAAGGCTGATGAGAGAGGCACCGCTAATAAAGGCTGGAGCCCTGCTAGCTCCCGCCAGCATCTATGAAAAACTTGGCTATAAACACCCGTTAGGAGAAAATTTCTACCCGCTTACTGATTATGTTCCAGCAATTTATACCAAAGAAGAGGTTATGAAGGCTATAGAAAGAGTTCCATTAGAGGTTGTTCAAGAAAGCTTCCTTTGGGGCAGCGTGGAAGACGTCATTGACAAACTGGACAAGTATAGGAAAGCTGGGGCACAAACTGTTGTCTTCTGGAACTTCACATTCCTAGGCGACGTGACCAAGGTGAAAAGCTCATACTCGTGCATTGACAAAGTTGTCGATTACTTCAAAGAAAAAGACAGTTAAAACCCCATAATAGATTAGATAGAGACATGGACTTAATCCTTCTTTTTATACATGGAGCCGGGGGAAACCATAAAATTTGGGAATATCAAACTAAACATTTTAACAACGCAATCGCCGTCGACTTGCCAGGTCACGGTTTTGGAGAGGGAAAAAGAACCATTAAAGAGTATGTTGAATATGTAAAGAGATTTTGTGATGAAAGGGGCTTCAAAAACATCGTTATTATTGGGCACTCCATGGGCGGTGCAATAGCTCAAGAGTTCGCTTTAACTTATCCAGAATATCTAAAAGCACTTGTTTTAGTTGGCACCGGAGCGAAACTCAGGGTATCGCCAGTAATATTTGAAGCCATCAGAAAAGGTTATGACTGTATTATAGAGCTAACGGAAAAGTTCGCCTTCTCTGATAAAACACCGAAGGAGATTAAAACTAAAGTGGCGGAGGAGATGCGTAAAATAGCGCTTGAGGTGCTTCTCGGAGATTTTGAGGCGTGCGACAAGTTTGATATCGTGGAGAGGGTTAGCGGAATAAAGGTGCCTACTCTGATAATTTGCGGTGAGGATGATAAGTTAACCCCAGTTAAGTATTCAGAATATTTGAAAGCTAATATCCAGCACTCAAAACTTGAAATAGTTGTCGGTGCTGGCCATATGGTAATGTTGGAGAAACCAAAAGAGTTTAACAAAATATTGGATGAGTTCATTAAAGAGATTGGTAATAGTTGAGGCAACTTTGTTATAGTTCTATGTATTTCGCATTTGATACAGCTTATATTTCCACAAGTGTCCTAGGGCTTCAATGCATCTTTCGATTGAAGAGTATACGGGGACTTTTTCCTCCTCTAGTTGTGTCGTCCAAGAATCAACCATGTCTTTGAATCCCAAGAGATACGTCAATATTGGTTTTTGTTCGCTGTTCTTCTCCTTAAAATATTTTGCAGCATTTTTCACATTGAAAAATGGGATAAGCCTTGGAACAGCCACAAATAAGATGACTACGCTGTCGACGCTTTTATCTTCCAACGCTGCTTCCACAGCTATTCTTATGCTTTCCTCAGGTCCAACTGTTTCAAACAGCGGTTCAATGTCAGCTGGGTTGCTAACTGTAGCCCATGAGGGCATCTTGCTTCTGATTCGATTTAGGGTCTCGTTGGACAATGGGGCAAGTTCCAAACCGTGCTTGGCGCATTCGTCGGCGGCCATTACTCCTCCGCCTCCGGTGACGGTGACTATGGCTACTCGTTTCCCTTTTGGCAGTGGTTGTAAAGCAAAAGCTTTGGTTATGTCTAATAGCTCATCAAGGTCACCGCCAACGCGTATAACGCCAGCTTGCTTGCACATGGCATCAAAGATTTCGTCTTTTACGGCTAGAGAACCAGTATGCGACAGCGAAGCTTTCATGCCAGCTGGGCTTCTGCCCGATTTGAGCACTATTATGGGTTTGGTTTTGGCGACTTCTTTGAACGTTTTGAAGAGTCTCCTACCGTCCTTCACGCCTTCCATGTAAATTGCAATGACCTCGGTGTCTTCGTCTTCCGCCAGGTATTCCAGCACTTCAGCGTCGTCAACATCGCACTTGTTTCCAAGCCCAACTATCTTGCTTATTCCAAAAGGTTGCTTAGACATTATCCACCAAAAGGCAGCCGCCGCAAAAAGTCCAGTTTGAGCTATGAAAGCCACGTTTCCCTTTTTGAACCTCGGAAGTGGCGCAAAAGAAGTTGTGAAATTATTTGAAGTGTTTAATATGCCTGTTGTGTTTGGTCCGACCACGCGGATTCCAGCCTTTTTGGCAATTGCTACAACTTCGTCTTCGAGTTTCTTTCCAGCCTCTCCTGCTTCGCGAAAACCAGAAGAGCAGATAACAACTCCTTTGACGCGTTTTTCCGCGCAGTCCCTCATTACGCTAGGTACTGTAGGTGCTGGAACAATTATTATCGCCATATCTAAATTGTCGTCTATGGCATTAACTCGCGGGTAGGCCTTCAAACCCAAAACTTCATCCGCATTTGGGTTAACAGGATATATTCTACCCTTAAATCCCAAGTCGAGAAGGTTTTTCAGCACAGAATTACCAAATTTAAGGGGGTTGCGTGACGCTCCAACAACCGCTACGCTTTCCGGTTCAAAAAAGCACTTTAGCTCGTCAAGCTTTTTTGTTTCTTTAGTCATTTTAATCACTTAAGCCACTTTGACACTACTTAGCGAAGACTTGGGTTTTAATACGTTTCGCGAAGAACTAGCTGTTTTACAACGATAAATATCGTAAAGCAAATCTCAGTACTACGCTAATATGGTTTTGATTAGCAAAAATGATTGGCATTTCCCTAAAGTTTTCCAAGAAAGTGCCTATCTGGGTCAAAGCAGCGAAGCATCAAAATCTCTTCTCGTTTTGGTTCATCTAGCCGCAGTAGGTCGCTGGAAATCTTAGGTTTCCACCCCATGTTGTGTGTGATGTTTGAGACTGCGCTGTCCTCGCTTTCTCCAGCTTCCATGTAAATTTTCTTTAAAACCAGCTCATCATCTTTTTCGAAGACTGCACGGTCTGTGACAACCTTTTTCACGTTTTGGCCGGGACACGTTATATATGGAACTTTTTCTACAAGCCTCCTCTTGTCGTGGAGAAGCGTAACTATAACCTCCTTTGCGGTTGTTGAGATGTCGTTGGCTCCTCCGCTACCGAAGAGGAAGAAATCGCCAATTTTTGTGGAATTAATGTTTCCATGCTTGTCTATTTGGCCTGCGGATATGCATGCAAGCACTTGTGTGTTGTTTGCAACAAGCCCCAAAATTTCTGTTGTGTCCGTTATCATTAGGCATGAATCTAAGCCTCTAACGGATACTAAGAAAGGCTTTGTTGGCGGAGGAAGATATCCAAAAAGTCCAAGTTCCACAATAAGGTGAACATCCACTTTATTATAGCGGAGCATGTACGTTGCCATCCAAGCTGCAAGATGAGAAATCCCTATGCCTGCAAGAACAGTGTTGTACTTTTGCCTTTTAACAGATTCAACAACTTCACGCGCTGCAAAGACAACAGCCTTTTCCGCTTTGTCCGCGGGTGCGCTCGGCAATTTTTCGGCAACTTTCAGCGCATCAACAGTCAAACCATCATAAGAAATGCCGCCTCTAAGCGTATGAAGGCGTTCAGGGGTTAGTTGACGAAGGTAACCTTCATGAGACTTCACGTCAATTATCCACTTCTTAATCCAGTCTTTGGCTGTTTCGCTTTCCCTGAAGGCTGCCTGCATTTCTTTGGCAAATTCAACATCTTCGACATAACCGTAGCCATCATGTCCACGACAACCATATGGGTGCATGCCAAAAGGGGCTTTTACAACGCATTTTACAATACTTGCTGGAACCTTCACATTGAAAGCGTTTTTCCGCAAGTACTCGGTGCTTACAATCTTTTCAACACTGAGTATCACTCCCTCTTTGCTGGCAAATGCGCCATAAGCTTCTTCGGTGAATGGAAGCACCAGAATGGCATTTCCGGCAGAATCAGCGCAATAAGCATGCATTATAGTGATGTCTGGCTTCAAGGGCTTCACTGCGCCAATCGTTTCTCCACTGAATGGGTCAACTATTTTTTTGTACAGCCCCCTCTCCTCATTTTCTTCAGCCATAGACGAGCCTTTTAAGGAGCGGACGGGCATGAATGGTAGGTTGAGCGCTGCTGCTTGCAAACGCTGAACGATTGTGAGGAGAGACCAATTTTCTATAACCATTCCTTTGCTTATTGCGTTCTGCAAGGCTCCGGACAAAACAGGGCTTGGAAGTGTAAGACCGACGTAGCTGGCTATGATGCGCTTAACCAGTCCAGCCGCAGCCATGGTTATGATGTTGTCAACGCCGCCGAGGCAACTGATTGTGAAATTGCTCTTTCGTGTGTGAAATTGTCGAACAATTTCGTGGGTTAGTGCGAAGGGAAGATACGCCGAATATATGTGCATTCCAGGCTTTATGTGCTCTCGGATTGCCTCATCCAAGCGCTTAACTTTGTTTTCACCATGGAATAGCTCTGGTTTAAAGTATTTTCCAAAAAGTTCGCTGATGTCCGTTTCTTTAAATGTCATGCTATACTCCTCACCCTAGTAAAGTCTCGAGATACATAGTAGTAATCTATTTTCGAGGTTTATCAGCGTCAAAGATTATTCGTAGACTTTTTCAACTTCCTTGTGCCATTCCATGGCGTCCATTTCCACATCCCTGTCTCGTGATGGCATTCCCATCATTTTGTAAACTTCATGCTGAACAAGCAGCTTCATTATTTCGTTGCTTCCAGTCCAGATTGGCGCCAGCCTAATGTCTCTCAAAAGCCTTTCAATAGGATATACCTGTGTATAGCCTATTCCGCCTAAGATTTGCATTGCAACATTAACAACTTCCCAGCCTGCATCTGTTGCAAAAGATTTTGCTTCGCTAACGAGGCGTCTTGGATCTACCGGTAAGCCTTTGTCTGAGGCGTCTGCGGCTTTCGCAGCCGTGTAAACAAGGGCTCTTGCTGCGTCAAGTTTTGCGACGCTTTCTGCTATTTTGAAGTTTATGGCTTGAAAATTGCGTAGGGGCATCCCAAACGCTTTCCTTCTAGTTGAGTATTTAATGGCTATTTCTAGGGCTGCTCTTGCTGTTCCTATTGCTCCCGCTGCGGAGGTTAACCTCTCCGGAACCATCATCCTGTTAAATATTGCAGCTCCGCCGTTTACTTCGCCGACTCTGTATTCATCTGGCACCTCAGTGTTTTCGAAAACTATTCTCGCTGTTCCCATACCCCTGAATCCTAAAAGATTGTAGACTTCTTCGATTTTCACGCCCATCTCTCTTTCAACTATAAACATGGTTAAAGCCTTATGTCCAGGCCCTTTAGGGTCTGTCCTCGCGTATATTACGTAGAAATCTGCGGCTTTTCCTCCTGCAATAAACCTTTTCTCCCCATTTATTATCCACTTATTTCCTTTTCTTTCGGCCTTTGTTGTTGTTCCGAAGAAGTCGCTTCCGCCTCTGGGTTCTGTTAGGCCTTCCGCGGAGAGTTTTTCTCCTTTAATTATTGGTTTTAGGAATTTTTCTTTCTGCCATTTGGTGCCAAATCGGTTTAGTGCTTCTCCAACTATGCTGACCATCGCATAGCTGCATCCAAGCCCCATCCCCAAAACGCCGATTTCCTCTAAAGCTATCATTTCCGCTGTCCACGTCATTTCTCTTCCGCTGTACTCCTTTGGGAAGCGTAGTCCAAGGAGTTTCCTTTTTGCCGCTTGATGTAGAAACTCGAAGGGGTAGTCTACTTCGTTTCTGTCCATCTTTCTTAGAAGTTCTGGGTCGACGCTTTTCACGAAATCCTTTATTTCCTCTCTAAGTTTGGCTTCCTCTTCTGTGCTTAGAAAGTCGTTTTCTATCATTCTTTCACACTTTACCCTATACTTTGTTGAGGAAATATCCTCGGAGTTTCTTTAAATAACTTTACACGAAACAAGACAAAAATGGGCATTGTAGTTTACTAATCATTCCATTTCGAACTTAGCCAGCAGATTTATGTCTCATTCCGAGAAGGGACTCAACAAGGTTTTTTCTAGACCATTCACCCTCGCTTACTTCTTCCATTTGAAGAACTTTCTTCGGCGCATTAGAGAAAATCTTCTCCACTATTTGCTCTGCATTTAATCCCTCGCGCCAAAGTGCTTCAACATTCTCCTTTAGCTTTATCATGTTGTTTAAAGCGATTTTCACATCGCCTTTTTCCCAGACTCCATGACCGCCATAAGCCCTTTCAAAGTCTAGTTTCACAATCTTTTCGAGCGAGTTTATCACGTCTATCGAATCTTCCTCCCTCATTATGATTATTGGATTCGGATTTGCCACTAAGTCGCCGATGAATAGGTCACGACCAATTAAAAAGGACACGTGGTCAAAACTGTGACCAGGCGTTTCAAAAGTCTTAACAACCAGATCTCCGATTTCCATCTTATTTTCAAGCGGTAAGGCTTTAACTGGTTTTTGCTGACCCCAAACAACCTGTCTATATGCCGGAATTTCGGGAGGATTTGCAAGAATTTCTAGGGATTTTTTAGGCGCAAATACACCAGCATTGAGTTTCTCCTTGAACAGATAAGCTCCACCGCTGTGGTCCTCATGGTAATGAGTTAGGAGGACGGCGTTAACGCCGAACTTCATGTCTTCAACAAATTTTGCAGCCTCCTCGGCTGTGTGGGGGCAGCCTGTGTCGATGATGAGTCCCTTGTAGTAGTAGAAGGTTGTCCAGTATATGGGTTTTCCATCGTACTCTTTGCCAACATCCACAGCTATAAAATCCCTATCAATTCGTTTCCACTTCAGCATGCTGCACACACGTAGGCATAAGATTTAAGAGAAAATAAAAATTTTTATCCCAAACTTTAAATTGGGTGACTTTTCCCCTACATTTTTGAGCGCCAAAACAAACCAATGCAGATAGACCCTCTAGGAAAACAAAAGGCGGAAACCGACAATCTCAAAGTTGCCCTAAGTTTATGCGCGCAGACGGGGGACGCATTGGGTTTGGGATAAAGTTTCAATTCTTCCTCTTTCGTCTTTCTCTTATTTTTAATAGTAGCGTGTAAAGGATAATAGCGATTGCTACAATAAGTAGTGCACTTACATAACTCGGCCTCAAGAAACGAATTCCTGCCAAGTATAAGATGAAGACGATAGCAACTGTTACAAAGATTGTGAAGAGGAATAATCTGGTCTTTTCCAGCAAGGGTGTCCTCGGTCATTCTTTGTTATATTTTGAAATTAAAGGCTTACGAACCACGTATGATTATATAGTGTTGGTGTGGATCTGGGAAGTTTCGCTTTACAATTTTCAAATGTCGTCCCGCTAAACCAGTGTGCCGTGTTCTCGATAGTTTTTTATTTCCAAAATAATCAGATGATTAATAGGGGCGGAGGAAAATGGTTTTGTATCTAACTAAAGCATGGTTAGATGAATATCGCAAAATGCTAAACCAGAGCAAAGAGTACAAGGAGGCTGGAAAGGGCTGGGGTGTGGGTTGGAATGGCGACTTCATTTTTCAAATCGAAAATATTCCGGTTGATAAAATAGCCTTTGAAAACATCCCACCAGACGTGGCTAAGGAAATTAAAGAATACATTGTTAATGGAACGGTTTATTCCTACATCAAACTCAAAGACGGCGAGTGCCTAGACGCGCGCTCCGTCAAAGATCCAAAAGAAGTGCATGTTGGTTTCATTCAGAAGGGACCCTACGAAAACTGGAAGAAAATGACTCGAGGGGAATTGGATCCTACCAGAGCGTTGCTGACTGGTAAGTTTAAGCTTGAGGGTGACATGGCAAAAGTAATGCGCTACAGCAGAGCAGCTAACATTATGGCAAAAATAGCGGCTAGCATCAAAACAGAATTCCCCGACGAAGTGTACCCTAAAAAATGAAGGGGTTCAGCAGTTTGCAGTTTATAGGCGATTGGAGCAACTTATTATGTGGGTTATTACATTTCCTAGAACCGTTGTAACAGGCGAAGACGCGCTGGAGCACCTAAAAGAAATTGATGGTGCACGTGCCCTTATAGTCACGGACAAAGTGATACGCAAACTTAATTTTGTAGAGAAAGCGGCAAACTACCTAAAAGCGAATGGCTTACAAGTGGAAGTCTTCGACGAAGTTGAACCCGAACCATCAATGGAAACCATAGTTAAGGGAGCTGAATTCGCTAAAAACTATGCTCCAGACTGGTTTATCGGGCTGGGCGGCGGCAGCTGCATGGATGCGGCAAAAGCAATATGGGTTCTTTATGAGCGTCCCGACATGGCTGTGGATGCAATAAACCCGCTTGAAAAACTTGGGTTAAGGAAAAAGGCGCGATTAATCTGCATCCCAACAACAAGTGGAACCGGGTCAGATGCAACATGGGCCACTGTAATTACGGACGTTAAAGAGAAACGAAAGCTGGAACTCACTTGTAGAGAAATGGTTGCCGACATAACCATACTTGACCCAGAACTTCCAAAATCTATGCCTCCTAGCCTTGTGGCAGACACAGGTATAGATGCGCTCACCCACGCGATAGAGGGCTACGTCTCTCAGTGGAGGAACGACTTCTCAGATGCTTTGGCAATTAGGGCAATACAATTTGTTTTCAAATACCTTCCAAGAGCGTATAGAGATCCGGAGGATAAAGAAGCCAAAGAGAAGATGCATAATGCTGCCACCATGGCTGGAATGTCCTTTGGCAACTCTCAAGTGGGCATAGCCCACGCCATGGGCCACTCTCTTGGCGCCATCTTCCACATTCCGCACGGCAGATCTGTAGGCGTTTTCCTTCCATACTCAATCGAGTACAGTGCAAGAGAGGCCATGCAAAGATACGCTGACATCGCTAAAGAAGTTGGAATTCAAGCGGAAACTGATGAAAAAACTGTGGAAAAATTGATTGAAGCTGTCAAGGGGCTTTGTCGTGAGGTGAAGGAGCCTGCATCCATTAAGGAATTGGGGATAAGCAGGGAAGAATTCAGCAGGGAGTTAGATGAATTGGTGACTAGGGCTGCAAATTCCTCATGCACTTTTATGAATCCAAGGGTTCCAGACGTGGAAGACGTGAGAAAACTCTTCATTTATGCATATGACGGAAGGAAAGTGGATTTCTAACTAGAAATTTCCCCTTTTTCTTTCATTTTGGCGATCTCTTCTTCTCGAAGTTTTCTTTTGAAAATCTTCATAACATGGGTTAACGGCAAACTCTTCCTAAATTCAACGAACTTTGGCACAGCATAGGGCGGAAGTTTCTCTCTGCAATAATTGATTATGTCTTCCGCCGTCACTTTACCTTCATACCCCTCCTTCAATATTATAAAGGCCTTTACCCTTTCACTGCCCGGGCGCTCAGGGTCAGGGATTCCAATGACTCCGGCTACTTCAACTGCTGGATGCTCATGCAAAATGTCTTCAACAACTCTTGAGTAGACTTTCATCCCAGATACGTTAATCATGTCCTTTATGCGATCAACTATGTAGAAGTAGCCGTCCTCGTCCATTTTTGCAATATCACCTGTGGCAAGCCAACCATCCTTCAAGCCGCTGCCAGGGTTAGGCCAATAACCTTTCATGATTTGTGGGCCGCGAATGTAGAGTTCGCCTGTCTCGCCTATCGGAACTTCTTCGCCTGTTTCGGGATTTACAATTTTAACTTCCGTATCTGGGACAGGCACTCCGATGGACCTTTTTACATTCGCCATGTATCCAGTGACCTTCGAAAAGGCTGAAAGATTTAGGTGCGTGGCTTGACTAGTTTCTGTTAGACCATATCCTTCGCCCATGGGGACTCCTATTTTCTTCTCTATTTTTTCAGCAACATCCGGAGGAAGGGGCGCTGCGCCAGAATAGAGGAAGATAGGCATCCTTGGCAGGTCTTTGTTAAGTAACAACATGAAATGGGTTGGAACCCCAACAACCATGAAAGGCCTGTATTTCTTTATTAACTCGACGATTTTATCGATATCTCTCGGGTCTGTCAAAATTGTGCGGAGGGCCCAAGCAATGTTTTGGTGTAGAACTTGGTGTCCAAATTGGTGGGAAAGTGGGACGCATATTAGCACTGAGGCTTTTCCCTTTAACGCTATCTCTAGGGGCTTCATCATCCATAATACTTGAGCCGCGTTGGTAGTTATGTTGTAATGTGTTAACATGACGCCTTTGGGCACTCCTGTAGTGCCTCCAGTGAAAGGCAGCAGCGCCAAATCCTCTACGGGGTTTATTTCAACTTTTGGGGGGTTAGGCTCGTATCTCTCTATCAAGTCTTCTAACAGGTAGGCGCCTTTGACTTCTTTCGCTTCAGGCACGCAATAATCGGGGAATACAGGTGCATGCGTGAAAATTACGTTCTTGACTTTCGTCTTATCCTTTATAGAGTTAACAAGCTCGAGGCGTGCATAAGAGCATATTACAGTCTGAGCTTCTGACTCGCCTATCTCATATAGCAGATCTGGAGCTTTGTGGGCCACGCTTACTGGAACATGCACTGCTCCCAGCCTCATTATCGCGTAATCGCTTATGATGAACTGCGGGCAGTTTGGAAGAATTGTTGCGACTCTGTCGCCCTTTCTTACGCCCAAATCTGCGAGTGCAGTTGCTAACTTGTCCACGTTAAGCTTTAACTCTGCATAGGTCATTTGTTTATCTAAGTAAACGCATGCTGTTTGATTTGGAAATTTAGCTGCTGAATCCTCCAAAAACTTGTAGACTGGTATTTTGGGATATGGCTCAAGGGTTTTCGGTAGTTTGTGTGGTCCGGTAAAGTAACTTTTCAACCACGGTTTGTCAGCGTACGTCATTTTGTCGGCCAAATTGCACCCACATGAATGTTAATGGACTTGTTAGGATTAGTAAATTTCTTTGATAACCCAGTCTAGTCCAAGTTCTTTAAGTTTCTCAGGGGTTGGTTTGCCGTTTTCATCCCATCCTCGGAACTTGTAATAGGCCTCTAAAAGTGGTTCTAAATTCACTACGTGTCCTTTTGCTGGTCCTTCCGGCAATGGTTCTTCCAACAAACGTTTTGGAAGGGTGTCGCTAGCCCTTGTTAATCCTTCTCTTACGTTAAAGGCTCTTTCTAGGTTGTAGATTCTCTCTCCTGTTTTTCTGAAGTCGCTTGCGGTGAATTCCCAGCCTAGAAGGCTTGATATCAATGTTGCCCAGTCTTCTGCCGTTAAGACCATTCCCATAAATTTGCAGGCTCCGATGGCGTCAAAAACTGCCAAAGCGTCTTCCATTTCTTTAACGACCTTGGCGGTTTCAGGGATTTCTTGAAGTATGTCTCCGACGTCGCTTTCTTCGACGATGAGGTATGGTGTTGACAGGAAGGTTGGTCCTTCCACGTAGGCTGTGATGTGGCATCCCCCACGGTTTGATGTTACGTATGCCAGCCCTGTTAACTTGGCAGCTCTTGGGTCGTAGGCTGGCATTTCAAGCCCTTTAACGTGCATGGCAAATCTTTCAGTTCCCTTGTTCAACTTTTCTGAGACAGCCTTTGTTCCTTCAGCTAAAAGGTTTCCGACGCCTTCCCTTTTTGCTATTTTATGCACAAGTTCTATCATGATGTTTGGGTCGCCGAATTTAATCTCCAATCCGCCCGTGTCCTCTTTGGTTAGTATTCCTTTTTCATAGCATTCCATAGCGAAAGCTATCGTGCTTCCAGTGGAGATTGAGTCAAGACCGTACTCGTTGCATAAGAAATGTGCGAGTGTAATTGCTTCTAAATTATCTATTTCGCACATGCCGCCGAAAGATCCGAGGGACTCGTATTCTGGTCCTTCTCCGCCAGTTGCGTATGGACCCGTTTTAATCTCGCTTATCCTTCCGCAAGCGATTGGACATGCGAAACAAGCTTTTCTTTCCTTTAATATTTTCTCTACAATTGCTGTTCCGTTTATGTTGTCTGCTCCTTTAAAGACTCCGGTTTGCCAGTTTCTAGTTGGGAATCCTCCTCGAATGTTCACTAAGTCAAGGACGCTTGCTGTTCCGTAAACTTCAAGGGACATTTTTAGTAGGCTTTCATTGACCCAATCGTACCTTTTTTTGGCTTCTTCTCTGAAAATCTCTTCGTTTGCCACCTTGATTTTCATTGTTCCTTTTGAGGCGATGGCTTTCAATCGTTTTGAGCCCATGACTGCTCCCATGCCGCATCTTCCAGCCGCTCGACCCCAGTTTGGTTTTTCAGCGTCGTTTATGATGGCGGCGTATTTCACAAGGTTTTCCCCAGCTATGCCTATACAAGCTACTTTGAATTCTTCTCCAAGCTCATCTTTTATCAGCTTTGTAGTTTCTGAGGTGTTTTTGCCCCATATGTGCTTGGCGTCTCTAAGCTCGGCTTTCCCGTCGTTTGTTACGAGGTAGACTGGATTTGGTGAGACTCCCTCAAATATTACTCCGTCAAAACCGGACCTTTTGAAGGCTGTTCCCCAAAAGCCAGCAGAGTTTGCTTGTCCCCATAAACCAGTAAGCGGAGATTTTGCGACCACAGTGTATCTACCTGTGCTTGGAGAAGGTGTTCCAGTTAAAGGGCCCGTCATAAATATTAACTTGTTTTCCGGGTCTAGCGGATTTATTCCCTTTTTAACTTCGTTAAAGAGGTATTTTGTTGCCAGTCCGCTTCCGCCTAGGAACATTTTAAGATCGTTTTCGTCTGGGGTTTCTTCTGTTATCTTAGCTGTTGACAGGTTTACTCTGAGAATTTTTCCCATGTAACCAAACATCTCTGGGCACCAATGAAAAGGCTACTTTTAGGAAATAATAAGCTTTCGATTAGTCAAAGTTATCGTTGAATTATGTTTTTGTGAGCTGAGAGAAAGGTGTGTTAAAGTAAAAAGGGGGTGTGGTTGCTATTCTTTCTCGATTACTGTTGCTACTCCTTGTCCTCCGCCTATGCATGCTGTTGCTAGTCCGTAGCGTCCGCCTTCCATTTCCAGAATCCTCGCCAGGGTTCCGATGAGCCTTGCGCCAGTGGCTCCAAGTGGGTGTCCTATGGCGATGGCTCCGCCTTTCACGTTTACTTTGTCTGGGTCTATTCCAAGTTCTTTTATGCACCATAGGGTGACTATTGCGAAGGCTTCGTTGATTTCCCAGAAGTCGATGTCTTTGACGCTTAGTCCTGCGTGTTTAAGCGCCATTTTGCTTGCTGGGACGGGTCCTTTTCCCATCACGGCTGGTGGAACTCCTGCCCACCCCATTGATTTTATGGTTGCCATCGGTTCTAGTCCTAGCGCTTTTGCTTTTTCTTCTGAAGCTAGCATTATGCATGAGGCGCCTGCGTTTAGTGGCGAAGAGTTTCCTGCTGTTATGAATCCGTCTTTTATGAAGGCTGGTGGGAGCGCTTGAATTTTTTCTAGTGTTGTGTCTGCTCGGACGCTTAAGTCGGTGTCTACGACTTCTGTTGTTCCGTCTGGGTTTGTTACTGTTATTGGCAGTATTTCTTCTTTGAAGTAGCCTTCTTGTTGGGCTTTTGCTGCTAGTTGGTGGCTTCTTAATCCCCATCTGTCCATGTCTTCTTTTGTGAGTTTGTGTTTTTCTGCTCCTTCTTTGAAGAGTCTTTCTGCGGTTAGTCCCATTACTAGGCCTGTTTCCATTTCGTATTTTCTGTATTCCTCTCTTTCGATAAGGGCTGTTGGAGGGCTTATCCAGGGGTTATCGCCCATGGGTATGTGTGTCATGTGTTCCATTCCGGTTGCGATTACGAGGTCCGAGTATCCTGTCATTATTTCCATGGCTCCGAGGTGTGCGGCGGTCATTGAGGAGCCGCATTGTCTGTCGACGAAGAACGCTGGGACTTCCACTGGGAGTTCGGCTAGCATTACTATGGAGCGTCCGCCGTATGTCCATTGTTCCCATACGCCGAAGGCGCTGGCTGCGATTACTTCGTTTATTTCTGAGGGGTTTATGCCTGTTCTTTCAACGACTTTTTTGATGAGCTTGGCTGTTACTTCGTCCATTCTTAGCGGGTTGAATTTGTCTTTTTCCGGTTCTCTTGGTCTTGACCTTGAGAATGGAGACCTTAGATAGTCCACTATCACTACTTTTCTCATTTTAATCATCCTCTGACGGTTAGGGTATGAGTGAAGCTTTGGGGGAGTTTTAAGTTTTTCCATGGAGTTTGCATATAAATTATGTCTGAGTTTAGAGAAAAGGCTTAAATTTTGTTTCATTTAATGGTTATGGCGAGGTATTTGAGATGGGAAGAGTTAAAGATGGATACAGAGATTTGGCGAAGAGGGCGAATGAGGTTGCTGAGGCTAAGAGTTTGATGGCTGGCTGGAATAAGGTTGTTCAGTTTATTGTGACGGGAGAAGGCGAATTTTACATTAAGTTCGAGAATGGTGTGGCGACTTTCCATGAGGGTAAGCATGAGAAACCAGATGTGACGCTAAAAGGGCCTGAGGAGGTTTTCTATAAAATGTTGACGCGGGAGCTTGATCAGACTAGGGCTTACTTTGCTAAACAGTATACTATTGAGGGTTCTATGGCTGACGCGATGAAGTTTGGGCGTATAGGAACTGCTGTGGCTAAGGCTGGATAGGCTTTTAAGCTTTTTAATCTCCCTTTTATTTTTTTGTTGGATTTTGCTGGCTTGTTATGTTGCTCTTTCCTCTTCTTCTTGGCGGATGTTTAGGCTTCCGTAGACTGCCACTATTATTGCGATTATGAAGTTTGATGCTAGGAGCATTTGTGAGATTTCGTTGAGTCCGTAGATTAGGGAGAGTATGGCTGATGCTATGAGGATTATTATGAAGATTGTTAGGAAGATTATTTGGTAGCGTCTCATGCTTCGCATTGTTTTCCCTCAATGTTTTTGCCTACTTTATTCTGGAGTTTTTGTATATAAACTTAGCAGTTTCGCCTTTTCTGTTTTGGTAGTTTGTTATGTAAAAATCTTCCATAAAGCTTTTAAGTCTTCTCCGTGTTAGGTATTTACACGAGTATGGAGAAAAGAGGAGAGAAGAAGAATGTTGTCGAAGAAATATTTGATTGGAGCAATGATACTGCTATTTCTTGTTGTCGGTTTGTTCAGCAGTGTTAGAATGGCAAAAGCGCAGAACGTAATAAAAATTGGAATCTTTGGGCCTAAGTATCTAGGGGGAGCTATACAATATCCACACTGGGTGGCTGGCATGTGGTCAGCGGCTCAAATGCTTGCAGAACAGGCTAACGCTGCTGGCGGCTGGGACGTTGGCGGTACAAAGTATCTGATTGAAGTGTATTCGGCTGACGAGTACACTCATGATTATACAAATACGGCTGGCATTGAAGCGTCGATAGACTACCTATGTAAGCCTCCATCTCAGGGTGGCGTAGGTGTTAACTTCATCGTAGGGGGCTTTAGGACTGAATGTGTTCAATATGCGATTCAATATTGGCACTCGGCAGGTTACAGCGAAAGCGTACCGTTCCTTATTAACGGCGCTGCTACAAACGAGCTGCTAAGCAATACCGTAGGCGTGAACCACGATTCGTGGAGACACTTGTACAGGATTATGCCTGTCAACAGCACAGCCCTCTTCGCAACTTTCACGGCATCTATCAAGACATACCTATGCTCTGACACTGGAATTTTGACGACTCTTTTCGGCAAGGGCGATGCGAAGCTGGTTAAAACCGCCATCATAATGGAGGATGCTGCATGGACCAATACAATGTGGTACGCCCTATACCAGAATAAAACACTCTCTGCCTATTATCTTGGGCCTCATGTACAAGTTGTCGACGAGGCTTGCACCCGACTACCCGACGGCGACACCGTTCCATGCCCCCCCCAAGACATTGCGGCGGCTTTGACGAACGTGAAAAACTATGGATGCAACTTGCTTATACACGTGTTTTCAGGAAGTACAGGTAAAGCTTTGATGGTAAAATATAACGACCTCCAGGTTCCAGCGCTACCAGTTGGCATAAACGTGGTGTCGCAAACTCAAGCCATGTGGACTGGCACAGGTGGAAAATGCGAGTATGAAAGCCACCTCATGAGCCTAGGAACAAGAACACCCCTCACACCTCAAATGGTAAAGTTCTGGGACGACTTCCTAGACTGGACCGGAAACTACACGGGCGCAAGGCGCTGGCCAGTTTACACAGCTATCGGCGTCGGCAACGCCTTCATAACCCTCAAGGACGCCATCGAAACGTTAGACACATTGAATATAGAACAGATTCACAATTACCTCTGCCCGCGAACCAACCCCGGCCGGACGCTCCAGGTCCTTACTGGAATGTCCAGCTTTGACAACAACCATGATGTCTACCAAAGCCATCTTGACTATAGCGTATATTGGACTGGCAACGCCAGAGCTTGGGTGGTTCAATGGCTAGACGGGTCCCTGGAAGTCGTTTATCCAAGGAAATATCTGAATGGGAGCGACATTCCATTCGTAAAGGTATGGTGCTTACCACAATGGATGTACACACTAATATGGGACCAAAACTACAACGGCTACGTTGGCGGAGATGACATAACTGCTGTTGCCAAGCACTTCGGAGCCAGACCAGGCGACGCAAGCTGGGATCACAA
>Ga0080004_1113331_pt1 | contig 20037 bp, 13 predicted proteins | sample WasSprMetagenome_FD_69207 | JGI IMG/M metagenome (GOLD analysis project Ga0080004, IMG submission 69207) | Sulfidic aquatic microbial communities from Washburn Spring, Yellowstone National Park, USA - WS (SPADES assembly) (version 2) | ecosystem: Environmental > Aquatic > Thermal springs > Hot...
GCCTTAAGCTCGGGGGTTTCGGGGGATACCGCGGAGGAGAAGACGACGGCGTCCACGCCCAAAGGGAGGTTTTCCGCGGCATGGCCGCAGAAGACCTCGGCCCCCTCCGCGGCCTCCCACAACTTCCCCGCGGGCCGGCGAGCCGAGCCGTAGTGCCCGCCGCAGTAGAGGGCTTGACGGCGGCCGGCGGCGTCGGGGTGGGAACCATCTGCTGGGCCTGGGCGGTGGCCGTCATGCGGGCATATATCCAGCGCGTAGGCGTCGGCTTCGGCGTGCGCGTCATGGTCGGGGTGGGTGAAACGGCCGGCACGCGGCTGATCGTTGGCGAAGGTAAGGGCGACTGCGCCGGCGCCTGCGTGGGCGTCAGCAAGACGGCGGTGGGGGCCGCTGGCCCACAGCCGGCGAGCGCCAGAAGCATCACGAACAGCAGATAGACGACGTGAATCCGCAGTGTTCCCGAACGCCTTCTCATATAGATATCCCCATATCACTCATAGCGCAAGGCCTCGATGGGATTCAGGCGGGCGGCCCGAGAGGCCGGGTAAATGCCGAAGAACAGCCCGACGGCGGCAGAAAATCCGGTTGCCAGCAGGATGGCCTGGGGCGTAATGACGGTGGTCAGGTCAGCGGAAAGGCGGTCTACCACGAGCGCGCCGGCGACGCCCAGCATGATTCCGAACGCGCCGCCGATGAGTGACAGCACCAGTGCTTCAATTAGGAACTGGAGGAGGATATCGCGGCGCTTGGCACCGACCGCCTTGCGGATGCCGATCTCGCGTGTGCGCTCCGTGACGCTGACCAGCATGATGTTCATGATGCCGATGCCGCCGACCAGCAGGGAGATGCCGGCGATGGCGCCGAGGAAGATGGTCAGCACACCGGTGATCTGCCCGAAAATACTGATGAGGTCCGCCTGGCTGATGACGGTGAAGTCGTTGTCATCCTCGGGCTTCAGGCGGTGAAGCTGACGCAGGACATCGGTGATGCCGGCGGCGACGCTGTCCATATGTTTCTGCGAGTCCACCTGGACGTCAATGACGCTGATAAGCGGCTCGCCGGCGGGACTGCGCCGGTTCGGATACAGGCGCTGTTGCGCCACGCTCAACGGCACCATGACCACGTCATCTTGACTGCCGAAGCTCCCGCCGCCCTTTTCCTTGAGCACGCCGATGACCCGGAACGGTATGCGGTTGATCTTAATGGTTTGCCCGATAGGATAGACATCCGGGGGGAAGAGCTTGCTGGCCAGCCGCCAGCCCAAAACCGCTACACGCGCGCCAGTGGCCTGGTGTTCTGGCGTAAGGAACGTGCCGTCCGCCGGCTGATAGTTGCGCACCGGGCCGTACTCAGGGGTCGTGCCGATGAGCGTGGTGCGGATGGTGGTCTTGCCGTATTCCACATCCGCCGTCCCCTGCAGGGAGGGCGCGATCGCGGTGATGTTGGGCACTTCGTTGCGGATGGCATCTGCGTCGCGCAAGGTCAGGTAGGCGGCGGTGGTGAAGCGGGCGCCGGCGCCCATGCTCTGGATATTGCCGGGGAAGACGAACAGCAGGTTCGTCCCAATGCTTTCCAGGCTGGAGGTGACCAGCGTCTGCACCCCCTGCCCCACGGAAAGCAGGGTGATGACCGCCGCCACCCCGATGATGATGCCGAGCATGGTCAGGGCGGAGCGCAGTTTATTGGCGCTTAATCCTCGCAGTGCGATGCGCAGGCTTTCCAGAAGGTACATCATCCCTTTTCCAACCTCATCTTATGTCAATGAGCCGGGCGTGCCCGCTTCGGCCGGCGCCGGCTCCGGCTCCAGGTACACACAGTCCGCCTCTCGCGGCTCGTCGCTCTCCACCAGCCCATCCCGCAGGCGGATAATGCGACGGGTGCAGGCCGCCACCTCCGGATCATGGGTGACGAATACCACCGTGATGCCCTCCTGGCGGTTCAGCCGCTGGAAAATAGCGACGATTTCCTTGCCCGATTTGCTGTCCAGGTTGCCCGTCGGTTCATCGGCCAGGATAATGGACGGGTGAGTCACCAAAGCCCGGGCGATGGCCACGCGCTGCTGCTGGCCGCCGGAAAGTTCCGTGGGGCGGTGATGGATGCGGTCCCCGAGACCGACGGCCTCCAGGGCGGCGATAGCGCGCTCCCGGCGCTCCCGCAGTCCGACGCCGGCATATATCAGCGGCAGTTCCACGTTCTGCAGGGCGGTCGTGCGCGGCAGGAGGTTGAAGTTCTGGAAGACGAAGCCAATGCGGCGGTTGCGGATGACCGCCAGGGCATTGTCGTCCAGCTCGCCCACATTGACGCCGTCCAGATAGTACTCGCCCGCGGTCGGCTGGTCCAGACAGCCCAGGATGTTCATCAGGGTCGATTTGCCCGAACCGGACGGCCCCATGATGGAGAGAAGTTCCCCGCGGCGGATTTGCAGGGAGACGCCGCGCAGGGCCGGCACCTCCACCTCCCCCATGCGGTAGATTTTCACCACATTCCGCACGTCTATCAACACATGGTCATCTCTTGCGTCCATGCTCTATCCTCAGATGGTTCGACAGCCCGCTGGGGCGAGCTTAGCGGCCAAAGCCACTGCTTCCGAAGGTGCTCTGCAGTTGCTGGAGGGTGGAGACGGTGCGGATGATGACCTGGTCCCCCTCCGACAAGCCCTCGAGCACCTCACTTTCCTGGTCGCCGCGCAGGCCCAGCTTCACCTCCACCCGGGTAGGAGTGCCGCCGACCAGTTTCTCTACGAAAAATTGATTCGCCTGACGGTCGAACTGCAGGGCGCGGTTGACGATGACCAGGATATTTTCCCGCCGTTCCGTGACAATGTCGACGTTGGCGGTCATGCCGGCCCGCACCCGGGGGTCGGCCTGGTCTATGACCACCTTGACCTGATAGCTGGTGATACCGCCGACGGAGGTCGCCACCGGCGCGATATAATCCACATGGCCGGCGAGCTCCACACCCGGCAGGGCGTCCAGCGTGACCCGCGCCTGCTGGCCGACCGCGACGAGCGGGACATCCAACTCGTCCACGTTGACGTTGATGTAGAACGATGAATCGTCGATCAGGAGGATGGCCGGCTGTCCCAGGGGGGCGGATTCCAGCTCTCGAATGTTGACCTGGGCGACGATGCCGGCGAACGGGGCGACCAGCCTGGCGCCATCCAGGGCATTGCGCGCCTTTTCCAGGTTGATCTCCGCCTGATGGACCTGCTCCCGGGCGATAGCCAGGTCTTCCTCGCTAGGGGATTTCAACAGACGCTGCAGATTGGCCCGGGCCTGCGCGACCTGGGCTTCGGCGGCCTTGATCTGGCTCTCGGTGGCTCCCTGGGTGGCGAGCTGATAATTCGCCAGGGCGGCCTCGTACTGGATGGTGGCCTGCTGGAGCTGTAAGGACTGCGGCAGGGCGCCCACACCGCCGACCCAGGCGACTTTATCATAAGCGGCCTGGGCCTGCTGGAGGGCGATGCGCGCCTGCTCCAGGCTGGACTTGGCCACTGTGATTTCCTGTGGGGTTGGCCCCTGCTTCAGCTTTTTGAGCGAGGCCTCGGCGCTCTCCACGCTGGCGCGGGCGGCGGCGATGTCCTCGGGGCTGGGGCCGGCCTCCGCCTTGGCAAGCTGAAGCTTGCTGATTTCCAGGGCGGACTCTGCCTGTTCCACCGCCAGTTGGTAATCGCGGTCATCCAGGCGCGCCAGCAGTTGCCCTTCCTTCACCCGGTCACCCGGCTGTACCAATACCTCGGCCACGGTGCCGGCGCTCCGAAAGGTCAGCGCCACCTGGCGATTGGGAGAAATGGTCCCCGTAGTGGTCACCTTGGAGACCACTGTGCCGCGCTGCACGGTAACTACCTGATAGGCAGGCTCCTGGGAAGCGGCCCGCCGGCCGGTATAGTAATATACCCCTGCTCCGATGCCGATCAGGACCAGCAGGATGATGATCAGAATACGCCATGTCCGGTTCATGAACTGCCGCGCTGCCCTCCTCTTGTATCATTTCTGTCGTTCGCAACCGTGCTAATAGACGCCGATGGGAACCGGTTTATTCGGAACCGGCTCCGGAAAGGAGCACCAACGGCCGGCGTCCCTGGGTGCAAATAATTATCATATTCCAGACATATCTATTTGTCAAAACCGGGATGGGGTATATGGCGCGCGGCAAGGGCGAGGGTCACCTGCCCGGCAACCCTCGCCTTCATCCTGGCATAGGACAACGTAGACTCAGTAGCGGCCGTAGCGGTCCACCAGCTCACGCATCATGGTGATGCGGTATTCGGGCGCGCCGGGCGGCACTTGGTCGCCGGCATTGGCGATGAGGCGAGGGCTGAGCCGGCGGATTTCCAGCCAGCGCAGTACGGCCTGGCGGAATTCCTCATCGCTGACCTCGGGGAGCCAGAGGTTCGGGGGGACGCCGCCGGAGAGGATCAGGTCGGGGCCGGCCTCCTGCCGGCATTCTTCCGGCGTCAGATCGCCCATCGGGGCGGGGGTGACGGCATCGGCACACGATGCGCCAAGTTCCGCGAAACAGCGCAGAATCCCTTTCAGCCGGCCGTCAATATGCACCGCGCTGAATTTGCCGGCGGCACGGATGCGGGAAATGGCCTCGCGGTAAAATGGTTCCGACCATTTCTTAAAGAAGTGCGGGGGCTGAATGTCACCGCTGAAGTTATCCCCCATGATAATGACCTCTGCCGGGCTTTGGCATACCAGGTCCACCAGCTTCAGGACATTGGCGTTGATCTCGTCAATGACCTCGCGCATGACGTGCGGCATGTCCTGCACGGCATACATGGTCTGTTCGATGCCCATCCAATAGGCCAGCAGATGTCCCATGGCGCTGTAGCCGATGGGCATGTACACCACCCCCTGGTCGCCGACGGCATCCACCCAGGCTTCGTAGCGTTCCCAGCGGGGGATATAGCGCCGGCGGCCCAGGGCATAGGCCAGCACTCGCAGATCCTGCTCGGTGCGCACGCCCCACTGAGAGATGTTCCAGGAGTAGCTGTCCTCCTCCCAGCGGCGCTTGCGTTCGATGACCCCGATGGGCGTTTCGTAGCGCCAAGTGATCTCCGGGCCGGCAGGGGTCATGGTCTTGGTCGTGGCGGCGATCACGTCGGGCGGATAGACGACGTCATAAAACGCGCAGAGGTTGACGATGTAGAAGCCGGCGCCGACCTTTCGGTGAAATGCCAGCAGGTCCCACTCCACGTCGAGGTGCGCCTCCGACAGGTCCCAGGGGATGCGGTGTTTCTGATAGAACCAGTGGGACAGGTCGAGAAAGAAGGGCACCTGGTCGGGTGTTTCGCCGCGGTAGACGGCGAGGATGCGCTGGCGTTCGGACATAGGCATGGCCGGCCTCCGGTTGATGGGAAAAAGCGACGCTTATCAGACCATATTATACCAGGAAAGCTAGGCCGGCACAAATTCAGCGGGATGGCAAATGGCGGTTTCCTGCATTCCGCACCGCGGAACGCCGGCGGGAAAGACATGGGTCCGAAAATTATGCTCCAATCCATGGTGAAATGATGTATAATACATTATGAGGAGCGGACGAGAGCGGCGCGCGGTGTTGAGAACAATATCTTCGCCTGTGCGGGCATCCTCTCATTTCCATAACAGGGTGGTTCGCCCTTTGGTGCACCTTGCAGAAGGTTGACAGAATGCATAGTTCACGGCAGTCACAGGGGAGTTCGGCACTCCCTCAACTGCGGCTTTACCTGCTGGGCCCGCCGGAAGTAGTGAGGGCGGGGCATCCCGTATCTATCTCCCGGCGCCAGGCTCGCGCTCTGCTGTTTCGGCTTGCCAGCCGGCTTCAACCTGTTTCGCGCGAACACCTCTGCTTACTCCTTTGGCCTGATGTTCCTGAGACAACAGCTCACAGAAATCTTTCCCATCTGCTGACCCACTTGCGCCGTGCGCTTCCCCACCCAGAACTGCTCCTGTCCTGTCCTGACCATGTTGCGCTGGATCCTGTGCACGTATGGTCTGATGCCGCGGCTTTCGAGCGAGTATGCGTGGATTCCTTTTCTCAGTCGAGCAAGTTTATCGGGGGGAAGACGGCCGGCGGGGAGCATCCGGATCAAGCTGGGGTTTGCAAAGCACTTCAGCAAGTTATCGAGCTGTACCGGGGGCCTTTCCTGGACGGCTTCTCTTTGCCGGCGAATGCCGAGTATGAGGCCTGGTTGGAGATGGAGCGTCGCTCATGGGAGCAACGGTACCTGATGGCCTTGACAGCGCTTATTGAGCAGTTGGCGGCCGCCGGCGCGTATGATTCCGCCATCCGCTATGCACAACGGTATCTCAGGGTTGATCCACTGGCAGAGGATGTACATTGCCGGCTCATGGAGCTGTATGCTTCTATCGGGGATCGGACCGCAGCACTGCGGCAGTTTGTGAGCTGTGCAGAGCTTCTCAAGCGTGAATTGGGCGTAGAGCCTTCCCCGGCGTCCAGGGCTATATATCAAGCGATTCTGGAAGGGCGCTCCCCCGACTGTGCATCGGTCAGGCCAGCGTGGAAGAGCTTGCCGAGGACAGAGGCGCCGCTGGTTGGCCGCCAGGAGGCGATGGACTGGCTTGTCCAGATGTATGCGGAAGCCCAAATGGGTCGTGGTCGCGTCGTCTTAGTGTCCGGGGAGGCCGGTGTGGGCAAGTCGCGCTTGATCCGGGACTTCCTCACTCCCTTTTCTGATCGCTCGCTGATATTGGCCGGCCAGTGTTATCCCGGCGGGCGGGACATTCCCTATTACCCCATTGTCCAGGCCCTGCGCACTATTCTGAGCAAAGAGGCCAGGGACAAGGTCGAACGAGAAGAGGAATCGCAGGGCAAGGAAGCCACAAAAAATATGACGTCCATTATTTGTGCATCTTTGCCCCGGCTACCGCGTTTCTCTGCGGAGGTTTGGCTGGCAGAAGCTGCCAGACTGCTCCCCGACCTGCATACCATCTACGCGGGACTGCCTCCTCCGAGCCGGTGCGAACCCGAGGAATCGCGCACGCGGCTTTTTGAGGCACTTAGCCGGGTTGTGTGCGGCCTGGCAAATGTGTCCCGCTTTGTCGGGCATCCCGCTCCCATGATATTGTTTCTGGACGATATCCACTGGGCGGATGATGCGACGCTGGCGTGGTTAGGATACCTGGGACAGCAGGTCCGGGGCCGGCCGCTGTTGGTAATCGGTACGTATCGCACGGAAGAGGTAGAAGCGGTTGATTGGTTGCGTCACACACTGTCTGTCCACGGGGTTCTGGCCGAGCTCAAGCTAGCAGAGCTGGGGTTGTCTTCTGTGCTTGAGCTGATCCGTTTTTTCATAGGGGGTCGGGCTGAAGGGGAAGATGCGGCCGCCGTCGCCTTCGCCGGCCGGCTCACAGAAGCAACCGGGGGTAATCCCTTTTTCCTGTTGGAGACTCTGAAAGCTTTGACGGAAGCGGGCCGGCTTCCCGGAAACCTGGAGGATGTGCAAGACTTCCCCTTGCCCGGCACTGTACAGGAAGCCCTGGAAGAACGCATCCGGTACTTGAGTCCTCAGGCCCTGCAAACCCTTGAGGCCGGCGCCGTTTTGGGCCTGTCCTTTGGTTTTGAGCCTGTGGAGCTGGTTGCCGGACTTTCGGAAATCGAAGCTATGGCAGGGCTGGATGAGCTGGTACATCGCCAACTGCTGGAGGAGACACCGCCGGGCTATCGCTTTCATCATGAGCTGACACGGCGCACTGTGGAGACCGTGATGCGTCCAATACATCATCAACTGCTGCATCGGAGGGCAGGTAGAGCATTGGCCGAACTCCAGATTGACCAGCCGGCGGAGATCGCCCGCCATTTTGAGATAGGGACAGACGCCCGCTCCGCGCTCGATTATTATCGCCTGGCTGAACAGCGGGCGGAAGCGCTGTTTGCCTGGAAAGAGGCGGAAGAATACCAGGGCCGCATGCTGGCGCTGATAGATCAACTGGATCCGAGCCGTTCGGATCCCGAGTACTTGCATGAGAGAGGGCAGATACTGGCCAACCGGGCCCATCTGCACTTCCTTCAGGGCCGGCTGGCCGAGCGAGATGCCGACCTGTCCGCCCTGGCAGCCCTGGCGGAAGCCAGCGGTGATGCAGCCCTGTTGCTCCAGGCACTGATTCATCGGGTTCGTTACTTGAATCTGGACAGTCAGTACGAGCAGGCCATCGAGGCCGCCGGCGAGAGTCTTGACCTGGCCGATCGACTGCATGATCAGGCGGCGCATGCCCGCCTGCTGGCGCAGGTCGGCTTTGCGCACTATTTTCTGGGCCATCCCCATCAGGCAATAGCCGCGCTGGAGTCTGCTCTGATGGCCGGGGCAGGGGCAGACCCTGAGATGCGCGGGCGCATTCTCCACATTCTGGGTTATGTGTATTTCCACCTGGGCGACTTTGTCCGTTCGCTGACCTATCAGCAGGAAGCATATGTCTGTCATCAGGCAATAGCCGATCACAATCGCGTCGCCTGGGATGGCTTAGATATCGGGGCGTTGTATCTGGAACTGGGGCAGTGTGCCGAGGCCAGACGATGGCTGGATGAGAGCCTGGCTCTCGCCCGCCGAATTGGCGCGCGGCCGGCGGAGGCCTATGGCCTGACCCAATTGGGCTGTTGGGAACTGCATCAGGGGAACTACCTTACCGCCGCCGGCGTCTTCCAGGAATCCCTGCAGGTACAGCAGGAGCTCCACTGTGAGCACGGGCAAGCAGCGGCTGAGGAAGGCATAGGCCTTGCGCTGTATCATCTCGGAGACCTGGCTCGAGCCCAACAGTGGCTGGGTCAGGCGGCTGCGCGCGCCCGTTCCATTGGACACCTGCGGCGCGCGGCCGAGGCGCTGGTCGGACTGGGGCTGGTAAACATTGCGGCTGATCAGATGGACACAGCCAGGAACTGCCTGCGCGAGGCAGTGCAGATGGCCCGAGCCAGCGAGTGCCAGGAGAGTCTGTCGGTGGGGCTGACTGCATTGGCCATGGTTGAGCAGCGCTCGGGCGATCTGGCGCGTGCGCAGGCGTATGCGGATGAAGCAGTACGCATAGCTCAGGAAGGCACATTGCCGGCATGCGAGATGTGGGGCCAGATGGAGCTTGGCCTGGCGTTATTGGCGCAGGGGGAGCCGGCCGCGGCCCTCCAACACACGGAGCAAGCCGTCCTTCTGACATCCCGCGCCCACGAAGCCTGGATCGGCACGGAAGAGGTGTACCATGCCCATGCCCGTGTGCTGGACGCTTTGGGTCGGCGGGAAGCCGCCGATGAATGCCGACAGCGGGCATGGGCCATCGTCGAGGCCAAGGCCGGCGGTATTGCTGATCTCGCACTGCGCCAGCATTACCTGCATTCCAGGTCTGGCATGGATTGACCGATCCGTTTTGTAGCCATTTTGTAGCCACCTTTGTGTCATACTGCTATCCGGAACTGACGCGCACAGTGCTGGATAGCAGTTTTTATTGCCCGCCCGTCTCCAGCTCTATCCGCGGTGTGCACGACGGAGAATCAGAGGTCATGAGGTAACAGCAGGAGGGAAGCCATGTCCCGCAAACTATGGGTGGTCTGCATCATGGTGGCGTTGGGCCTGATGGCCGGCTTTATGCTGGCCCTGGCACAGGAGCCAAGCTCCCAGGGGGATGTAGAAGTACAGGCAGTGGTGGGCACCGCCTTTACCTATCAAGGCCAGCTTCGCCAGGGCGGCAATCCGGTCAACGGTGCCTGCGACTTCCAGTTCAGCTTGTGGAACGCCGGCAGTGGTGGTGTCCAGGTCGGCACGACCCAGACCAAGACCAATGTGATGGTGAGCAACGGTCTGTTCACGGTACAGGTGGACTTTGGTGCCGGCACCATTTTCACATCCCCGCCTTTCATGGGCGATGCGCGCTGGCTGGCGATCGCTGTTCGCTGTCCGGCGGGAAGCGGAAGTTACACGACGCTTACCCCGCGCCAGGCGCTGACCGCGGTGCCGTATGCGCTTTCCCTACGGCCGGGCGCGGTGATCAGCGGGAGTATGATGCTGCCTAATGCGGCGATGGCGGTGGTAAATTCTGCTAATGGCCCCGGTATCAGTGGTTACAGTCTCGGCACCGGGATATCGGGTATCAGCGCCGGCGACAACGCGATTGCCGTGCTGGGCGAAGCGACTGGCGCCCACGGCGTCGGTATGGTAGCGAGGCACACGCTGAGCGGCAACTACGCGGAGCTAGGGCTTGATTACACAGCCCTGCGCGCCGTGGCGGCCGTAGGCGACGCCATACGCGGTGAAAGCAGGACGTCGGCCAAATCCGGTGTGTACGGCGTGAACTCTGTGAGCGAGGGGTACGGCGTCTTTGGCCGCAACTCCAACACGGCTAATTTCGGCTATCTGGGAGGATCGGCCGCCGGCACGTACGGAGAGGCCCGCTCCATGCACGGCATCGGCGTGTGGGGTGTATCCCCCGTCAATTCCGGTGTCGGTGTGCGGGCGGAAGCCAATGCCGCCGGCGGCACCGGCGTGGATGCCAGGGCTTACGGAACCAATGGGATCGGCATTCGGGCAGAGGGGGGACCGGGCGGCGTAGCGGCTCAGTTCCGGGGAAACGTCCGGGTGGTGAGCAAGGGCAGTGGAGCCACGATCATCGAACTGGGCGAAGGGCTTGACTATTCGGAGGGATTTGACGTCGTTGGTGGGACCTCCATTGAACCTGGCATGGTGCTCGTCATAGATGTGGCGCATCCTGGCAAGCTCACTATCAGCACAGAGCCTTACGACCGCAGGGTGGCCGGCATCGTGGCGGGCGCACAGGGCCTGGGATCTGGCGTGCGCCTCGGCGTGGATGGATTCGACTATGACGTGGCGCTGGCCGGCCGGGTATTCTGCTATGTCGATGGCACCTATGGGGAGGTACTGCCCGGGGATTTGCTGACCACATCCCCTACCCCAGGTTATGCCATGGTCGTGAAGGATCACGAGAGGGCACAAGGTGCCATTCTCGGCAAAGCGATGGAGGCACTGCCGGAGGGAGAACAGGGGCAGATTCTGGTGTTGGTCACCTTGCAGTAAGGCAGTGCTGGGACAAATTCATTTGGCAGAGCGCGGGAGCCGTGCATATCTGCAGTGGTATTCCTTCTGAGACAGCGGTGAAACCTGCTCCACGGGAAATATGATGCTGGGCAGGAATGCCGGCGGCTTGGACATGGAGGTATAGGTCAATGAGAACCAGAGGCCTGGGGCTTGACCGATGGATGGTCCGTCTGTTGTATGCGGCAGTTATCGCCTTACTGTTGTCCTTATTGGGTGTCCCGCCAGTTCAGCAGGGGATGGCTGTCTCTCCTGAGGAGCCGGCAGTCATCACGGCGGATGAGGCAACCCCCGCGGCCGGGAGCTGGCTGAAGTTCATCCTGGAGCGGGATGGCCAATGGGCCGGCACTACCACACCCTCCCTCGGCCCGCTTGGCGCACTGCGCCGGGGTGATATGACTGTAGGGTATTATGTTCCGGTCCGCCCACGAGGCTACATCGCCCTCTCGAATATCCGGGATTTCGAGCCGGTTATGGCGTATTCGACCGAGAGTGACCTGGACCCTGCGGAAGAGGGGGGTATGGCCGGCCTGTTGAAGGACGTGGGGCAGGCCCGCGTCAAGTACATACTGCGCGAGTTTGGAAGCCTGGAGGCGGCCCGGCTGAAGGATATTGACCCGGACACGTCGGCGCGAAATCGCGAAATCTGGAAGCGCCTGCTGGCGCCGGCGGCCGGCAGTCTGTCCGAGCTGAGTTCAATGCTGGCCATGAACAGCGGAAGAGCCGGCCCGCTGATCCAGACCGCTTGGGACCAGATGCCCCCGTATAACAATCGGTGTCCGGCCCAGGGATGCTCCTGGCCTGGGTATGGGAACTACAACCAGAATGCCGTGGCGGGATGCGTGCCAGTGGGGATGGCGCAGATCATGCGCTTCTTCGCCTGGCCCCCCTCGTTCGGGGGACAGGCGTACCAGTGGACGAACATGTTGGAGATATACCTATGGGACCCGGTGGAGCGCCGATTTGAGGATGCGGCCGGAAGGCCGGTGACGCAAGCGGAGATTGATGCCGTGGCTGACCTGGTCGCGGATGCCGGCTCCACGCTGGATATTGACTACGGCTGTTCCTCTACCACAGCGTATATGTGCAACTGGTATTACGATGACGCCCGCGATGCCTTCGAAGACCATTTCTTCTACTCGGACCCCGAATGGGATGAACCCTGGTGCGAGGAGCGCGACAGTTACAACTTCATGGAATGGTGGTCCATGATTGTAGAGGAGGTGGACCACAATCGCCCCATGCTGTACCGCATCGCGGACACCGACTTTGCCCACCTGATTGTGGTTGATGGGTATGATGACACAAGCGGGCAGTATCAGGTGCACGCGAATTACGGATGGGGAGATGGGCATACCACCTGGTACACGCTGGATCAATTCGACTGCCGCGGCCCCTGCGATTGGGGAAAGTACGAGATGGTGCGCATGATTTATCCCCGGACGGGGATGTGTGTGCATATTGCCGGATTGTTCAGTCCTGCCAGCGTCCCCTACTATGTGTACTGCGACCTGTTGCTGTATAACGTCACCATTCAGGGAGGCGCCTGGTTTCAATTCCTGCCAGGCAAGAAGGTCACCTGTGCGGAAGCGACCACCGCCGAGATTATCGGGAACAATGACCCGGGCACCAGGTTTTACTCCGAGGGCATCTTCTCGCGAGGCCTGAGGGTTGGTGGGGGTGGGAAGATCAAGCTGTACCCTGCTGGGAGCATTAAGGTGTACTGAGGGGAGGGAAGACAAAGATGAGAGGCGAGCGCGGCTTCATCTCGGTTATTTTGACCGCCGGCATACTGCTCTTGGTTGCCCTGTCCGGCCTGGCCGCGGCCCAAACCGGCGGCGGTTATGACCTCACCTGGAACACGGTAGATGGCGGCGGTATCACTTTCGGTGAGGGCGGCGGCTATGCATTGGGAGGCACGGCTGGTCAGATGGATGCCGGCCTGCTGAGCGGCGGTCCGTTCACGCTCGCCGGCGGTTTCTGGGGCAGGAGCATGGCCGGCATGCCGGCAGGGTTCCGTGTCTACCTGCCGCTGGTGTTGAAAGTCCATCCGTGAGATTTATCCAAAGGAGGCGAACTATGGCACACTTGAAACAACACATTATCATACGCGCCCCGGTCGAGAAGGTCTATGCTTTTGCTCGGGACCCGCTCCGTTGGGCCACCTTCTGGGTTGGGCTCAGCGATCCTGAGGAGCTGACGGGGCAAGGGGAAGTCGGCACGGTGGTGAAGCACAGCTACTTAATGGCCGGCGTGCGCTTTCCCGTCACCAGCCGCGTGCTGGAGGATTACTTCGGCCCCGAGGGCGGGCGATGGAAGGGCAGTATCGAGGGCCCGCTGGCCGGCAAGCAAACATGGACCTACACGCCGCAAGCGGACGACACGGAAGTGGCGGTGGACATCGAGTATACTGTGCCCGGCTCAGCGCTCGGCAAGATTGCCAATCGTCTGATTATCGAGCACATGCAGGAACGCGCGCTGGAACAGACCCTGGAAAACCTGAAAATGCTGTGTGAAGCGGAGTAGGAAGCATAGTTGCCCTGCCAGGGTTACCCGATGCGCCCTGGCAGGGCATTTTGACGCTTTGCGCGCTTGATGTTACAATATATCCCAAATATGGCCCCGCGCCGAAACCCGGTTCGCGGGGTTATCATTTGCAGTTGGGCCATGAGGGCCGCCGGCAAACACCTACGGCGGCGCTCACCATATCATCACAGAGTATCGGGGGAAACTATGAAGCAAATCGTCGAATGTGTGCCCAACTTCAGCGAAGGTCAGCGCAAAGAGGTCATTGACCAGCTCGTCGCGGCGATTGCCAGTGTGCCGGATGTCATCGTTCTGGATGTGGAGGCCGATCCGGACCACAACCGCAGTGTGATCACCTTCGTGGGAGAGCCGGCCGCGGTCGAAGAAGCCGCCTTCCGCTCCATTGCCAAAGCCGCTGAGCTGATTGACCTGCGCCAGCATAAGGGCAAGCATCCCCGCATGGGGGCGGCTGATGTGGTGCCTTTTGTTCCTCTGCGCGGCGTGACCATGCAGGACTGTGTCGAGATGGCCCGCCGGCTGGGCAAGCGGGTCGGGGAAGAGCTGGGTATCCCCGTGTACCTATACGAAGAAGCCGCAACGCGCCCCGAGAGGCGCAACCTTGCCGATATCCGGCGCGGCGAGTACGAGAAAATCGCCGAGGAAATGGGCAAGGTGCCGGAGCGCGAGCCGGACTTTGGGCCAGCGCGCATGGGGAGCGCCGGCGCCACCGCCATTGGCGCCCGCCCTCCGCTGGTGGCGTTCAACGTATACCTCAACACCAACAATGTGGAGATCGCCAAGGCCATCGCCAAGGCGGTGCGCTATTCCAGCGGCGGCCTGCGGTATATCAAGGCGCTGGGCCTGTTGGTGGAAGGGCGCGCCCAGATCTCCATGAGCGTGACCGATTTCCACGGCACGCCGCTGTTGCGGGTGCTGGACATGATCCGCAGTGAAGCGGCGCGCTGGGGGGTGAGCGTGGTGGAGAGCGAGATTGTGGGGCTGGTGCCGGAGGACGCACTGCTGGATGCGGCCGTCGCCGCGCTCCAGCTCCACCGCTTCAAAAAGGACCAGATTCTGGAAAACCGCATCATGGGGTTGTAAGCCCCAGGAAGGATGCTCTGCCCATGGGGGCACACGAGGAAAAGATCCGCCGGCTCCGGGAACTGAAAGCGCTGTCTGGCCTTGGCGGCGGGGAAGAGCGCATCCGCCGTCAGCACGAACAGGGCAAGCTCACCGCGCGCGAGCGGCTGGAGCTTCTGCTGGATAAAGGGAGCTTCACCGAGCTGGACCGCTTCGTCACGCACCGCTGTTACGACTTCGGCATGGAGCGCCAGCGCATCCTGGGCGATGGCGTGGTGACCGGCTACGGGACCATTAACGGCCGGCTGGTCTATGTCTATGCCCAGGATTTCACCACCTTCGGCGGCTCCCTGTCCGAGGCCCATGCGGCCAAAATTTGTAAGATCATGGACCTGGCCATGAAGACGGGCGCTCCCATCATCGGATTGACCGATTCCGGGGGCGCCCGCATCCAGGAGGGCGTGATGAGCCTGGCCGGCTACGGCGAAATATTCCTGCGTAACACGCTGGCCTCCGGCATGGTGCCGCAGATCAGCGTCGTGATGGGGCCGTGCGCCGGCGGCGCAGTGTATTCGCCGGCCATCACCGATTTCATCATTATGGTCAATGACACCAGCTACATGTTCGTCACCGGGCCGGAGGTGGTGCGCGTCGTCACCCACGAGGACGTGACCTTCGATGAATTAGGCGGTGCGCTGGTGCACGCGACGGAGAGCGGGGTCGCGCATCTGGCGGTGCCGACGGAAGAGGATGCGATTTTCGCTGTGCAAAAGCTTCTGTCGTTCCTGCCGTCCAATAACATGGAGGAGCCGCCGTACATCACCCCCCGGGACGATCCCCTGCGCGAGGATGCGGAGCTGGATGAAATTGTCCCCGAGGAACCGAACAAGCCTTACGATATGCATGAGGTCATCGCGCATATCGTGGATGATGGCGATTTTCTGGAGATCATGCCGGCCTGGGCGCAGAATATCATCATCGGTTTTGCCCGGTTGGGTGGGCACAGCGTGGGCATCGTGGCCAATCAGCCGGCGGTGCAGGCCGGCGCGCTCGATATCAACGCCAGCGTCAAAGCCGCCCGCTTCGTCCGCTTCTGCGACGCCTTCAATATCCCCCTGGTGACCCTGGTGGATGTGCCCGGCTTCCTGCCGGGTGTGACACAGGAGCACGGCGGCATCATTCGGCACGGCGCCAAGCTCATGTACGCCTACGCCGAGGCTACGGTTCCGAAGCTGACGGTGATCCTCCGCAAGGCCTACGGCGGAGCCTATATCGTCATGAGTTCCAAGCATCTGCGCGGGGATATCAACCTGGCCTGGCCGACAGCGGAGATCGCCGTGATGGGGCCGGAAGGGGCGGTGAAGATCATCCACCGCCGGGCGCTGGAAGAGGCGGACGATCCCGAGGTGGTGCGGGAGCGCTTGGTGCAAGAATATCGCGACAAGTTCGCCAACCCATATGTCGCGGCATCGCGCGGCTATGTGGATGCGGTCATCGAGCCTCATGAAACCCGCCCGCGTCTCATCAATGCGCTGGAGATGCTGCACAATAAGCGCGAATCCCTTCCCCCTAAGAAGCACGGGAACATCCCTCTGTGAATATGGTGAAAAAGGGGCAGTAGATGTTTAAGAAGGTCTTGATCGCCAATCGGGGAGAGATTGCGGTGCGTGTCATCCGCGCCTGTCAGGAGCGCGGCATCAAAACAGTGGCGGTCTACTCGGACGTGGATCGCACCGCCCTGCACGTGCGCTATGCCGATGAGGCCTATCATATCGGGCCGGCGCCGGCCAGAGAGAGCTACCTCAACGGCAAGGCCATCATCGAGGTGGCACTGCGCGCCGGCGCGGATGCCGTGCATCCGGGCTACGGCTTCCTCTCGGAGAACGCCGATTTTGCCCAGATGGTGATGGACGCCGGCCTGACCTGGATCGGCCCTTCGCCCGAGGCCATCCGCATCATGGGGGATAAGATCACGGCGCGCAAGCGGATGATGGAAATCGGCGTGCCGGTGGTGCCCGGCGTCGAAGTGGGGTTTCATGAGGAAGAGGTGATCCAGGCGGCCGAATCGTTGGGCTATCCCCTGCTGGTCAAGGCATCCGCCGGCGGCGGGGGCAAGGGCATGCGGCTGGTGACCAGCCCGCGCGAGCTGTTGCGCTCCCTGGCGGCCGCCCGTCGGGAGGCGCTCAATGCCTTTGGGAATGACACAATATACCTGGAGAAAGTCATCCCCCGGGCGCGTCATATCGAGATCCAGGTGCTGGCGGACCAGCATGGGAATTATATCCATCTCGGGGAGCGGGAATGCAGTATCCAGCGCCGGCACCAGAAGCTGATCGAGGAAGCTCCATCCGTGGCAGTGACTCCCGAACTGCGCCAGGCCATGGGGGAAGCGGCACTGCGGGCGGCCCGCGCAGTCGGATACACCAACGCCGGCACGGTGGAGTTCCTGCTCGATCGGGACGGGAAGTTCTACTTCCTGGAAATGAACACCCGCCTGCAGGTCGAGCATGCGGTGACGGAGCTGGTGACGGGCATCGACATCGTCAAGGAGCAGTTGACCATCGCCGCGGGGCGCCGTCTGCGCTGGCGGCAGGAGGACGTGCAGATCATCGGGCATGCCATCGAATGCCGCATCACGGCCGAGGACCCGTACAATGATTTCATGCCGGTAGCCGGCCGCATCACCAGTTTGATCGAGCCGACCGGCCCTGGGGTGCGGCTGGAGAGCGGCATGTATGCCGGCTGTGAGGTGACACCCTATTACGACCCTCTGATCGCCAAACTGGTGGTGTGGGGGGAGAACCGGGCCGAGGCTATCCTCCGCATGCGGCGTGCGCTGGAGGAACTGCGCATCGGCGGCATTCACACCTCTGTGCCGTTCCATCAGCGGGTGATGGACAGCGCGCGCTTTCAGACAGGGCAGTTTGACACGAGCTTTGTGGAAGGGCCGGACGGCTTCTGCCTCACCTGTGAGGTTCAGCCGGAGCTGATGCGTATCGCCGCTATTGCGGCGGCGCTGGTGGAGAAAGAGCGGGGCGAGCAGGCGCTCATGCTGGGGCACGCCCATCAGCACGCCGGCGGGAATCATTCCGGCTGGAAGCAGGCCGTCTGGCGCCACTTCCCACGCGGATGGTGAGCGCGATGAAATATTATGTCACGGTCGAGGGGATGACATTTGAGATAGAGGTCCAGCCGAACGGCGAGGTGCTGGTGAACGGTGAGCGCCTGCAGGTGGACATGCAGAAGAGCGGCCGGCTGAGCCTGTATTCTCTGCTGGTCAACCACGCCTCGTATGAGGTGATGATCGAGCCGGATGCGGAGCGCCGCAATGTGTATGAGGTCCTGCTGGAGGGGGCGCGTTTCGAGGTGCAGGTGGAGGATGAGCGTTCGCGCCGGCTGGCCCGGGCGGCGTTCGCGCTGCAGGCGCCGCCCGGGGAATTGATACTGCGTCCGCCCATCCCGGGGCTGATCGTGAGTGTGCCGGTGGAGGCCGGCCAGGCGGTGGAGAAGGGCGAGACGCTGGTCATATTTGAAGCCATGAAGATGCAGAATGAAATTCGGGCACCGCGGGATGGTGTCGTGCGGGAGGTACGCGTGCGGCCGGGCATGCAGGTGACGCAGAAAGATGTGCTGTTGATATTGAAGTGAGGGGTGGAAGTGAGGGGGCCGGAATTTTGACAAAGTGGGCCGGCGATGATATATTAGCACTGCTTGTGGGCCGCTAGCTCAATTGGCAGAGCAGCTGACTCTTAATCAGCGGGTTAGGGGTTCGATTCCTCTGCGGCCCACCTTTTTGTTGCCCTGCGATCCTACAGGTGGCGGCGCCTGGCCCTAATGCCCCTATATGTCGTGGGTCTCTTTGTCGGGGTGTGCAGGACTTGCCCAGAACTTTCCCCCAGGTTTTCCCTCAGATTGCTACAAAGATTGCTGTCAGGACATCAGTTCTAAAATTTCAGCCCTGCTAGGCCGGCTTGACATCTGCATCGCGCATCGCTATACTTATCTTCGTATCCGAACCCAGGCAATGGAGAGCCGCGGCATGTCCCGCCGGATCCCACTGCTGGCCGGCATCCTCATCCTGCTCTCAATATGGCTCGCCAGCCAGCCCAACACATCCGCATCACCGTCCCATCCCTCCCTGCCCCGGCCTCAACCTGCCGCCGGCCCGTCCATCACCGTCTGCCTGCGCCAGGACGTCAGCGGCTACCGCGGTACCGACGACGCCGACATCAACCGCTACTCCGAATCCCTGAACACAGGGAACGACCCATCCCTGCGCGTCGCCTCCGACGGCTCCCGCCGCGCCCTTATCCGCTTCCAAATGCCCAGCCTGCCGGCGGATATCACCATCACACAGGCCGTCCTGCGTCTGTACGTCGCCTACGCTTCCACGCCGGCCTACCCCATGCAGGTACGGCTCTTCCGCATCCACAAAATGTGGCTGGAATCCGACGTGACCTGGCGAGAAGCGGTCATGGCCCAACCCTGGGAACTGCCCGGCTGTGATCACGTGCCGCTGGACCGCGCCGGCACCCCCTCTGCGCAGGGACAGATGGATTCCGCCGGCCAGTGGCTGGCCTTCGACCTGACGTCCGATGTGACGGCATGGCGGAATGACCCCACCGCCAACCATGGGGTGATCCTGATCGGCGCCGGCGACCACACCATCCAGTACAACCTCGCCTCCAGCGAGTACCCCCAACTCAGCTACCGCCCCGAGCTGTGCATCACCTACCTGGAAGCAACGCCCACACCCACGGTCACGCCCACCGGCACCCCGACCCATACGCCCACGCCGACACGCACCTTCACACCCACACCTACCGTGACCCCCACACCTACCCGTAATGCCGGCGACATCTACGGCATGGTGTGGCACGATATCAACGGCAACCGCCTGCGCGACCACGATGAGCCGCCTCTGCCCAATGCCCAGATCATCCTGCGCACGCCGGCCGGCGTCCTGATGATGCTCCAGACCACCGGCGGCGACGGCCTGTACCGCATGGAAAACATCGTCCCCGGCGTATACTGGCTCCAGGAAAGCGACCCGCCTGGATATATCTCCACCACCCCGAACGACTGGATGGTGCCGGTGTTTGCCAATACCTCTATCGAGGTCAATTTCGGCGACCGCCTGGCGCCCACCCCGACACCGACCAGCACCGCGACACCCACCTCCACGCCGACGGTCACCCCCGTCCCCTGCCGCGATGCGTATGAGCCGGACGACACGCCGGCGCAGGCCCGGGCTATTTCCACGCTGGCTACCCCGCAGCATCACAATATCCACGCGGCCGGGGACATTGATTATGTCAAATTCACAGCCTTCGCCGACAGTACCTATGCCATCCGCACATCCAACCTGGGCGCCGCCATCATCAACGATACGCTGCCACGCC
>Ga0080004_1146169_pt1 | contig 20015 bp, 35 predicted proteins | sample WasSprMetagenome_FD_69207 | JGI IMG/M metagenome (GOLD analysis project Ga0080004, IMG submission 69207) | Sulfidic aquatic microbial communities from Washburn Spring, Yellowstone National Park, USA - WS (SPADES assembly) (version 2) | ecosystem: Environmental > Aquatic > Thermal springs > Hot...
GTTATGTATGCAAGCCTCTTGAAACTACCACTAGTAATATCACCAGTTTTACTAGCATATGTGTATAGTGAGTATGTGCCTTGGAGCTTGCTTGTATTGTCTAGCGTTACATATGGTTCTAGTGCCCATCCCTGTGTGTCCCCTGTCTCAAAGTCCCATTTGTATAGAATCGTGGGCATGTTTACTCACCTATGCTTAGGAATAGCAAATATGCATTTGCTGATCCCATTACTGCTTTGATGTATAATCTATCCAATGATTTGGATCTTGGCATTATGAGGTATGCATTGCTCCACAATGGGAAGTCCATGTCTGGTCTTTTTGCTATGTAGATGTCTGAGTCTGCTGTTACTATGACTATGTCTCCATCGAGTGGTGCCTCCTGATAGTGTGCTTCTGTTACAGAGACTGTTGTTGCTCCTATGATGTCTGCTGGGTATGGCAATGACACTATCCTTGTTGGCATTGCTGGTACTATTTGTGGTGCTGGTAGAGGAGGTGCTGTTACCTCTACCCTTGGTGGTGGAGGCAGAAACACAAGTTGCTCTGGTGCTCTACCTGTTAATGTCTGCAAATACAGAATTATCAGATCAAGACCATAAATAACCTCTCTCAGAGCCTCATCAAGGCTTGTCAAAATGTCGGCAGGCATTGATGGAGGTACTCTAAGTACCCTAGTCCTCCTGCTGAAGCTCACTTGCTAACCACCTAGACTTACATTGCATCAACAGCTATGCAGACATCCAATGGCTGTTGATCTGTTACTATGTATATGTCTTTGATTGCTACGAATCCACTTAACTGCTTCTCATCGAGAACAACATTACCTCCTGCTGGTGCCCTAACGATGAGGATGATGTAGTCCTCAGATGCTGTACCATCACCAGCTCGTACAACGACCCTTGCTGTTGATGTTGCTCCATTGGATAATATAATCGCTTTAAGCTCCGCACGTGAATTAGCAGGTAATCCAAGAAGTTTTTGTGCTGATCCTGTTGTGGTTATAGTTGCACAGTTGGAGATGTACATGCATCACCACCTTATGCTCTTGTTCTAGGTGCAAATCCTTGAACAATTATTGCTGTGTAAGCCTTTGGCTTCTCTCTAACTTCCTCGAACACCAGTCTCCATCCAGTTGCGTAGAGCTTTACCCTCTCGTACCTGTTTGGGTTGAGATTCTGAATTATTGCAAAGACATGGTTATCTTCTAGGATGTGCAACTCTGTCTGCACAGGGAAGTTTGGATACCTTGCTATGTCTTCTGTTATCCATCCTGAGTCTCTCCTCAATGTGAACCTCTGCTGTGCTCTTGGAAGCTTGAACTGCACCTTAGCAGATCCTCTAAGAGCAAACCTTACCTGTAGCACCTCGTTCTCTCCTACCTCCAGATACGCAAGCTCTCGATCTGGTAGTGTACCTCCTGCACCAACAAGGAACGCATATTCATAGAGTGGTATTTGCTCTAACCACACCACCTTACCATAAACTACGTTATTTGGTGCATACACAATTGCTATGTACTCATCAAGCCTTCCTGCTGGAGGAAACACTTCACTATGGAAACTCATATTCTCACCTCTCAAAGCAAAGAAGGGATTAGAAGCTATATATAATTTGTTGTAACAGCTGTACCAAGAAAAAGAGGATGTGTTAGACCAAGCCTTCCTGCTTAGCCTTTTCAAACCATTGATCGTAGAGAAATTCAAACTTAGCTGTCTTGTACTCGATGCTGTATCCTGAGAGTTTCAATAGCATAGCCTTATCCATTGTACCATAGACGTTTACGATCATCTGCACGTTTTTCCATCCAAGCTTCTGTGCAACAAGCATTAAGTTGTAGTTTGATGCTTCAAGCAAGTCGTTTGCTGATGTATGTCTCCATACGTGCAATGGATGCTCCAAAGCATATTTCTTCGTGAGACCGTCTGGTAACACATTCTCATAAGCCTCTTTGAGTATTCTCTTCACTTTCTCTACTTGGCTCTTTGCTAGTGGTAAGTATCCCTTTATGTATGACCACCACTTTGGATTGATAGGCTTTTCCCATCTGATCCTAGTTCTCTTACCCTTCTCCTCTGTGATTGCATACACCACCTTTTGACCAAACTCCTCAGTCTCCAAAAACTGAACATTTCGCAATGCCTGTGCTCTTGATCCTGTTTCGTAGAGGAAGATTAACACAGCTCTGATCTTCCTGAACTCCTTTGGATGCTTCTCATAGATGTACTTCAGGATCCGATACCTTTGCTCTACTGTTATCCTAACTTTACGATAAGGACTCTCATACTGTGCTGTCTTCAGAGCTGGTGGTATTGGCAATCCCTTGAACTGGCACCATACCCTCATTGGTGATATGTATTGAGTAGAAAATTGAGATAATACCTCAGGCTTTCTCAGATCCTTCTTCTCCTTCTCTATCCACTCCAATCTCTTATAGTCCAAGAAGTCGAGAATATCATCTATTACAATGTCATCTGGATGCTTGGACTTGTACATGCTTAGCTCATAGATTGCCTTTATGTTTCTCATTATCGATGCCTCATCATTGCCTTTGAGCCTTAGCTGTTGCATTAATTCTTGTATTGATGGAATTTGTATGAATTGCTCAAAGTCTGTTGGTAATACCTTCATCCTCTCCATCTTCTTTTGCATCCTTTCAATTCTTGATGCTTCCTTAAACTCCTTCTCCTCCTTACACGCTTGCTGAATCTCTCTCATCGTTATATTCAATGCCTTCAAGAAATACCAGAACGTCCTTTCACTAATTTCATTCTTAACTGCTATATCAGATGCTGTTAATCCAGAGCAAATGTCATACACAATTGCTTTCCAGTTGGCTTTAAGAACGTTTACTGCATAGCCTGAAACATCTGTTGATTCACCTAGCTTTACGATCTTTTTGAGAGAATCTGTTTGTGGAAAGTCCTTTGGTACAACTACCCTTGTGATCTTTTTTTCTTCAGATCTGGATTTTGAATTGTTGTTTTTTGCCATGGATCGGATCCCGAGAATTAATTTTTGCACTCTGAGTTTATAAAGTTTTCAGCTAAATACTATGAGAGTGCAACAATAGAAAGAATCGAATAATCCAAATAGTGTTGTTCACAGCTGGAGCAAGGCATAGAGCAAGAAAGATGTACTCTATTGGAAGCCTTATTCTCATTCTCATCCTCACATGCTTTAGCACAACAGCAATGATGTAGATTACCATTGCTTCGAATGGCATCCACAAGAAGATGAATAGTGGATTGCATATACAGAGGGAAACGAGAATGGGATTTCTTTCAAGCAAGCACGTTCTATAAAGAGACATATTCACATATGTTGTAAGCAGATCGAAGAAAGAGATGAGGATGGATAGAAAAAGGATTTTCTTGTTCATAGAGTGTTCACGACTGTGTACTTCCCTTCCTTGAACCTCGATGCGTAAAGTGCTTTAACACAGTATGAACAATAATACTTGATGAACTTTGGCTTTCCAAACTCTTTTCTGGTCTCATCATACACTTTTTCATTCTTCTCTCTTATCTTCTCCAGCACCACACAATCACCTGTATCTGTGAGATTAAATATGCATGGATATGTCATATGTACACCTCTATCACTCTCACTTCTCTATTGTTCTTGTCTTTCAATGTCTTCACAATGTACATTCCTGAATTGAACACAACAGTTTCAACTTCTTCTTTGCAGACAACTGGTACTCCATGCTGTGTACCAAGTTTGAACACAACTAGGTAGTCTACTATTCCCTCTCCTGTGCACTTGAACTTACCATCTTCATCGCATGTGCATCTCATTTTACTCCTCCTCTGAAAGAGTCTTAACAATCTCCACAAAGTCCTTGCACTTGTACTCCACTTCCATTGTACCCTTCACATAGAACTTCGTTACAACAACTGTGCAGTCTGCTGAAGACAACAGCTTTGCTACTGTGCTCTCATCGAATGTGTATTTACACCATTTCATATCGCAATCAACATCAGCTACACGCAGTAGATTAAATTTCGATCCATCAATGATTAACTCCATTGTAAACTCCCTTGGCATCGTTATTGAGAGCTTAGATAACATGAAGCGTTACACCTTCACCTTCTATACAGTTTGCTACATCAATTATGTAGAAGCTAAACTTACGCTCATCAATGATCCTCTTAAGCTCCTCATCTGGCAACACCTTTCCCTCTGGTAATCGATAATCCAAGGCAAAAGCAATTGCAACATCTCCTTTATCAAGCTCTATTGAGATCCTCTGTGCTGGTACTTCGAAGCCTAGGAGCTTGCTTAGAACTTGTGCAGTTGATTGATGACCAATTGCACTAATCACTTCGAAGCCAAGCTTGTTTTTTAGAAAGTCTGTGAACTTCTTTACATAATCTATGTCTTTTGTTCTCTTAACAACAATGACACACTTGTTTCCATCTTTTATTGGTGTGATTGGAGAGTTCAAAATGTATAGCTTTCGAGACAAGGTTTCACCTAGAAATAGTATAATTGATGAAAAGTGTATAAAAGTTAATGATTTACACAACTAGTTCAAATGCAGTACAACATGTTCGAGAAGCTAAGAGTTGAAAGAAAGTATATATTGTTTGTGTTTAAAACAATATAAAAAATGTTTTGTTTTTATGTGGAGATGTTTACGTTAATTTAGCTGGATCCGCCAATATTTCTTCCAGCTTGCTCTACCACAAATCCTATGAATCCTAATCGTTCTTTTGTACCTGCTGTTGTTGTGCTCATTGCGACTGCTTTGACAACCACTTGGCTACCAGGCTGGAATACTATAGGCTCTGCAAGCATTGTAGCCTTGTAGTCATATAGGTACATATCCTCGATGTTTACATCCTCCTTTGTTACAGCATTTGTACCAAACTTCACTCTTGTTATAACTGGTGATGAGCTTAAGTTAAAGATGCCATAGATCACTATCAATGTCTTGTCATCGAGCTTGGTGTTGACTATTGTGTTTTCTCCTGCATTAACTGTAAATGACCACTCATCAGTTGTGAGACCGAGATCCCTTGGTGTTAAAGTCCTTATAACAAGTTCTTTAACAGGTATTGTCTTTGAACCTAATTGGAGTGCTTGATCCGCTAATGTCTTCATAAGTGCTGTGAAGTCTTTCTTATCCATCATTGCAACAGGTATTGTGAATCCCATTTGTTTCACCAAGTGATATTGAGTTAAGCAAAGAAAAATATATATGTTGCTGTAGCAACTACTACACCTGTGATACCATGCGAAGAATACAAAAAGAAGAGATGGAGATAAGACCTCCTAGAACGAAAAGGCTAATCTTCTACGTAAACGAAGAGAACGAGAAAAGATGGAAAAAGCTCTTCGTAGACATGAATGTTAAAAACTATGAAGTTGCATTGATGAAGCTACTCGATATCTACGAGTACCTAGCAAATCAATTTCAAACAACAAAGCTTGATGAGATCAAGAGGAAGCTGGAGGAAGTGCTTGGAGTTGGAGTAAAGCTGAAGATAATTGAAAAATAAAAAAACATTTTTTGTTTTAGATTATTTTGAGCTTGATTGCCTCTTTTACTGCTGGTTTTTCTTCAAGCTTTATCTTTGTTACTTGACCTGCACCTACCTCTGTCTTGGTACCAGCTCCTACACCTGCTGGTGCTGTAGGTGGAGTAGGTAGAGGTAGCTCTGGAAGGGATTCAACTACTTGCTCTGCTTTTGGAGGCTCTGGAAGAGGAGGTAGATTCAATGTTGATGCAAGTTGTTTAGCAGGTGCTGTTACTGCTTCAACTGCTGTATCTGCTACTCTTGCAACAGATTTGAGCATTTCTTTAGGAGAGGGTAGACTCATACATCATCACCTCTAGCTTACGATCTCCTTCACCTTCCTCTTTACCTCCTCAAATACTGGTGGTACTTTGCTCTCCTCTATCCCTTTTATAGCTGATCCTACTGATGAATCAACAACTTCACCAGGTGCTGGTGGTAGACCAGCTTTCTTTGCAAGCCTCGAAGGTGCTGTAGCCTCGAAGAAGTCCACTACCTTCTCCAATGGTCTTCCTAACCCAATGTTGTCGAGGAAGTCGTCTACTGTCTTTGCAAGTGATTTAACGAGATTCACTCTTTCACTCATTTTTTATCCACCATAATCTGTTTCTTGAGAGAGAGGTTATATAGTTTGCTGTAACAATGCTGTAGCAGTTGATCATGGGTAGACCTCCATGGCATTCAATGTTGTTGATGTTCTATCCTCTGGTTGGATCTCTAAGATAAATGCTGGTACAGCAGGGAATCCTAGAACTGCTAACGTGAACTCGTTTTCACCTGCATCGAGATCAACTGTTTGCTCAAACACTTCATTTGTGTAGTCTGATGAACTCCTTCCACGTAGTGTAATTGTTTGAGCCTTATCTGTTGTCATGCTCATCTTAATGAGTGCTACTGGAGCTGGAAACCTTGTTGATACTGCTACGAAGACTGGTGCTACCAAACCACCTGTGCTTGGGAATGGAACCTTGCTCTTTATTGGAGGCTTTGGAAGCTTATCAAACCTCAGCAAGTTTAGAATCCATTGGACTGCTGATACCCATGGTAACGAAGCCCATGCCAGAACATCTTTGAATACAATTGTTCTCTTGGAATTGATAGGTACAGATACGTTTCCATATGGTGTAACAACTATCCCATAACCTTTACTTTGAATTGTCGATCCAATCTCGGATCTAACATACCATTGAGAATCCATCCTCACACCAGGTATGTATGGATCGCCAGTTGCAAAACTGATCTTACCACCACTATCCTCAATCGACTGTGCAAAGACATCCATCACAGCAAGATACGAAGCACTATGATGCATCCACTCCACTATCTCCACACCATCGACTGGTACCTGCTGTGCAATGATCTCTCTAGCAACATCAGAATCACCATGCAATGGCGGAAGCCATGACAAAGTCCTTGGTCTTGGCAAACCTCGTAGCATATCATCAATGGTAAATGGTTTAACCAGCTTTACTTCCCTTACCTGGACACCTGTTATGAACATATTACCACCATGAATATTTCTTCATTTATTCATTAATATTTTTTGCTGTAACAGCTATTTAAACAGGCTTAGCTTAATCATGCCCCATCCGCTTATATAGTCCTTCTCCTTCTGCCTCCTCATCACGTTCTTGATGTCATCAACTGTGATATTTGGTACAGCTTCAGCAAGCAGAGCAACTAGTCCTGCTACATGTGGTGTTGCCATCGATGTACCTCTCATACCCTCAAATCCATCACTAAGATAATCATAATATCCATCAAACCATCCTGTAACACCACTATAGATCACCTCTGTAGGCGTCTTGTTGAGATGACCACCACCAGGTGCAATAACATCAGGCTTCTCTATTAAATCACCATATTTCCTGTGATCCTCACTCCAATCACTTGGGTGATCTTTGTACCACTTCCCATTCCATCCTCTTGATGAGAAGTCTGCAACTTCATCGAATAGCACAGAGTATGCACCAACAGTTAATGCATCTGTGCATGCACCTGGTGAATCTATAGTCCACATACCCTGTGTACCCTCGTTACCACCAGCAACAACTACTATGATACCCTTCTCCTTCATCATTCTCACAGCTTTGCATTCTGGATCATCATCCACTCTTCCTTGCAGTTCACCACCTAGAGACATCGATACAACTTTTGCTCCTCTATTCATTGCAATCTCCATTGCCTTAAGAATCCCTGATGAAGATCCTACACCTAGTGGAGTCCACAATGCTTTAATATGCATCAATTTCGACTCTGGAGCTATTCCCTCTACCCTACCAAACCTTGTGTTGAACGCTAAACCTCCTATCTGTGTTGTGCACCATTGTCCATGACCCATCATATCGAGTGGAGGCTCTGGAGCAACTGTGTACAGCTCCACGAATTTCAATGCTAGCTGTGGATGGAATGGTGTTGCACCTGTATCGATAACAGCTACCTTAACACCTTTACCAGTTAGTGTTGTGCTAACATCAACAATAATCTTCTTTGTCTCAGAGTTTGGTATTATCTCCACATCACTTTTCTTAGGTGTTGGTACAGGAAATCCATACGGTACAACAGGTACAGGTGGAGGTATGCCTGGTATCTCCACCTCACTAATCCTTAACTCACCCAACAATGGATCTTCGAATGTTTGCCTTGTTGGTGGAATTGGCAGAAGTGCTGGAAGCTGAAAGGACTTTATATACTTTGGCATATCGTAGTGTATCTGCTTAACAAATGGAAGCCTCTCTAATTCCCATAGCGTCTCCTCAGGTACTTCAACAGCTATGAACATGTTAAACGATGTAGACCTGATGGGAATGTTCATGGCTTTTAGTGTTGCCAAAGCCTCGTTAAAGTACTTTGGATCGACTTCGAGAATCACCTTTATCTTGCCTGGATTGAGCCTCACACCTTTCAATTTTTCTTCCAACCAGGGATTAAGCCTAGACATTTTGCTTCACCTCCTAACAATAAGATCCCTTAGTTGCCTTATTTCCTCTTTCAGTTCGTAAATTGCCTTCGTTAGATCCGTAATATGATTGTTGAGCTCTGCAAGCTTCGATTCAACATCTTGAAGCCTTGAAGCAAACTCATTCATATACCTCTGCAACAGCATCTGCATAAGATGGTAAAACATGTAGATGACTATGCCTGCAATACCATAGTTTATCAATATCTCAATCATCTAACCACCAGCAAAAAAGAATGAAATAAAAAATAAATTTGTTTTTCTGTAACAGCAGTTTACATAACTTACACAACAATCGATAAGCCAAGGATCATTGTAGAGATCATCAGCTGTAGAATCAGCTTATTGACTGCTTCTCTTGGTATTGGACATCCATAGTCTCCTGTTATCACTCTGTACACAAATCCAATCAAGCCATAGTACCCTGCAAGACCGATGAACATTAGTGTTATGTTTAGTGGTGGTAGTAACAACTTGGTGAAGAAAGTGTATGAGCCAAAGAATATCGCAGACCATACAATCCCTATCAGGATCTCGTTTAAGTACCACACCCTCCTCGTTAAGCTGTAGCCAAATATTGCAAGCACGCCAAGTATTATCCATACCCATAGTAATGGTGTTGATAGAACTGTTAGGAGTAGTGCACATGTAAACGCTACTGTTGCTGATAACACCATATACTTTGGATTAACAGGAAGTGGATTAGATGACGCCTTTGTGAAACGATGTAGCAGATGATGAAACATCATTGCACTAAACACTCCTATGAACAATAGAGCCGTTTTTATGATATTTACAGTTGATGGGTCTGGTCTTGTATAAAGCAATGCTATGTAGATTGGTACAAACCAAAACAGTAACGCCACTATAATAGAGCCTTTGAGATCTGTGTATGTAACTTTGTTCACTTCAAACCACCTTCCTTAAGCATTAATGTAACTGCTAGTGTTGGATAGTCATTTAAGAGTTTTCTATATTCCTCGTTTACAGCTGGAAGCTGGTTTGCATAGACCTGTGCTTTATTAATGTACTCATCAAGCTTCTTCATTGCTATCTCCTTTGCTTGCTCTTCGATACCTTTTACACCACGCAACAGTATCAATGGATTTCTCAGGATTGTTTCAAGTCCCAAATACACAATGAATGCTGATACTGATGGCTCAAGCAGTTTCTTTAGATCCGCCTCCTCGATTATCTTGATTGTGTCTACAATGTCATCTGCTATTTGGAATGCCATGCCTGTGTAGAGACCATAGTGATATGCTGTGTCTTTGAGTTCACGCTTCTTCGATGCTACTGCACCAAGTGTTGCTGATGCTCCATAGAGTGTTGCAGTCTTTGCTGATATAATTGCCTCATACATTGTGGAGAACTTTATGTCTAGCATCTCTCCTTTCACCATCCTCTTATATGCATCTACAATCATATCAAGCATATCAACACCATAATGTCTTCTCACGATATCCATTGCTGTTGCTACCAATGCATGTGATCCTAAAACTGTTTTTGTGATACCCTTCCTTACCCATTCAGCTGTTTTACCACGACGTAATATATCAAAATCGATTATGTCATCAACATCGAGTGATGCTGAATGAGCAAGCTCTATTGCCACGGCTCCAGGAAGAGCCTCCTCTGCCTTGCCTCCTAATGCTTCGCATACCAGCAAGACCAAGACCCCTCTAAGCCTCTTTCCACTTTTAGGAGTTTCAAAATCCTCTAGCTCCTCTTCTTTTAACGTTTTTAGAACTGCTTCATCCACAAGTTTCTTTCTTGATTCATAATATTCAAGTATATCCATTTTTCGATCCCAAGACTGTATTTTTGCAGACACAGATATATATATTTTCTCCAGAGATATACAACTAGGTGAATCTATGTCTGAATCTGAAGCTGAATCAATCACATCTAAAAAGAAGATTGAGCTACCAAGGGCATTGAGGGAAATTGTTAAGATTCTTGCTGAAGAATCTGTAATGACATATGAAGAGCTTGCTGGAAAAACACAGAAAGATCTTAGCACAGTTGTTAGACAATGCCAAAGATTGGAGGAGATGGAGATCGTCGAAAAGGTGCAGAAAGACAACAAGAATGCTGTGAAACTCAGAGACGATGTAGAGGTAGATGAGGAGGGAAACGTCTACGTTCCATCATTAATTGAGGAGCCTATAGACAAACTCAGAAGAATCCTGCAAGAAGCAGGTGTAAAGGGAAAGAAGCTGAACTTCGTGCTAACATTGATTGAGTCTAATCCACGATCACTTGAAGAGCCAAACGAGCTTTATGATACATTAGTTGCTGTAGGGATTAGGAGGTTATTGGCTCAACAAATAGTGAAAGCATTCTTCGGTACAGAGTTTGCACCACAAATGCAGATGCCTATGCCTCGATATGGCTATGGTTATAATCCAGCTTATCCATATCCACCTCCATACCCATTTATGGCTTCACAGAGTCCGAGGCTAGAGATACTGATGGAGAGATTGCTTGAAGAGTTCAAGGAGCTGAAGAACTCGAAGCCTCAGACATCACCATATCCAACTATAAAGAGGATAAAAGTTGATGAGCAAGGCAAACCAATAGAAGTAATAGAAGAACCTGTATTCCTAGCACCAAGATCCGATGACACTTCTAAAGAGATGTGGAAGCTATTATTTGAAATGAGGGAAAAAGAGTTCTCGACAATACAGACAATTGTGAAGGAGACTAGAGAGATGCTAAAGGATGTTGTAGAGAAGCTATCACAGCAAATACAGGAAATGGATAAGAAGAGGTCTGAGGAGATCTCCAAGCTTAGGGAAGAGGTGTATAAGAAGGAGCTGGAGTACCAGAGACAGCTCTACACAAAAGAAATTGAGGATCTGAAAGATGCTATCGAAGGTATTAGAAAGCACTACGAAGATAAAACAACCCATCTATTAGAAGATCTTAAGAAGGAATGGGAATACAGACTGAAGCTGATGGAGCTGGAGCAATCAAAGGGACTGAGAGATGTTATTGTTGGTGAAATAAAGGAGACAGCGAAGGAGCTTAGAGAATCAACAAAAGAAATCAGAGAGACGTTTACAGAGTACATGAAGCAAACATTAAGACAAGCAAAGCCTGAGGCAAAGCAAGTACCGCAAGTGAGTGAGGAAGAAAAGAGAAGGATTCTCGAAGCACTAAGAAAGAAAGCTGAAGAACAAGAAAAGCCTAAAGAGACTGCACCTGAGACACCAAAACCTGAATCTCCAAAACTCGAAGTTAAATTAAATGTTGTTGAAGGTGAAAAGAAATGATCGTAGCTGTTATGTCTAATAAAGGTGGTGTTGGCAAGACAACAATTTCGATAAACATTGCGTTTACATTGGCGAGGAGAGGAAGAAGAGTTGGTCTAATTGATATCGATTTCCATGGTGCTAATGTACCCATTATGCTTTCTCTAAATAAAAAACCTGAGATAACAGCTGATGGAATCATACCAGTTAGAGTATTTAAGAACATTGAGATTATGAGCCTTGCTCTACTGCTAAGAAAAGATGATGATCCATGTTTATGGTCTGGTGAAACTAAGAGGCATATGGTGATGCAGATGTTCAAGTCTGTGCTTTGGAGCGATCCAGATGTGTTTGTCATTGATACACCACCATCACTAGGAGATGAAAATATTGTTGTTGCTGAATTAGCAAACAAAATCATCATTGTAACAACAGCTCATCCAGCTTCGCAATACGATGTGAGGAAAATGATTAGAGTCCTGAAGGAGAAAGTTGTTGCTGTTGTTGTGAACATGTATGATTTGTTCAAATATGATGTGTTATTGCCAATACCAAGTGAGAGAATATACTATGTACCCTATGATCCAGAGCTTCAGGTAAATCCAATGAAGCCGATCGAGTCCATCGAGAAATTAGTTGATGAGGTGATCATGAAGTGAGTGATGAGCTTCGTAAAAGGATTGTAAAGCTTAAGGAGGAGATCCCTGTTGGGGATGAGGATATCAAGGAGATGATAGCATTAACAATTGAGTTAGTGAATAGAACGTTAGACATAGAGAAGCTTAAGAAGATGTTTAATATTAAGGAGAATAGAAGTATGCTTGTGAGAATCATTGGTGTTAAAGGAGGGGAAGTAGGATTTATCATAGATGAAACAAACAGCATAAGACCAGTAAGAGGCTTGGAAAATGCAACTACATACGTGGAGGTCACAAAGGATGTGTTTTGGGCTTTGGTAACAAGGAAGCTTGATCCATATGATTGTTGGCTTTATGACTTGTGTAAGGTTAGAGGAGAGTACTCATTGAGAGATGTGCAACTGCTGTATAAAATTTTTGAAACTGTATATGACTATGTGTTTGGTGGTGAAAATGAGTCTAAGTGATGTATTTAAAGCATTGAAGGAGCTTAGTGAAATGAAGAAAGAGATTGAAAAGGTGAAGGAGGAGTACTATGATTATGTGAAGCCATTGATTGAAGAGTTCTTAAAGCCAAGACTAAATGAATTAATAGAGGAGCTTAAACGATTAAACAAGAATATAGAGCAATTGATTAGAGAGGTGAAAAGTAATGAAGGAAGATGAGGCATTCAAAGTAAGAGTATTGGCATCGATAAAGCTGTTGAAAAAAGCATCTGAAGTTGCTACAGATCCAAAGCTTAAGCAGATGTTGCTTGAAGAAGCAGAGAAGCTCCAAAAGTATCTCCAAGGAGATGCAGAGACATTGAAGCAGATTGCAAGGGAAAACATTGATGCAATTGCAGAGGAGATAAGGAATTGGATTTGGAGCACAAGGATAGAGCCAAGAACAAGTGAATCGAAGATCGATGCATTAGTTGAGCAAGCATTCAAAGAAATTGAAGACAAGATCAACAAGTTTGTAAAGAACTTGGAGCAAGCATTGAAAATGATTGATAAAGGGATTGCAAAGTGATTGTTGTGAAGCCAAGTTCTGTTGAAGAGCTTAAGAAACTGTTGGAGGAAGCTAGGAAGGAAGGCAAGTTTGTGTACATATCTGCTTATCCATGTGCAGAGTGTGAGGCTTTTGAAGCATTGCTTGAAGTGATGTTTTCTCCTGAAGAGCTGTCGAGGATCATAAAAATTGATACTCCTAACGATGATGATATCATTGTATACCTTGTAGAACTTTTAGGTGTAGATGGTGCTCCATCTGTGATAGCACCTGATGGAGACATAATAGATGACTTTGATGTTTATGAACTAGCCAAGAAATTAAAGGTGAAGATGAATTAAAATCATTCGAAAGCTTAAGTTTAGAATTGCTCTCAATGTTCTATCTCACGTTCTACATGACTTCATGAAGAGAAGAAATGAAGGAGCACCATACATATTGAGACTGTATACAAAGGTGCTCTCAGAGTACATAGGACGTGAAATCGATTTCAACTACTATATCTATGAATTAATTGTTAGAAAAGGAGGCTACTGCATATGCAGATTCAAGACACCTTGTCCATGCCCATACCATATCAAAGAGCTAAAGAAGTATGGAAGGTGCAAGTGTGGATTGTTTTTTATCAAATAAAAAACAATTTCTTTTTTCTTATTTCTTAGAAGCTGGAACACTCTGCTATACATATATCTGTATCTTCTCCTCTCACTACACAATCTCTAACACATGAAAACGATATTGCTGGAGGGAAGTAGTAGGCTTTCTCAATATCATCTTCATCTGTCTCCATAAGGTTTCCTTTAGCTGATTTATGTAACCACCACCTGAAAATTGTTATTCCAAACAATGAATTTGCTTCTGTAGCTTTTTCAGCAAGCAAGTTAGGATCCTTGATCTGATGAGTGTACTCGAATGCTGGTGTTGGTATCAATCGTGATCTTGGCACTATGAACTGTTGTTTCAGTTCAACTACCTCGAATACTGCAAATGCTTTGTATGGATCATACCATCTAACAAACCTGAACACAGGCATATGCATCGAGGAGAAATAAATGTTAAAAAATAAAAATGTTTTTGTTTAAATTAAGGCAAAGACGTTATTTCCTCATTAGCTTGGCAATTCCGTGAAGCTTGCCTTCAGCTATGCACTCTCTTGCAGATTCCTCTCTTACGCTTCTGGGGGCTGTCCTGGGGTCGTATCCCTTTTGCCTCACTTTCTTTAGTACGCATATTGGATGTGCTATTCTCAGGTCATCTGGAAGGTCTTTTGTTAGAGTTGCAAACCTACCCATTGGATTCACCAGCAATAACTTGTGTGAGTTAGTTAAAAATTGTTTCTGTAACAATTATAACAAGAGCTCATTAGTCTCGATAGCAAGTCTGCATATTAGTGAGACTATGAGTGAGAAGATCGTTAAAGAGATAATTGAGGAGGCAAAGAAGAAGCTGAAAGAAGCTTTTGGAGATGAGGATAGTGAGGAGAAGGTAGTGAAGTACTTGAAGAAAATGAGAGAGGAAAAAGAATGTGAATTATGCATCGATTCTAATGCCTAGGCAAACCTCATAACATGACAATACCCATAAATCCTTAACCTCTTTTTCATCTCCTTCTACATACTTCACTACCTTTCTCTTTCTCTTGCCATCCCAGTCTATGAACTCTACCTCGAAGTACCTTTCACCTACCCTCACATAAAAATCCTCTGTAACGTCTCTGCAACTTAAGACCCTCTGCTTATAGTAATCTATCACTTGCCTCTTGCTCATAGACACGCACCTTTCTCCTAGGCTTAGGAGCAACCAGCAAAATATTCTGCTTCAGATCATCGAAATCCTGCACAATCTGCTGTATTTTCTCATCTATCTTCAACAACTCTTCTGCAATCTTCTTCAAATCAGTATTATTTGCTTCAACAGATGTCATATACTCTCGAAGCATCGATAACGTCTTCTCAATGTTAAGAATAAGCTGGTCATTGATCTGGTGCTGGATCTGTGAAATAACATCAAGTATCTTCTTCCTAGCCTCTGCATCGTTCACAAGATCAGCTAGCTCATCAACTTCCTTCTTCAGCTGATCCCTAATCCTCTTATACTTCCTTATTTCAAGGTAGAGCCTTGTAAGGTGCTTATCAGTCATTAAACAGCTAAAATGCCATGCTACCCATCTCTCTCCATCTTTGTATTTCACTTTGGCAAGAAATGCTTCCTCAGAAGCATTAATTACACCGCCACATCGAGCACATTTAGCAGGGAATTTCAATATTGTTAGCTTCGGCTCTGAGATCTCTACAAGCTCTCCTGATGGTGTATACTGGGATCCTGCAAGCCTTAGTATCAATGCTTCAATGATAATATCCTTCTTTGTTCTTCCAGTAGCTTTTGCTGTCTCTTCTAATTTTTTATAAACATCATCAGGTATGTCTTTGATGTATAGATCAGGCATTCTCTACACTCCTTGCCTTCAATGCTTTAATCACAACTTCTTCCTCGTTATCCTCTACTACAAACCTTGTATAGCCTTTCTTTACCATCCTCATTAATTGCAGACCTAAGAGGCATAACCAAAACTCATTCTTTTTCGAAATCCTGTAGACCTTCCACAATCCCATGCAGACACCACATTAATTATATAGTGCAAAAGTATATAAATTGTTGTGCTTTCATGGATCAGCACATCTGTTACAAACATATATAGCCTTTAAAGAAAAATAATATCTTGTGATGATTATGGCGTTATTGGGAAGAGAAAGAGATAAGATTGTGTCTTCGTTTGCAAGATGGTTAGCAGGTCTTTCACCTCATTGGAGTGATAAGGAGTATTACTTTGAACGCTACAAAGTTGCTAAAGAAATAATGAAGCAACTCAAACCATTTCGAGGCTCTAGGATCTGCCCATTCTGCAAGAGGCGATTCAAGAAAGTATCAGGATTTGTAACACACGTCATATCGAAGCATTGGTATGAGATTGAGGAGATGTTTGGATTACCACACCTTGCCAAGAAAAAGGAGTGATTGCTACAGCTATATTTATAATTTAGCGAACAAGTAGTAAGACGTGGTGGCGGTCACAATGCCTGAAGAAAAAGAAAAGCCATTTTACCTTCCAAAAAGCAGGATAGATGCAATTATCAGAGATCTTGTAACAGACGTGCCAATTCTTGGCGATGCTATGCTGATTGCTGAAGCAATTAGTGCATTTAAGAATAAGAAATGGATTGCAGGAATAATCTATGTCTTGAATGCCTCTCCTTTGCCAACACTACCACTATCACACCTAGCTGTATACGAGATGGAGAAAAGGGAGGAGGAAGAATAGAAAAAGAAAAAGTAGTTTTTTAATCACATGATTTTGTGTTGATGTAGATCAAGTACGCTAAATATATCATGAGCATTGCTATCGATGCTAGTGTATATACAGTAAAATCCATGTAGATGTTTGGTGCTAACCACAAGTTCTTGTGAATTGTTCTTCCAATCATGATGCTAACAACAGTCCATACCAAATGATGTGATGCTAGCATTCCTGGTATTGTCATTGTGAATAGAATTGATTGTAGAAGTGGTTTAGGTGGAGTCTCCATAATGATGAGCTCATAGCTTACTATTACTATATATAGTAGTAGTATAGCACTCCATAGAAATGCTTTTACAGACCAATCCTCTACTAGTGCATCTACAAGACCAGTCATAACACCTGCTAAACCAGCTAAACCATATGACACTCGATATTCGTGAAATGTGCAAAAGTATGGATAGTACATGCTATCACCTTGCAAAAGCTTTGCAGATCCTCAAACACTTCTCTAAATCAATTTCTTTTATATTCAAAATTTTTTCTATTAAAATTCTCTTCATACATGCCTCGTAGCATTTATCTTTAGAGATTTGATGCAGAGACATAAGAAAACTGTATGTAAAAAAGAGTTTTCTTTTTATTGTTCATCAGCATCTCCAGCAACACCTCGATCAGCTCTTTCAACAACTCGATGTCTTCCATAGATACACCACTCTTACTATTACTAAGTAATATTATATTAGGAGTGCAGTCCATGAGCACAAAGATTTTTATACTTGAATCAACATAAATTGTTTTTGGTGAGACCACATGAAACCAAATGAATCTGAATGCAAATCTGAGAAAAACCACATGCTAACATCATTCTTTGTGAGATTCCATACATCAATTACCAAAAAGGAGTTTGAGGATCTGCAGAAGATTGCTATTCGTACTGAAAGTGTGTTAGTGGAGCGTGGACGCATTAGGTATGACACACACATACTTATTGGGAAGCATTGGGTAGTGATTGCAAGTAAAATAATAGATGATGTAACTAGCACAACAATTAGAATAGTGTTGCCATGTGATCCTAAAGATTCTGTATGTGTTAAAGAAGATGATGAATCGTATTGGATTTTCGAGTTTGATGACTGCATAGACATTGATTTAGATGAAGAACGATACAGCAATTCTTCGAATGAGGCGTGGATAAGGCTTCGATGCAGAGAAGAGACGTACAGAGCACTATTCAATATCGTTATTGATCCACAGCATGTTGATGAACTTGATGAAACAATCCTAAAGCTAGTAGCAAAATATTTTGAAGCAAGAGACCTACCTGCAATGTTTAGACCGATGTAACACCTCCTTTTCACCTCTTTTTTCTCCTCTCATTCTATTCCTTTTACGCTTTTGCACTTACCATAAAGGAGTTGATTCATTAATTTAGACCATTGATGAAGTTTGCATGCGTGCGAGAAAACGCTACGTAACGCTTTCAAAATTTTCTACAAAAGAAAAATCTCAATAGCTGTGCAAACCGAGAACAATGCTTATGTAGAGATAATCACTCCTTGGCATGTAGTTAGCATGAGTACGAGTAACTTCTACGTGATGCTTACGCTATTTTCTAAATGAAGAAAATATACATAAGCTGTGTAATTAGAGACAGTTCTACCAGTAGAGACCATCTGCAAACTGGAGGGAGTGTTCTCAACTCTTTTACAGGGATATCCATCAGCACCTTGCAGGGATATCCATCAGACTCCATGCATATAGAAGGAAATTGATTAGCAGGATATCCCAACAATTTATAAGAATTCATGTAACTCCTAAATTTCTGCACCTGAGTTGCATTGGAGAGAGTGCAACTTTTTCATCAGCTGATATAGGTGTCGACTCTAGCTAGAGTCTGCTCTGATGTAGCAGAGTGCAACAATCAGAATGATTGTATTTCTGTGAAGTTTAATCCCAAGAATTTGCCTTATGTTTGCACTCTGAGTAATTATATAATACTATAGAAAATTATATATAGGAAAAAAGAGGTTTAGCCTCCTAGAAGTAGGATGTAGTTCTTTTGTTGGTATGTTATTGGTAGTGCTGTGAGCCCTGTTACTCCTTTTGGTAGCAGAACATTTAGCCGTGTCCATGTGTTTGTAGATGGATCGTAGACCTCTATGCTCTGTAGTGGATTAGAGCCGTCATCTCCTCCAAAGCAGTAGATCTTGTTGGATAGTACTGCACATGCATGGTTTTGCCTTGCTGTGTTCATCGATGCTTTAGTCGTTACAGTATTTGAGCTTGTATCGAAGGCATAGGTATCTTTAAGGATGTTGCCTTGATCATCGATACCACCAATTATGTAGATGATGCTTCCAAGAACTGCACTTGCACAATACGCAATGTTCTTAGGAAGTGTAGCACTTAACGTACTCCAGCTGTTATTGGCAATGTCATAGACAAAGATTGTGTTCCTAGGCATCCCGCCCCTGTCAAGACCACCCAGAACATAGAACTTTGACCCGATGAGACCAAAGCCGAAGTGTGCTCTTGGCTCAGGCATCGATGCACCATACGATCTTGTTAGTGTTGATAGATCAATTTTCTCAACAGCTGATGTTACTCCAGTTCTTGTCATGCCTCCAACAATGTAAAGAACATTGTTGTATATGAACATTGCTCCTCCATAGCGTGAAATACCCATAGATACCAAGCCTATCCATTCTGGATTCATCTTGATATAAACAGGAGTTGCTTTCCTGAATCTTGCTCCTCCACCACCAATAACCATAGCCATTTATATCAGCCTCATAACAACAGCTTCGAATGGTGCTCTCGATGTAAGTCTCCATCCCTTAAGCAGAGGTACTACAGATAGCTGTTTAGTTGAAGTAACGATGTTTCCCTTGTCATCGACTACGTAGACAACATCTGTTGGTATAACAACTGCTACATAGTCTCTATCTGCTGTAAGATAATACATATCGATGCCAAAGCCATAGAGATCAGAGCTTATTGAGCCGTCCTCAAGCATCCCGCCACCAGCAACAATCTTGCTACCATCAGTAGCAATCATTGGGTAGATAGCAATAATTGGAGAGCCAAAGTCTGTGAGGCTAGAGCCGTCGAAGAGCCATGCCTTGCCAAGAAAAGCAAAGAGTATTGGATTATATGTATGTCTCATATACAGCTCGTTAAGTGCAAAGGGATAGTCGAGATACGTAGACTTAACATCCTTTGTATAGCTCTCATATGCAAGCTGGGTAAAAGCGTAGTTGCTTGTAAACACCAGGTTTGACTGCTTAACGTCTGTGGAGAAGGATTCGTAGGCTAGTTGCATAAATGAGAAGTTAATTGTCTGA
>Ga0080004_1149668_pt1 | contig 20006 bp, 12 predicted proteins | sample WasSprMetagenome_FD_69207 | JGI IMG/M metagenome (GOLD analysis project Ga0080004, IMG submission 69207) | Sulfidic aquatic microbial communities from Washburn Spring, Yellowstone National Park, USA - WS (SPADES assembly) (version 2) | ecosystem: Environmental > Aquatic > Thermal springs > Hot...
CCCGCTTTTTCCACAAAGACACCATGGGTCCAAGGACCAATTATGAGTTTCTGCTTACCTCTCGCCTGCGGTCCTCCCTTGGTTTGATAACCGAGGAAGGCATTTATCGTTCCTTGGGCGAATATATCATACCAACCGCCTATATGGACGGCGGGAGAGTTTACATTTTGATACTTGTCGCTTATGTCCATAGGCTTCCAATAGCTATCGTAAAGGGGATGCTTCAGGACTATGTCGCAAGCGAGGGGGCTGAATTTAGTTATCCTAACCCAATCGCCAAAAAGCGCCTTTCGGAACTCGCCTCCCGTGAATACCGCATCGTGATAGAGGCTGGGAGCGCCCACGGTTATGTGCTGGGCAACGATATTCTTCGCTCCCGTTCCCGCCAAAAGAAGCTGGGTTATCCCCAAAGCCGAGCCTCCCCAAGTGCCTATCTTCCCATTGCACCATTCCTGTTTCGTAATCCACTGAACTGTGTCATAGCCATCTTTAGCATCGCTCTCAAAGGGAAGATTTGCCCCTTCCGAGGCATATCTTCCCCTCGTATCCTGGATGACAACCGAATAACCACGCTTTCTCCCTTCCATACCTATGCCGAAGAGAGCGTTCTTATCGTAAGGGGTGCGAATGAGGATTACAGGGAAAGGTCCCTTTCCCTCAGGAAGGTAGACATCCGTAGCCAGCCTCACCCCATCCCTCATAGGAACCATAAAGGTCTGTTTTTCAACCGCTGGCTGAGCAAGAAGAATGATGGCGCTTAAGAGGAGAAATAATCCCAGTTGGATAGAGACTATGAGTTTAAGAATTTTTCTTTGCTCTTTCATAGTTTTCCCTCCTTGCGTTAATGCTATCGCAAGATTAGAATTTGAGTCAAGAAAAATGAAAGTTGGAAAGAGAGTTTACTTCCTTCTGTTCATTTCAATCGCTTTGCTCAGCAAAGGAGGGCTTGCTATGGACAAGGAAAACTTGGAGCAGGAAATAAGGAAAATCACAAATGTGCTCGTTTACTCTTTCACCGGCGAGAAGGTCTTTCCCCCTCCCTTGGAATTGAAGCTCGTTAGACAGGATTTCGCTCTACTTCGTTTCGGGGAATCCTGTATGAATACGCCGTTGAAAATCGGTTCAAAATCGTTCACACACGGATTGGGCACACACGCCAACAGCGAGATTATAGTCAAATTGCCCAAAGGAGCGAGCAAGTTTAAAGCATTTGTGGGAATTGATAATAACTTTGATACGCAGGGATTCAGGGGAAGCGTTATATTCAGCCTGGAGGCGAATGGAAAGGAACTCGCCAAAACCCCCGTTTTAAAGGGAGGTGATGAGCCTTATAAAATTGAAGTCGCAATCCCTGAGGAAGCGAGCGAACTGACCTTGAAGGTAGATGCTACTCCCGATGGTCCCGGCTGGGACCAATCCGATTGGGCTGACGCTCAAATCATTATGAAGGATGGGAAGGTTATAATCCTTGATGAGGGACAGAACGACCTCCTGCTTTTGGATAGAGAGAATCCTCCCTTCCATTTCATCTATAACGGTTTTCCCTCCCATCTTCTTTTAAAGGAATGGAAGAAAGATGTCGTTAAAAAGGAGGATAAAGACAAGACAATCTATAAAGTGTCTTGGCTTGACCCTAAAACCAATCTAATCGTTAAGGCGGATGTAAAGGTATACAAGGATTTCCCCGCGGTTGAGTGGGTGCTTTATTTTGAGAACCGAGGAAATGAGCCCACACCTATCATTGAAAACATTCAAGCTTTGGATATAGATTTGGCGACGGGAAATATGTATAGGGAGGGAATCCTCCATCAACTCCACGGCGATTCCTGCGATGAGAACACTTTTCTGCCAATTGATACGCCAATTAAGATGGGAGATAGCTTGAAGATTGCTCCTACCGGTGGACGCCCTTCCTCAATCAGCGGATTCCCCTTTATGAATTTCCAATATTGCGATAAGGGAGTTATCCTGGGAATTGGCTGGACGGGTCAATGGGCGGTTTCCCTTGAGAGACCAAAGACAACCTCCTGCCAAACACATCTCCAAGCGGGAATGGAATTAACTCATTTAAAGCTCTTGCCAGGCGAGAGAATAAGAACGCCTCGCATCCTCCTTATGAGCTGGCGCGGGGATAGATGGGAAGGGCATAACCTCTTCAGGAGATTGTTGATTGCCCATTACATTCCGAAATACAATGGAAAGCCACCGGAACTCCCCATCGCCCTTCAAACATTTGACCGCTACAATTTCACCCTCCCACGCTGGGCGACTGAGGAGGGACAATTGGAGGGAGTTGAGGCTGCCTATAAGATGGGCTGCGATACATATTGGTTTGATGCTGGCTGGTTCTTGGGGGATTTCCCGAATGGAGTGGGAAATTGGTTCCCCAAGCCGGAAGCCTTCCCCAATGGCTTGAAGCCTATAAGCGATAAATGTCATAAGTTGGGGTTGAAATTCATCCTCTGGGTTGAGCCGGAGAGGGTAGCGCCCGGCACTCAGATTGCAAGGGAGCATCCCGAGTGGGTATTCGGTGGGGAGAACGGGGGATTGTTCAAGTTGAACGAGCCCGAGGCTCGCAAATGGCTCACGGAGCTTCTCTCCAAAATCATAGAGGATTTCGGGCTTGATATCTATCGTAACGATTTCAATATAGACCCCCTTCCCTACTGGCGGGCAAACGACGAGCCCGACCGCCAGGGGATAACGGAGATAAGATATGTTGAGGGCTTATATGAGATGTGGGACGAGCTTCTGGCAAGACATCCCGGCTTGATGATTGATAACTGCGCCAGCGGCGGGAGGAGAATAGATTTAGAGACGATAACGCGCTCCGTTCCCCTTTGGCGCAGCGATACTGGCTGTTCGCCAGGTCATCCCGAATGGAATCAAAACCAGAGTATGGGCTTGGCACAATACATTCCCCTCTTCACCGTGGGCATATGGTCGCCTGAACCATATGAGTTCAGAAGCGGGCAAACAGCTGGAGCGATATGTGAGTTTCCCTACCTTGATAAGAATTTCCCCTGGGAATTGGCGAAAAAATCTATAAGCGAGGCTAAAGAAAACAGAAAGTATTGGATTGGCGATTTCTATCCGTTAACGCCGGTCAGCAAATCGCTTGAGCAAATCACCGCATACCAATTTCATCGCCCGGATTTGAAAGAGGGGATAATTTACGCCTTTCGTCGTCCCGAATGTGAATATCTCGGAATATTGGTTGTCCCAAGGGGAATATCTCCCAAGGAAACATACGAGTTGGAGTTCATAGATGATTCCTTCAAGAGGGAGAAAATGGTCGTGGCTGGCGAGAAACTCCTGAAGGATGGATTGGAGATTCGTCTGCCGGAGAAGAGAAGCAGTTTGATTATTCGCTACAAGGCAAGATAATCGCCCTTCAACGCTTGCCGTATTTCCTCACGAGCTCAAAATAGTAAAGGGCGTTATCAATAGGAACATTTGAGGGGATATGATTCCCCACAGCCATTATGAACCCCGGACACTGCTTCCCTTTCTCTATACATCTCTTCACTTCTTTCTCGATATCCTCCTTCGTCCCAAATGTCAATATCCTGCAATCGGCGTTTCCCACTATGATATGGGTTTTCCCATAGCGTTCAACGATGTAATCCAAATTAGTAAGGGGCTCAAATATGAAGCCATCGGCACCAGCCTCCGCTAAATCGTCTACGAATTCCGTGAAATCGCCATCGGAGCAAAATAGAACCTTTATCCCTTTTTCCTTTAAGGGTTCCCAGAGCTTTTTGTAGCGCGGGAAGATGTACTTCCTATACCAACTGGGGTGGATGAAGGCACCCTCCGTCCAAACCATATCGTCGTGACAGATGAAGAACTTGATATCCGTCTTCGCCCAGGCCTTGATATTCGCAAGCGTGAGCTCGTAAAACCCCTCCAGAACATACTCACCGAATCTAACGGGATCAGTCCCTACCGCCAAGAGGAACATCTCCCAGCCAAAGGATTGAATGCATCCCGAGACAAGGGTTTTGTAGTAACCTCCAGGGAAGACGAGGTTGGGATAAGCTTTCTGACCTTCCTCATAGACTTTTTGGAAAAATTTCGCCCTTTCATCTATATCCGGCAAGCCATATTCCTCAGCCGCATAAAATGAGAGAACCTCCTCCGGCGTCTTAAATGGGCAATAAATCGTATCACGATAATCTATCCCTCCCTCCATATAGACAGCATGCCCCATATCGGTTATCCTTCCCACCGCTCCCCAGTCAACTGGTCCATCGTGAGAGAACCAGAGGATATCGTATTCCGCCCATTCGTAGAAGAGCTTCCAAGCCTTATAGCTCTCCTCGGGGTCGGGACTGAGGGGGTCATAGCCAGTCACATAATGAACCAAGGCTGTGTGGTCGCAATATTCCGTGCGACCAACTCTTTCAGTCCATTCCAAATTCAAAATCTTCATTCCAATCTCATAAGACATAAAATCGTTGCCTCCTTGGAAAATTTTTCTTAAATTATAATGCCAAGATGAAGAGAGCAAAATTTATTTTGACTTTATCTCTCTTGATTTCCCCTTTATTTTCAAGCGATTTTGAGATAAGGGGAATCTGGATGCAGGCTACTCAAATTAAAGACGAAAAGACAGCCGAGTTAATAGCGGAGAGAATTGCATCCGCGAAGCTGAATTCGGTTTTCGTTTTGGTTTTCTTTTGGGGAGGGAAAAGTTTTTTCAAAACGGACTTCGCCCCTTTAGCTTATGACCCAGTTAATGATAGCGATTTATTCTCTTATTTCATTGAGCAATGCCACAAAAGGGGGATAAAAGTCTTCGCGAGATTCTCCAATGGGATGGTGGGTGGGAGAGCAAACGACGGGATTCCGGCGCAAAATCCTCAATGGCAGATGGAAAATAAAGAAGGGGAAAGGGCAAGATGGTTTGATTTGGGAAAGAGGGAGGTTAGGGATTTCCAGCTCGGGCTAATCTCGGAGCTTCTGAATAAATATCCCGTTGATGGAATTCAGTTGGATTACATCAGATTTCCTTCTCAAGACTTTTGCTATTGTAAAGAATGCAGGAATGCTTTCAAAAATCTATATAATCTTGACCCCCTCTCCCTACCCTACGCTCTTCCGAATAGATTTTTTGTAACTTCAACCCCTTTAACCAATCTTTGTGGAGCGAAGCTATTGGCGAGATTTGATAACGGAATCCCGGGGATAACTATAAGGGAATATGGCGATGGGTTTCTGCTTCTTTTAAATTGGAAAATCGATAATAACTCCGCTCGGCTCTTCCTTGATGTTCTCCAAAGGGCAACGGAGGGAAGAGAAATCGTCATCCTCGCGCCGAGGGAAGAGGTTGGCTATGACGAGAACGGATATGGGTTAATTCTTCAATTATTGAGGAGAGAGAATTTGAAGTGGGAAATGGTGAAAGAGGTTTCAGAATGTAATCCAAAAGAGACCCTCCTTTTGTTTCCCGCTTTGAAAAGATTAAAAGGAAACATATTAGATGAGATAGGAAAATTTCTGAATGCGGGTGGTAAGGCGATAGCGAGCTTGAGCGATGAGGGGGTAGAGGGAAAGGAATGTGAGGAGCTTCTCGGGGTATGTGGAAAGGGAAGGAAGTTCAAGGGCAGCCATCTTCTGATTCCCCTTCAAGAGCATCCCTTGATTCCCGTTTTGATGGGTGGGGAAGGTGAGAGAAGGGAGATATGGGGGAAATGGATTGCTTTTAGAAAAGAGATAATAACCTCTTTCGTGAAGGAGGTCTATGGATTAACGAAGAGAAGGTCTAACGACCTTCTATTAAGCGCGGCTGTGTTTTATAACAAGGCAAGCGCGGAGAGAGTATTGCAGGATTGGTATGGATGGATAGATAAGGGGATAGTTGATTTCGTTGCCCCTATGGCATATGTAGACGATGCCCGCTTGATTTCCGCCCTAAGGGAATGGAAGCAGGCGGACACCAATTTGGAGAAGATAATACCCGGGCTGAGCCTGTACGAAGTGAAAAATGGAAAGGAAGTAGGGAAGGATTATAGGAAAGTGGTTAGGCAGATAGAGCTGATAAGAAGAGAAGGGGCGAGAGGATTTATCCTCTTTTCCCTTCCATTCTTGACCGACGATTTGGTAAAGTATTTATCAAGCTTATAATAGGATTTGGGGTCTTTCTTCGGGAGGTTTCAGCTCCTCACTGCATTCCTTTACTCTGCCGTTTTCCATTACGATGTAAAAATGGAAGAGGTTGGGGTTAAGGAGGGGAGTATGGCTTATGACAAAGATTTGGTCGAATCTTTCCGCGATTTCTCCCTCCGTTATCACCCTTATGAGCGCTTCCTTTCTCTGCTCATCAAATGAGGAAAGCGGCTCATCAAGGAAAAGGAAGGAAGGGGCTACTCCTCTCTCCTGGGGCAAAGAGGCGAGAGCGAAGGAGAGACGAAGGGCAAGGGACATTTGGTCTCTCGTTCCACCACTGAAGATATTCTTATCCTTAAAATCCCCTGCCCTCTCATCGTAGACCCTAATCCTAAAAGTTTCGGCATCCAAATCAACTTGCCGATATCTGTCATTGGTTATTAGGGGAAGCAGTCGCCACATATGCCCAATCGTGCGCGGGAGAATTTTCTGAGTTATATTCTTCCTCGCCCTCTCCAAAATCCTAACGCTCAATTCCCTGATTTTGTACTCCCTCTCCAATCTACTGCATTCATTCCTACACTCCTCAAGCGAGGGAATCTCGCCAATAATCAGCTCCCTGAGCGCTTTTCTCTCATTTTCAAGCTGCTGATAGCGCGCCTTCCTCTCCACTAAGGAATTTCTCAGTTCATCAAGGGAGGGAAGGTCTGGGGGAAATTCCCCTCCCAATTCCTTGAGCATCTCCTCCGCCTCTAATTCCAATTCCCTCGCTTTCTCCCTCAAAGACTTCACCTTTTGTTCCTGCCCAGCAAGGCGAGAAATTGCGATTTGTAGCCTCTCCTCCGGTTTCTCTCTCTCAAGATGGTCCAACTCCCTCTTCAATTTCCCCCTCAGCTCCTCCCAACTCGTAAGGGAGAATATATCGCTGACAACATCCCCAAAGTAGTGAGCGCTTTCCTCTATCCTCTTTCTTGCTTCCTCTATTTCCCTCTCCAACTCTTCCATCTCTTCCCTTAGCTTATCCTCGGAGGCAATATAGCTCTCCTTGTTCCTTATCTCGTTGTCAAGTGTCCCCAATTCCCTAGTCAACCCCGCCTCACTTTCAGGAAGATTATAATTCTTGGTCAATTCCTCACTTCTCTCAGCCCATTTGCTCAATATCTCGCCAATCTTCTTTGATTTTTCAAGCAGCTGTTCAACTTGAAGTCCCTGCCAAGAAGGAGGGAATTGAACCATCTGCTCGTTGGCTTGTTTCTGTAAATGCTCAATGGTATTGTCAACCTTGATTAATTCTTTCTTTAGCGTCTCTCTTCCCTTCTCCAACAACTCTTTCTCGCTTTTCTCTTTCTCTAAAGTATCCATACTCCACTGAACATCGTAAGACGGAGTTATGCCTATTTCCCTCAACGAGGTTTCCAATTCCCTGAGAACGGATTCATCGCTATCCCCTATCTCGCCCTTCAATTTGGCGATATTTATTAAAATCTTTGATAGCTTGTAAAAGCATAGACCAGCGCAGAAGAAGGGAACCAGGGAAATCAAAGCAAGGATTTTCAGCGGCGTGAGAAGAAGGAATAGAAGCAATATCCCGCTTATTACACCCGCCCAACCTATGTTTTTAAGATAAGCTGAATTCTTCTCAAGGTTACGCTTCTCGTCCATTTTCCCCTTCTTGTTCATAGCTTCCATCCATCTGCTTAAAAGCCCCACCCTCTCCTCCTTTGCCTCTATCTCCTTCTCCTTCTGCTCCAAATCTAATTCCAAAATCTCTTTCCTGCTGATCTCCTGTTTGAGCTGATGTTGAGACTCCAGCCAATCCTCTATTTTCTCCTTGAGCTGGGATAGCTTACCCAATTTTCTCAAAATACTAAGCAAAATCTTCGCCTTGCCTCTCCTCGCACGAAGATTCGGCAATTCCTGCTTAGCTCGCTCAACCTCCTGCAACTGTGCAACCTTACCCCTTAGGGCATTTTCCTTTTCCATTAATAAGCGAATCGCGGAATGTAAATTATCCAGCTTGTGAGCCTCTTCCCTCTTCTCCTTTAAATTCTTCACCTTTTCCTGCCAACTATTCCTTTCCTCTCTCAACTTCGGCAGCTCCTTCTCCGCCTCATCTGCCTCCTTTTTGTTCTTCTCCGCCTCACTTTGGATTTGCTTTACCTCCCAGAATTTCAATAGCCGTTCTATACGCGCTATCTCCTCTTCAACCTGGGGGAGCTCATCCTCTATCTCCGCATATCTCAGCTTCCTTTTCCAATCCTCTAAATTCCTCTCATCCTCCCTCGTTATCTTCAATTCCTCCTCTATCATCTGCATCCTATCAAGGTTCAATAGCTTCATCACCGCGCTCTCCCTCGCTGACCTATCCATCCCCTCCAATTTCTCAAGCGCCTTCTGCTCAACAAAGCAGGAGTTCAAAAGGGTATCAGCGTCAAGGTGAAGTTCCTCCTGTATCCTTCTATTGACCTCTCTCGCCGTCGTTATTACCTCGTCGCCTATACGCAACTTCGTCACATTTGTCTTGCCCCTCCTGATTATCCTCTCTATCAGCAAAACCTTGTTGCCCACCTCCATCTCTAAGCGGACAAGCGCCTGGTCCAGACCATATCCAATCAACTCATCTGCGCTCTTCGCCTGCAGAGGTCTACCGAAAAGGCTGAAGAAGACCGCCTCAAATAGCGAGCTCTTGCCTGCCTCATTGCTTCCTTGGATGAGAAATGTCCCCTTAGCGGGGAAACGCAGGTTTATGCCTCTTAAATGCTTAAAACCCTCCGCCTCTAATCGCCTCAACCTCATCCTTACCTCGCCTCCCCCCATTTAGAAAGCGCCATATTCTTTGCTTCTTCTATTAGTTCTTCATCTATGTTCAGTTCCTCCTTAATCGCTTTTGCAGCCTCCTTTATTTCCTCCTCTATGGGTTTGTTTTCACCGTTGTTTACACCATTTACCATATCTTCTATCTTCAAACCCTGCCAATCCAAATCAAAGAAGAAATTTAGAGAACTGCCCTCCTCTATAATCCTATTAAAGGGAATCCCCTTTAATGCTTCGTTGTTAATTGGACCTATCAATTTACATTTAAGGAGTTTCTCTGGATGAGAGACCTCCTTTATCCGCGAGAGAATATATTGGAATCGCTCCGCTTCCGGTCTGCTTAAGATTTCCTGGCTATGGATTTCCAGATTCTGCATCGGCTGAGCCGAGATTTTTATATATTCAATCTTTGGCTTATCAGCGAGTTGGAGATAATAGAATCCGCATTCGTTTTTCTCCTCGCCGAAGTCAAATCGCTCAGTTGCGCCTGGTATAATAACGAACTTGTCTCCCAAATCGAAATGCGAATGGGGATGGAGATGCCCGGCGATAATGAGGTCGGCGGGAAGTTGGCGCAACCAATGAATTGGCACAACCGCTCCCTCATATTTTGAGGGTATCTTACCCTCTATAGCATAATGGAACATAAAGATGGTGAAATCGCTGTTATCGGATTGGAATTTCAATTCATCTAAAGGATTGCCATCCCTAACCCTTGGGTCGCAGGAGACACCAGCTATCGCAACTCTTTTCCCTTTTAAATCTATTACCTCCGCTTGGGAAGAATAGAAATTCCTGAATATCTTCGCCAATCCGATTTCATCAAGGACAAAAATGCCCGGCGCTCCGCCCGCTTCAAATCTCGCTTTCGGGATATCATGGGTTCCACCGATTATATAGGTCTTTATCCCCGCTTCCAGCAATCTTCTCAATTGCCGAATCACGAATATAAGCTCCAAGTAGCGAGGGTCGGGCATATCAAATAAATCGCCCGAATGAAGAAAAACATCTACTTTCTCCTCAATCGCAAAGTCAACGACCTTCTTGAATGCATTTCTTAGATACTCTCTTCTTTTCTCCAATTGCTCGGGCCGCATTTTCGCATAATATGCGTTCAGGTGGGTATCTGAACAGATGACGATTTTCAGTGGCTCAAACACCCCAATCCACCTCTTTCTTCTCAAAATTTATCTGTGTTTTTATAGTGCTTTCTTGAGAAGCGAGCTGAAGCTCCTTAACAATATCCACATCAGCTCCGCCCTCCGCCGATTCTCTCCTGCCAACCTTTATCATCACGGGCACCCTCGTCAGCTCTCCCAAAACAACAGCTTCACCCGTGTTCAAGCCGGGCAAATCTGCAAGGAGCGCCTCGGAGATGTTCTCCGAGGCTGTCCTAACAGCCTTCTGGTCCTCTGGATTCGTCAGCTTCATAATTATCTGGCTACCGCATTGGGAAAGGGTATCCTGGTTTATCTTATAGGGACGCTGGGTGATTACGACAAGGAATACCTTGAATTTCCTTCCCTCCGCCGCTATCCTGTTGATTATCTCCGCGCATCTGCTCGGTTTCCCCTTTCCGGGAACGAAGTTATGCGCCTCCTCAAGGAAGACGAACAAGGGGCGAGGCAACTGCCCAAGCACTGCCCTTTCCCATATTTCTCTTAGAGTCCTATCAACGACTATCTCCATCGCTCGCTGCTGCAAGCCCGCGAGGTCTATTACCGATAGCCTCTTCGGCGAGATTATATCATCTATGGGGAGGTCTTTGTCTCCCCAGATTTCCAAAGAGGCAAGCCTATCAACATATGGTTTGACCCTCCTCAGCTCGTCATAGGAGAACGAACCCTTCGTCTCCTTGCTCGCTCTCCTCTGCATATTCAGCGTCATCTCCTCCAATTCGCTCTCGCTTACCGTTTCCTCAAGCTCCTCAAGCTCGCCGCCGGCTTCCGCCGACTCCATCATTCCCTCCACTAACTCCTTCAAATGCTTAGGTGTGAAATAAGAGCTCTTTCTCCGCAAAGTATTCAACAATTTGGAGAGAGTTTCCCGGATTCTCGCCCAAGTTTCATGGATTTGGGCTATCTCAAATATATCCTCATCCTCAAGGGTCCAGAACCTTATCGTGTATTCCTCGCTTCCTCCGATTCTCTCGTCGCTGTAGCGACGCTCCGCCTTCAAAGGAACTCTATAAACCTTCACTCTATCGGCAAAAGATGTCCTCTGCCCATTGGGAGTGAGGCGCATCATAACATAATCCGAGTTGGGGTCAAATACAAGGATGGTCGCTCCCAATTTCAATAGATTCTCCAAGAGGAGACCCGAGAGATACGATTTCCCTGCACCCGTCTGAGCGATGATGGCGAGGTGCCTTCGCAAACCGTTGGGGTTCAGCTTCACCTCCACTCCCTCCCGATTGATGAGGTTCCCTACCGTGATGCCATACTCCACATCCTTGGAGAAGAAGTTGCGGAGGAAATCATCTGAGGCTAAATAAACGGGCTGACCGGGAAGGGGAGCGTGGCGAGGAAGCCTAACTCCGCCATCGGGAGTTAGATAGCCGAGGACATCCGCCGTTCCGATTATCTTGGGACGAGGTGAAATCCCCTCCAAGATAGCCCTTGCTTCCTCATATGTGAGCTCCTCGCCAAGGATTTGGGAGGCTACTTGAAGCCTGCTCACTTGGGCAAGGACATCCACTCTATCCAATCCCTGCTCGGTTGCGGGGATGTTCCTTACGACCAAATATTCAAGCCGAGGCGGGCATATACTAGGCTCCGTTACGAAGCTGAATCTCTGCGTCTCAACATTTCCCACTATAAATCCTACCGGCTCGGGAGTCTTCACTACATCCATATCGCCTAAAACCTCCTTCCGAATCTCGTATCCACCTTGCTCCTTCTGATAGGGAGATTCGTCAGTTCCCTCAAAAGGGCTAAATAAACATCCTGGTCCGTTCCCCTTAACATAACCTCATTATGCGCCACATATAAGAGGGTTTGATAAACATTGAAACCGCCGTGGGAGGAGAGAAGGACGGAGAGGATAGGATGGATTATCTCCGGGTCGCACATTACTATTTTCCCCAATTCTTCCTCCTTTGTCGTTAAGCCCATCGAGGGAACCAATGTATCCACTCTGTAAATCTCATCCCCTTCCTCGAATCGTATATAGAAGAGGACAACGGAAAGAGAGGGGAGCAAACTATCAAGCCGGGCAGAGACCTCCTCTTTCCGGCTGGAATTAAGGGCACGGAGGAAATCGTTCTTAACTCTCTCCCAGGGTTGGGGAATGGCGTGAGGACCAACGAGAAGGGGTGTGGAGAATCCCGCTCCATTGGTCCAGAAAGTGAAAATCTCCAAATCCGTTATATCGGTCTCCTTTCCCAGAAGCAATCTCGGATAGAAGTGTCCCTTGCTTGTTTTAGATATGCCTACGAGCTTTATGCCATATGCACGGGAAGCCTCAACGAGTGAAAGGAAAGCATCCAAGGCTCTGAGGGGCATATCTTCAAGACCCTCGGGCATCCTTTGGGCAACCTGAGCCCAAGAGTAAAGCACGGGAGATATATAAAGGCTTCCATCTATGAAGAGGAAGGAGTTGGCGATTTTCTCCGCGTTATCGCTTCCTATTTTCCATTCCAGCCATTGCCGGTGGACTTGATGGAATCTCTCAACATCCACCTTCTGCGTATCCCTAAAAGCCTCAACATCTACCGCGACCTCTCGCCAATCTTTCCCCTGAAGGATAGCTTGTACTATGGATAGATATCTACCGCCCTGAGTGGCTAGGCAAGCGTTTGAGCCATCAATTGCGAATATGGGCAGCTCGGAGGGAGGGAGCTCGGGAAAAGGATTCCAACGATGGACGATTTCCTGTTTGAGGAAGGATTCGTCTTCATTTCTGGGCTCTCTTTTGAAAAGGGAAAAGAGCTTATCCTGTTTGATTTTTATATTTTCCGCGAATTTGTCAGGAAAGCAGGGCAAGGTTTCCCTCCTTTTTAAGAAAATTATACTTCAAAGTCCCCTTTTTAGTCAAACTTGAGTGATTCCATATGCGGTTGCAATGAGCTATAAGGTTTTTGTTATCACACGGTGGGAATTTTAGATTGATTTAAAACAGATTTGTTGTGATTTTAGATGGGATTGGTCTCTTTTTACTCTTATACTTTTAAATTTAGTTTGATATTTCGTGGGCAATGACGGAGTCTCTGAGCACCATTGCGAAGAAACAATCTCAGTGTAGTTGCTGAGCCCGTATGGGGGTTATATCATCTTAACCAAGCGGTTCCACTGGCGAAGAAGTAGGCACCTATGAAGATTAGGACGATTCCTCCCACTTGTGTGATGATTCTCTCATATCTTTCCAGCTTCTTCCTCCCACCAACAGTGATGGCTCCAACGAGTAGATACCAAACGAAATCCGCTAAGATATGTCCTATGAAGAAAGCGGATACTCCCAGAATTCCTCTTTTGACCCCCATCAAGAGAAAGTTCAGCCCAATAGCAAACCACCAGAGATACCAGTAGGGATTGGACAAGGTGGCTATTCCGCCCAAAACGAAGGAGTTTCCTGTCTTCTCATTTTCTTCTCTATTCGTTCCCTCGCTCCTCCACATCCCATAGCCAAGATAACCGAGTGCTATCCCGCCTATTATTCCTATAACCGAGACTATCAAATTGTTTTGAGATATCATCTTTGCAGTGAAAAGAAGTATAGTGAGCATAATTAGCTCCAAAACCCCGTGAGCAGCAACCACTATGAAGGGCGTTTTTATCCCTTCCCTTAGGGATTTAGTGATTGTGACAACGAGAAGGGGACCCGGGCTTGCTGCCCCGACGAAGGCAACAGTGAAGGAAAGGATGAAGATGGTATAAAGCGAAGGGGCGTTGGTCATTGTGATATTATCACTTTATCCCTCCTTACGGAAAGCGCTTTCCCGCTTTTGGGGTCTATCTCCAAGTAAATAGCGCAGACCATTGCTGGTCCTTCCGCTACCTCAAATTTCCTCGGCGTTGTATAAAGAAATCTCTCAAGCACCTGTTCCTTCTTTACTCCTATTATGGAATCAATCGGTCCCGTCATCCCTATATCCGTGATGAAAGCGGTGCCTTTGGGGAGGATTCGCTCATCGGCTGTTGGGATGTGGGTATGGGTACCGATAACAGCGGAGACCTTGCCATCCAGAAAAACCCCTAATGCTCCCTTCTCCGAAGTCGCCTCAGCGTGGAAATCCACTATGATTATCGGCGTTTCTTTTCGCATTTCCTCTATAATCCTTTCCCCTACTTCAAAGGGAGAATCAATGGGCTCCATAAATATTCTCCCCATTAAATTTATAACACCTATCTTATATCCCCTTTTCGTTGTGAAGATTCCCGCTCCCCTTCCCACCACCCCTTTAGGATAATTAGCAGGGCGGAGGATGCGGGGGTCGCTCTCTATTATCTCTATTCCCTCTTTCTTGCTCCATGCGTGATTGCCCAAAGTCAGGCAATCTATTCCCATTGAAAAGAGCTCCTCAGCGACATTCCTCGTCAAGCCGAAGCCGCCCGCTGCGTTCTCAGCGTTTACAAGCATAAAATCTACATCTTCCTTCATTTGGTTGATATAAGCCCTCAAAGCCTTCCTTCCACTCCTCCCCACCACCTCCCCTAAATGAACAATTCTTATTGCACCCATACGCTATCCTTCCCCAAAAGAGAGGAGATCTCATCCATAAGCCTCGTTGAAGGCTTCACTTTCAGTTCCTCCCCGAGAGTGTAAATCTCTTCTCCATTATTCGTGGGAATGTGAACGATGACTTTGGTATTCCCCTTATGGTATAAGATCAGATTTCGCAATAACTGAAGGTTATTCTCGTTTAGATGCTTTCTTTCAATTCTGATGTGGAAAGTAGCGTCAGCTGGAAGCAGCAAGGGCTCTCCCTTGGAGGAGAGGGGGATGATCTCCTCAGCCACTACTTCGTTCTCTTCCTCTTCGCCCTTCACCACGGAATGCACCTTCCCTTTGATAACGAGGATTGCCTCCTTATGAAGGAAGCGAGAGAAATCTTTATAGAGAGAGGGGAAGACCGTTACGGAGACGCTTCCGTAGGTATCCTCTATCGTTAATGAGGCCATTTTTTCTCCGTTTTTCTTCGTGTCAAAGTGCTTAGCTTTCACCACAATTCCCGCTACACAGACCTTCTCATCCGCTTCCATTTCCTCAATCTGGATTGAAGGGGTTGGGCGATATTTTGCCAAAGCGTCGGCTATTTGGGCTAAGGGGTGTCCGCTTAGATATATACCGATGAGTTCCTTTTCCATAGCGAGGATTTTCTCCAAGGGGTATTCATCAACCAAGGGGAGGTCTATGCTGATGGGATGAATCTCCTCCTCTTGAAATAGGAGGCTTTGGCTCTCCTTCTCCTCAGCCTCCAGAACCGATAATATGTTGGGGAGTCCCTCAACGAGCTGCTGACGCTTATAGCCGAGGCTATCAAAGGCGCCAGCCCTAAAGAGAGCCTCCAGAACGGGGCGAGAGAGCTTCGCCCCTTTCATTCTCATACAGAAATCCTCTATTGAGCGGAATTCGCCTCCCCTTTCCCTTTCCTTAACTATCTCCGCAACCTGCCCCTTCGCTACTCCCTTTATAGCAGTTAAGGGCACCCTTATGCTATTTCCTTCAACCGAGAAATAGAGTTGGCTTTTGTTGATATCCGGTGGAAGAAGCCTTATGTTAAGGGAACGACATTCGTCAGCGAAGAAGGCGAGTTTATCCCTGTTCTCCATATGGCTTGTAAGCAAGGCTGACATATATTCAAGAGGATAATGAGCTTTCAGATAGGCAGTTTGGTAAGCGAGGAGAGCGTAAACAGCGGAATGGGATTTGTTAAAGCCATAAGCGGCGAAGTTAGCCATCTGATTATAGATTTCCTCTGCAATCTTCAAATCCACTCCGTTATTCTGCGCTCCCTTGAGGAAATCATCCCTCATCTTCTCCATAACATCCGCTTTCTTCTTGCTCATCGCCCTCATCAGCGTTTCGCCTTGAGATAATGTGAAGCCGGCGAGGCGGGCGGCTATCTGCATAACCTGCTCTTGAAAGACAAGCAACCCTCTCGTCTCCTCCAAGATATCCTTAAGAGCCGGATGAGGGTATCTTTCCCTCTTCCCTTTCCTCTTGATGAATTCCTCTACCATTCCAGATTTCAGGGGTCCGGGGCGATAAAGGGCGATCAGGGTTATCAAGTCCTCATAGCGAGATGGCTTGGCTTCCCTCAAGAGGTTCTGCATCCCCGCGCTCTCCAATTGAAATACGCCAACAGTGTTCCCTTTTGATAGCAAATCAAAAGTCTTCTCGTCGTTTAAGGGAATGTCCTTAAGGCTTATTTTCTCGCCTCTCAATTCCTTTACTAAAGAGATGCAATTTTCCACGACCGTGAGGGTGCGTAAGCCGAGCAAATCCATCTTCAAAAGCCCCACTTTTTCAAGGGCATCTTTATCATATTGAGTGGTCAAGCCAAATCCTTCTGTGGAGCGTTGGAGGGGAACCAACTCCTCCAAAGGTTCAGGAGCTATAACAACGCCAGCTGCGTGGGTGCCTGCATGGCGAGCTAACCCTTCAAGGGAAGTTGCTATTTTCAGAAGTTGCCTCGTTTTCTCGTCGTTTTCATATAACTCTGCGAGCTCCGGGCTTCTCGCGATTGCTTCCTCAATACTCGTCCCCTGAGGGATCAGCTTGGCTATCCTGTCAACTTGGGAAAGAGGAACCTCCAATGCCCTGCCCACATCCCTCACCGCCGCGCGGGCAGCCATAGTTCCAAATGTGATTATTTGTGCTACCTTATCCTTTCCATATTTATTTATTACATACCTTATGACTTCTTCCCTTCTCACATCGCAGAAATCCAAATCTATATCTGGCATACTAACCCTATCGGGATTGAGGAACCTCTCGAAAAGAAGCCCATATTTCAAAGGGTCCAATTGGGTGATTCCAAGGACATAGGAAACCATACTTCCCGCTGCTGAACCCCTTCCCGGTCCGATAGGGATGCCCTTTTCCCTCGCTGCGTTCACGATATCCCATACTATGAGAAAATAGCCAGCGTATCCCTTCCCAATTATGATTGAAAGCTCATATTTAAGGCGTTCCTCTGCCTCCTTTGGACGAGTTGGGTAGCGCTTGGGGAAATTATCCCAGCAGAGCTTCTCCAGATAGGATTCCAAGGTATAACCCTCGGGGACGGGAAAGTGGGGAAGATGTGGTTTCTCCAATTCCAGCTCCAGATTACATTTCGCCGCTATCTCAAGGGTGTTCTCAATAGCTCCGGGAACATCGGAGAAGAGGTTGAACATCTCCAAGGGAGTTTTGAAATAGAATTCAGGCGTGCCGAAGCCTAGCTTCTTCGGCTTGCTGATGGTGCTTCCCGTGCCTATGCAGAGGAGGACATCGTGGATTCTCGCATCGCTCTTACGAAGATAATGGACATCGTTCGTCGCTACCAAGGGAATGGAGAGTTTTTTCCCCAATTCTATCAAGGCTTCCTTGATCTTTTTCTCCTCAGGAAGTCCGTGGTCTTGGAGCTCAAAATAAAAGTTCCTCTCTCCGAATATCTCCCTCAGCTCAAGGGCTGTTCTTTCCGCACCTTCAATATCATCATTCAATATCTTGCGAGGGATTTCGCCTGCGAGGCAGCTGGTAAGGGCAATAAGCCCATCGCTATATTTTGCGAGGATTTCCTTGTCCACCCTTGGCTTATAATAAAATCCCTCTGTGTTAGCGAAGGATACGAGCTTGAGAAGATTCTTATAACCCTGGTAATTCTTCGCCAAGAGAAGTATGTGAGTGAGGGAAGCGTCTATCTGCCCTTCCTTATCGGTAGCCTTGCGTGGAGCGACATACATCTCGCATCCAATTATTGGCTTTATCCCATTCTCTTTACATTTAAGATAAAAGGGAATCACTCCATAAAGAACGCCATGGTCAGTGAGGGCAAGGGCGGGCATACCGAGCTGGGTTGCATATTCCACCAACTCGTCTATCCTGCACATCCCGTCCAATAGGCTGTATTCCGAATGGGTATGGAGATGAACGAACTGCATAGCTTCTCCTTATATTAGATTATAAAGAGGAGGTGGAGGAAAGCAAGGCGTTACCTATCGCAAATAAAGTTTTCCACCTAAAAGCTTGAAAAGAAGGAGGGTGAAGAAAGCGATGAAAACGAGGATCAATGTCGCTGCAAGTGCTACTTCTATCCTCCCTATGCTCAAATTCATAAAAATAGCTATTGAGAGAACCTCGGTCTTGAAAGGAGTGGCGCCGGCTACGATGATTATAGGGGCGAACTCCCCCATCGCTCTCGCCCAAGTCATTATCAATCCCGCTATTATGCCATTTCTTGCCAGAGGGAGGGTAACCTTCCAAAAGGCGAGAGGTCTGGAGCAACCTAATGAGCGGGCGACATCTTCATAGCGAGGATCAACATCGTCAAAAGCAGCCTTACATGCCCTCACCGCGAAAGCTGCTGCAATGGTGAACTGGGCAAGGACTATCCCATAGACCGTGTGAACGAAGCGAATTCCCAACCCCTCAAGCCATCTGCCAATGGGGGTGCCGAAGAAAACGAGGATGCTTATACCAGCTACCAGGGGAGGGAGGACTATCGGCATATCCAAGATAGTATCCCAGAGGGTAGGGAAAGGAAACCTATAGCGGGATAGGGCATAAGCGGAGGGGATAGCTATTATAGCGGAGAAGAGGGTCGTCGCAAGGGAGGTTATGAGGCTCAATTTGATGGCGAAAAGAATCTCCGGCGAACGGAATGCTCTCAAAAGGTCTCCGAGCTTAGGGTAAAGGGCATCGGCGATGAGGAGGGCTAAAATGAAAGCGAGATAAAGAAAAAGGAGAGAAGAAGTAGAGGTCTGAAAGAAGAGTTCCTTTTTAGCGGCGGGAGAGGCTCTCATTTTTCTTTTTATCGTTGTTGTTCAGAGCTCCGAAGCCATGCTTCAGGAAAATTCTCTTCCCCTCAGGAGAAGAAACGAAATTGAGGAATTTCTCTGCCTCCTCAATGTGCTTACTGAACTTGAGGATGCCCAGGGGAATGGGAGAATCAATCCTATATTTCGGGTCTATGGGGATGACATCAATGGAGTCTCTAATCCTATGGGCGGTGGCATTCCATATAATCGTTGCATCCAATTGCTTTAGTTTGATGGAATTACCTAGCTCCGGCTCCTGCATCGCCATATACGCTGTCTTCTTCCAAATGCCCTCCGCTATTCCGTTTCTCTTCAGCATCTTCTCTGCCTTTTTGAAAATCTCATCGCTTATATGTCCAATCGCACAGGCATCCTTGTTGCCCAATCCAACTTTCACATCTTTCCTCAGAAAATCCAAAATAGACTTCACTCCTTTAGGGTTGCCCTTCTGAACCGCTATCACGGGAACGAATAGCGCTACGACTTTCCAGCTATGGATGAGCCCTTTATCAATTGCTTGGTCCATATACCACTGTTCACCGGGCATATAGAGGTCTCCGCTTTTCGTGAAGATGATTTGGGAGAGAAGACAGGGGGAGCCTGCGAAGGTATATTCAATTTTTATGTTGTATCTCTTTTCAAACTCCTTGCCCAACTCGAGCATAGGTTGACTGATAGCAGCGCCACAGTAGACGAAAAGCTTCGTTCCCTTCTCCCTTTGAGCAAAGGATAGGGAAGATAGGAGAACGAGGAAAATTAATAGGCACGAGAAAAGAGCTCTTTTCAGCATCTCCATAGTAGAGATTTTATAGATTTTTTGTGTCAGAAAAGTGAATTTAATTTGTCAGAATGGGTTTAATGGATAGCGTTTCAAAAATGCAGATTTACGATTTATGCTCTACATCAAGAATAATTTATAGGGATTTGATAAGAGATATAATGAAATTTGATGTTAAAAGAAAATATATATTTGATAACTGGTTTTGTTGCATAATTCGTCGGGTAACTCAATAGGCATCCGATTATAAAAGGTTCTTGCTTTTTGCCTCTGCGCTTTAGCTTGAAGAATCTATGGTCTGGAATCTTTCTAACTCACGCCATTGATTTAATAAAGCAATT
>Ga0080004_1126968_pt1 | contig 19999 bp, 19 predicted proteins | sample WasSprMetagenome_FD_69207 | JGI IMG/M metagenome (GOLD analysis project Ga0080004, IMG submission 69207) | Sulfidic aquatic microbial communities from Washburn Spring, Yellowstone National Park, USA - WS (SPADES assembly) (version 2) | ecosystem: Environmental > Aquatic > Thermal springs > Hot...
AGCTGTTGAAAGTGGGCCTGGCGAGCTCCCGCCGCTCCCCTTAGTCAGCGCGAGGGACCTGGCCGGTGGCTACGCCGTGAGGGGGCGCAAGCTGCGGCCTTTCCAAGTGAAAGAGGTGAGGGGCGGCGATGCGAGCCGCCTTCTCGAAGAGCTGCACAACTTCTTCCTGAGGGGCGCAAGGGCGAGGAGGTTGCTCGGGAACCCGGCTTCGCCTGATGCTTTGAGGCAGAAGCTCGCGGCGTGGGTGCTCGGCCTGCCTAGAGAGCAGCGAGAGCGGCGAGAGCGGCGGGAGACGGGTTACGAGATCCTCGCTAGGGCCGTCGACAGAAGGGCTTCGCCGTTGCTGCTCGCGGTCCACGGGACCGACCGCGAGGGGGTCGCGTACCTCTCCGTGTTCGCTTCCGCGGACTGGCCGGGGCAGCTCAAGTGGAGGGGGGACACAACGCAGCAGCTCGCGATCAATGATGCTAAGGTGGCCGAAGCCCTGGTCACCGCCGTTGAGGAGTTCGTGGATTACGTAGACAGGTGCGGGTTTAAGGTGAGCTTCGCATGGCCGTGAGCGGCTGCTTAAGGGAAGCCCTACCAGCTGAGGAGACGAACGTATCCAGCTTCCTAAAGTGCAAGTTCGTCGAGAAGGTTAGAGAGGGGCTGTCTTCGCGAAGAGGCGGCCTCGCGGCGGAGGAGCTCAGCAGGGAGCTGAACAAGTGGAGGCACGATATAGCCTCGGAGCTCGCCAACCGCTACTCGCGCGGCAACATAGCGAACCTTTTAGAGCGCGCGAGAAAGCACGTTGACGAAGCTGTGAAAGCTCTCGAGGAGCTCGGCTATCAGGTTGTAGTTAACAAGAACTACTTGACGCTAACCCCGCTCGCTATCGGTCTGCGGAACCCGTACACCGAGCCGCTGGAGATAGCGATCGCGTGGGATCCCTACATGAACCTGCCCTACATACCCGGGTCCTCGCTGAAGGGGGCCGTCGCCGCGCTGGCGTACCTGAGGAACAGCGAGTGGTACACGCTGCTCACCGGTAGAGCTCGGGAGCCGCCCGCCCAGCCCAGCCCGGTTGCACCGCAGCGCGCGTCCCCAGTAATCTTCCTGGACGCCTACCCCGTGATCGTGCTCGCCAGTAGCCTGCTAGCCGTGGACACTGTCAACCCGCACTACCGCGAGGTGGAGGGGAGGGTAAGCGAGCCGGAGAGCAGCCCGACGCCGCTGAGCTTCCTAGTCGTCCCAGGGGGCGTCGCGTTCAGGATCGTCGTCTGCGCCGCGGGGAGGTGGCTCAGATCGTACAAGGGGAAGCCCAGCTTCAGCGAGCTCGAAACGCTGATCGGCCAAGCGCTCTCGAGGGGCATCGGCGCAAAGACTTCGCTGGGCTACGGCCGCTTTAAACCCGAACATCGAGATGAGATATAGCCTCTAAGAACTCGCGGAAGCCATTACTTTTTTAAGCTTCTCAACATCGATCTCCTCTGCCAACTGTTCATAGAGCGCTTCGCTCTTTATAGCCACGCGCCTGCGTTTTGCTCCCAAAAACTCCTTCAGCCTTCTCACCGGATTTTCGTACCTCTCTGACTGCTCAGCGCACAACCCTATCAAGATCCAAGATTCTATCGAGCACTTGACACGTATCACTTTCGCGAGTCCCCAAGCCCACGCTCTGCGGAGTCCACGAGACTCGGATTCCAATGCTCATCCTTTAGGACGATAACCTTTCCCTCTGTGTACAGTGCATAAACAAGTCTTCTCAGCTTATCCAGTCTATTGCCCCGCATGCGGTGTACCTTAATTTCTGTTACGCCTATTCTTTTTGCAATGCCTTCTATGAAACCCTCATCGCTAGGACCCTCCACAACGACGTATATCACGTAGCTTCGCCTAACAGGCCACTGTACCAAGCTTCACCCATAGTCCCCCCCTCCTCTAGGAACCTCTTCACGAGCTTCACTTCCTCTGTCTCGGAGAGTTTCCTTACCTTAGTCTCGAGGCCTACCCTGCCTACAACGTAAACTTCCTCTGGCTTGACGTGGTCAAGAAGGTAGGGGGAGTGCGTTGTGGCGATAACTTGGGCTGGTGCATCCCTCATCGCGTCCACGAGCGCCTCAAGGAGGCTCGGGTGCACGCAGCTCTCCGGCTCCTCTAGCACGACAACGCGGGCGCCGCCGTAGAGCGCAGTAACCAAGGCAATCATTCTGAGGGTCCCGTCGGACACGTTGCTCAGGGGTACGCGGCCGAGCTCCCTCTCTTCAATTAGTAGCTTGACGTGATACTCGCCGCCCTCAGCTACTATCCTGGGAACTATCCCTTGAACGCCCTCTATAAGGCTACCGACCACTTCTTCAATAATTTCGAACTTCTCCCTCTCCTCCAGGTACATGCGCAGGAGAAGAGTTGCCAAGCCCTCACCCTCGTACCCCATGCTCTCAGCGCTAAGCAGAGCCGGCCTCCTCACCCTGCTAGGCGACGGGGAGAGAATCACTATGCCCCTAAGCAGGCTTGTGAGCTCAGCGAGAGCAGGATGTGCGTCCTCGGGAATTTCGGAGAGAGCGCTCCTGCGTACGTAACCAGCTTTATAGTAATCCAGTTCCCCGGAAACAGCCCCCTCCTTCACGTCACCGTTCACGTCCAAGTACTTGAACGCCGGCCTGGAGCCCTCGTGGTAGAGCAGCTGCACATCCTTCAGCCAAGCCTCCTCCTCATAGCTCCTAGCGCCAAGCCTTACCGCAAAGCTGGCGCGCTCGCCCCCAGGCAAATCCGCCTCCAGCCCTACCTCCGCCCGACCTGCTCTATCGAAGCCAAATATGAGGTGCCACGCCTCCTCGTAACCCTCAAGCACGGGTCCTCCCTGAGCGTCAGCGGCGAGCAGCGCAAGGGCTCTAGCAACGTTGCTCTTTCCGCTCGCATTCCGACCAACAAGGACGTTGAGCGCGCGCGCGGGGTGCAACTCAGAAAGAATTGAAAGGTCACTACTCGCGCTACGCCTCTGAAAAACAGCAGTTCGCCATTGGTGCAACTCAGAAAGAATTGAAAGGCGATTGGTGCAGCCATACTTTCGACTCACCCGAAAACAGTAGGGTGCAACTCAGAAAGAATTGAAAGTTAAGAAGTCTTTCACCAATACGAGTTCTATTTCATATCTTGGTGCAACTCAGAAAGAATTGAAAGTCGGCAGAGCAACGTAGTACCTCTCTGTCACGTACCCGTCGGGTGCAACTCAGAAAGAATTGAAAGCCAAGGCTCCCGCAAAATACGGACCCAAGACGGATAAGCGGTGCAACTCAGAAAGAATTGAAAGCTCCTAGAGATTAAAAGAGCGGATGTAGAGGTAATAATAAGGTGCAACTCAGAAAGAATTGAAAGTCATGAACTCGATAAGCGATAGAACAAAACGCGCAAGTATCTGGTGCAACTCAGAAAGAATTGAAAGTCAAGACTCTCGAGTAACCAGTTGGGGTTGGGAGGCTTGCCAAGGTGCAACTCAGAAAGAATTGAAAGGCGTCGGCGCCGACCTGCTCCAGGGCCCCTCGGCGGCCAGCCTGCGGTGCAACTCAGAAAGAATTGAAAGCCAGGTAGCCCGCAGCGAGCCTGGCTGCGAGGGCGATCGGTGCAACTCAGAAAGAATTGAAAGTCTCCATGTGGTCCATGTAGGCGTCGCACAGCGCCATGCGGTGCAACTCAGAAAGAATTGAAAGTCAAGGTCTTCAGGGACGGGGACGTGGTGCTCAGCGTGGAGGGGTGCAACTCAGAAAGAATTGAAAGAGTTTTCTGCAGGGGTAGGCATCAGTGAGGGGGACACGGGTGCAACTCAGAAAGAATTGAAAGAGGGAAGGTGCAGACAATCCGTTACGGGTTGTCTGCGATTAGGTGCAACTCAGAAAGAATTGAAAGTCTCTTGCCAGGTACTTGTCGCGGCTCCGTTTTCTCATGGTGCAACTCAGAAAGAATTGAAAGGTGGTGGGGGCGAAGAGGCAGAGCCTACATGCGCAGATGGTGCAACTCAGAAAGAATTGAAAGTGTGGTACCACTCCCTGATCTGCGATATACTGTCAAAGCCGAGGGTGCAACTCAGAAAGAATTGAAAGGACGAGCCTCTCGTACTCCTCCCTGACGGCTGGGTCTCTGGGTGCAACTCAGAAAGAATTGAAAGCCTCAATCTCTTGAAGGCGTACGGGCCTTGCGTTCTATTCGAGGTGCAACTCAGAAAGAATTGAAAGGATTTTGAATCTTGTATCAAGTATATCGCTTGCCTCTGCAAAGGTGCAACTCAGAAAGAATTGAAAGTTCCAATTATGGTTCTTGGGAACTGATTTAGGCGAGGGTTTAGGTGCAACTCAGAAAGAATTGAAAGGTTGTTGAGAAAGGAGAAAGAGGTCTAAAGACATGTTTAAAGGTGCAACTCAGAAAGAATTGAAAGAGTGGAAGTTTTGCATGTTGCGGTTTTGCAGGCATCAAAGGTGCAACTCAGAAAGAATTGAAAGGCACGATCGCGCCGGCGCCGCAGCCGTCCCCGCCCCTTTCCAGGGTGCAACTCAGAAAGAATTGAAAGATCCCTCCACAGCCTTTGCAGCGCTTCCAATTCGTCTTTCGCTTGGTGCAACTCAGAAAGAATTGAAAGTAGACCTTGGCTGGGTCTACTTTGTTATAGTGCTCTTGGTGCAACTCAGAAAGAATTGAAAGTCTGCTAGGTCAGGCAAGACGTGCTCTAGAAACGCTGCGTGGTGCAACTCAGAAAGAATTGAAAGTTCGTGGGATGGGCCTCCCCCTGAACGTCAGCATGCAGACCTCGGTGCAGCTCAGAAAGAATTGAAAGTATAAACGTAAGCTTTTTCAGCGCGCGCACGGTTCTGGCATGGATGCAACTGAGAAAGAATTGGAAGAGGAACTCCTCAAGCTCCGCCCACAGAGCCGTGACAAGCTCTAGGGACGCAACTCGGAAAGAATTGGAAGTCAACTGCGATGTTCTTCGTGAGGGGCGAGTTCTCGGATGCATCTAAGAGTGATGGTAAGGCGGGCGTGCTTGTGAGTGGGAGGATAAAAATAAATCTAAAGAGGAGTATCAGGAGGCTGGGTGGCGATGTTTGACGCTGTGGTGTTGACGCTCGGCTTTGAGCCGGGGCCGTTGGTCAGCGCCTTCGCGAGCGCGGTGGCTGGCGGCCTCTCGGAGGGCGCGCGGGTTATCGTGTTTACAGCGGCTTTTCCCGACGAGAGGAGCGAGAGGGCGTGGCTGGAGCTGCAGCGTGTGGTGAACATGATGGAGGTTCCCAGGAAGCTGGGCGTGGAGCTTGAGCTGAAGGAGGTTCCGCTGGACGACATGGCGACTGCTATCCTCGAGGTTAGGAGGGTTCTCGACGGCCTCAGGGGGAAGAAGGTAAAGGTGGCGATCACTGGGGGCATGCGGGCGCTCGGCATAGCAGTTTTCTCAGCGCTGCTCATCACGAAGTGGGAGGCTCCGCCGGAAGTCGAGGTGCACTTGGAGGGCAGGGGGGCTGCGCTGAAGGTCCCGAACGTCAAGGCACTCATCAGGGCGTCGGAGAAGTGCCCAGACATCGTGGAGGCTATGAGGAGCGGCCAGCCCCTGAAGCTGGACGAGCTGGCTGGGCGGCTGGGCAGGGACCGGACAACGGTGTACAGGAGGCTGAAGCTACTCCTGGAGGCAGGAGCGGTTAAAAAGACGTCTAGAGGGTACCAGCTCACGCCACTAGGGCAGGCACTGGCTAGTTTCTAAAAGGTGCAACTCTCTCCTTCGAGGTTGCCAGAAGCTACCCGAGGGAAAGCCTTATAGCTCCATAAACCCAATACACCTTGTATGAGCTCGAAACCATCATATTTGATCCCGGGAAGCGCTGCAGATGAAAAAAGCGAAGAAAAGGATCCCTTTGGTGCTGCCAGGTCGTTGGCCCAATACCTCGGCATTCTGCTTGCCGTTGATTACGATATAGATGCAATAGACCGCGTGGCTAAAGCCCGCAGGTTAGAGGATTTTGCCGAGGGTATCTACAATGCGTTAAGGCGAAGGGAAAACTTGCTGCAACGAATCAAGGAAAAAATGAAGAATATTGGAGATGAGAGGGATAAAACAGCCTTAAGCGAGGCTATTCGGCTCATTGAGGGGTTTAGCGCCTTCAAAGTGGATACCCTGATAAACAGTTTAAAAGCGAGGAATGACGCCCAGCTCAAGCTCATCGCCTCATACATAGGCTCCAGGGCTCTAGCCTTTACGGAAACTGAGCGGAAAGTTAGAGAGATCTTCGAAAAGAGGCAAGAGCAGCAGGCACAGCAGAGCGAAGAGAGGTGATGGAAATGTTCGTCAGGTTAGCGGGAAGGGTTGAGGTAAACGCTGCCTCCCTTAACGCTCAGGGTACAGCAGGCAATCTCATCGAGCTGACAAAGCTACGCATCGTGGTGCCGGAAAACGGTGCATACCGCCTCGCCGAGGTCCCCGCGGTCACGGGGAACACCGTCAAGCACTGGCACTTCGCCCATTTCGTGAACGCCTATATAATGCTCGGAGGCCAGAGCCTCTGCGAATACTGCAAGCGGGGGATCGGGTTCAGGAGCCCTGATAAGAGTAAAAAGAGCGAAGAAGAGTTCGTGAAAGGCTGTGCAGGGGAGGATGTTCACGGCTTCCTGCAGCCTGAGAACCAGGTGCGCAGGGAGAGCCTGTTCAAGGCCTCGTTCATGCTACCGGTAGAGGACGCTGAGACGGGATTCGACACGGTGACTCACAACAGGGTCGTCGTGGATCCCACGGGAAAGATAAGTAGGGAGATGATGCTATTCAAGAGACAGTACTCCTCCTCCATCTTCGGCTTCCTAATGTCGCTGGATCTGAGCTTCGTTGGCAAGCCGCTCTACTCCGGGAAGCACGATCCAGTTGTCGACAACGACGAAGTGCTGAAAAGGGGGAAGGCAGCTCTAGTGGCGCTGCTGCCGCTCCTGGCAGGGGAAATCGGCGCGTCGAGAGCCAGGGCGCTACCAGCTTGGAGGGTTAAGGAGCTCTTAGTCACGTGGTCGGACAAGCCGATCCCTCAGCTGACGCACGGCTGCTACTCGGATTACGTCACCGCCTCGCTCGGTACTCTTGCTGCGTACTCGAAGCTCTTAGATGCGAATGTGGAGGTGCTCGCCTACGGAGTCGATGAGAAGCTTTTAAAAGGCAGAACCGATAAATTAAGTATCGAGCCACCGAAGGGTTCGTGGCAGGAGATAATAGATCATCTAGTGCAGAAGTTTGAGGAAAGCACTAAGAAGCAGGGCTCGCAAGCCGCGACGCGCGCTAAAAAGGGCGGCGGAGAGTAGCCCTATGAGCCAGCCTTACAGAGCTTTCATTGTGCAAGCTAGAGCCCCTGCATTCTCCATTAGGCAGCCGCAGACATACCAGGTCGGCGCGTCCCTCCCCCTCCCTCAGCCCTCCACCCTCGTGTGTGCCCTCGCCTATGCTGCTGCATTGACTGAGAGGGGTCCGACGGGCTCTTTAGGTGACGAGTATGTGGGGAAGCTGGCTGAGTCCATGCTGCAGGTACTCGTTAGAGTGACTGCTAAACCTGCTGCTCCATTAACTAGTAGCTTGATAACTGTGTCTAGAGTGAGAGCCTTGGAGAGGAGCAGCGAAGAGGTAATGAAAGATGTCAAGAGTGGTCGTAGGATCTCGGACGCCATGGTCAGAGAGTACTACAGCGGTCGCTTAACCATAATCTATGTATTCAGGAATGTAGCCAGCATCGAAAGAGCATACTCGTGGCTTCACCTGCTCGGGAGGATAGGGGACACCGAGTCTCTGTTATCGCTAGAGAGCGTGGAGGAGGCACTAATGGAGCCTTTGGGAACGGAGCAGTATGTGGACACATATACTCCGCTCGAGTGGGTAGAGTCGTACGGGGAGGGGGTCTTCTCGCTAACTAGAATGTGCAAGGAGGAGTTATGCGCTAAGCCTGTGAGGAGGCGCGAGGACTACGAGAAGTACTCATCTGCGTACATAGTCCCCCTAGCTGAGAGGTGGGTGGGGACCGAGAGGCGAGGTGTACTCGAGGGAGCCCAAGTTCATATCAGAACTAAGCGCGGCTATGCGATCTGGAGAATGAGGGGGACGAGCACCGAGGCAAAAGTTGTACTCCCAGAGGTGAGAGCTTGATGAGTGAGACCTTTATCAAAACCCTCAGAAGATGCGTGGCTAGTTGGCATCTCCTGAAATCTGAAGCGAAGTCACAGGGCATAGACGTGCGCAGGGTACTGCAGGAATGGAGCGTAAGCGAGGATAAGCTGAGAGACAAGGAAGCTTCCATAGAGCCCTATGAGTTTCAAGAGGAGATCTATGAGAAGCTAGAGCGTCTATCTGAGAGAGGGGGTTTGCTCGTAGTCGAGGCACCTACAGCCTCTGGCAAGACAGAGGCTGCTGCGGCTACTTTCTTCTCACAGTGGGTGAAGGGAGACGAGTGGTTAGCACCGAGGCTTATCTACACGCTGCCGACGCGAGCCCTAACGATGACTGCCTATGCCAGACTCAGCTCGTACTCGAAGGGCATCGCCAGCATGCTTGGCACTAAACCGCTCTGCGTGACTTTTGAGTATGGTTCCACTTTTGCTGCAAAGCATTACCTTTATGGAGGTCCCATTGTCGCATCTACTTTTGATGCGGTTGCATACGGCTACGTCGCGTTGCGCGTGCCTGGAAGGTTGAAAAACCCTAGGTTAAGTTTCCCAACGGCTTTGCTTGCAACTTCTCTCCTCGTTCTTGATGAAGTGCAGCTTTACCAGGACAAGCACTACTACTCTCCCGCAATTATTGGTATGCTGCTAAGACCTCTCATCATAGCCGGCGCTGTGGTAGTTATCATGAGCGCAACCCTGCCGACACTCCTCCTCAGGGAGCTCGCTGGCAACGTCAAGTATGAGTATGTAATCTCCGGGCATACCGAGCGTGGCGAAGTCAAGGTTGACGTCAATTATCTGAAGAGCGGTAAGAAGCTGCCCGACACGCTTGGCGAGGAAGAAGTTACTAAGTTAATTGATGAAGCCTTGCGCTCGGGAAGCGTTCTCATAGTCGTTAACACGGTCAGGAGGGCAGTTGAGTGCTACAGATCCTTAAAAAAGCGCTATGCCGATAGAGTGCTACTCTTACACAGCAAGATGACCAACGCTGACCGTGAGGAGCGCGAGAAGAGGCTTTTCGGGGAGAACCTCATAGTGGTTTCGACCCAGGTTGTAGAGGCGGGTTTCGACTTTGACGCGAACCTTATGCTTACAGAGCTTGCGCCGCTCGACAGCCTTATCCAGAGAGCGGGTAGAGTTGCGAGGCTGAAGGGGACTGAGGGTAAAGTTCTTGTGTTTGACATCACCAGCCCTGAGCCCTACGTGAGTGAGCTCATTGAGGCAACCCGCAGTCTGCTGCGTGAAACAGATGGGCAGGCGCTCAGAGATTCATTATACGACGTAGAAGCAGCTCGAGAAAACTTAGATAAAGTCTACACAGAGCCCCTCGTGAATCAACTGAAAGCGGAGAGCGAGCGATCCTTGCTTGAAGCCGAGGCTTACCTGCGCTCTCTGAGGCTATTCTCCTCTCCACCTGAGGAGGACTTTAGGCTGAGAGAGGGCTTCTACATGACCGTTATTGTCCCAGAAGTCTATGGGCGACTGCTTCAGAGGCAGAACAACTTGCCCCAAGAGGTTCTCAGCAAGTTCTCAGAGCTTCTCAGGCGCTTCGAGTTGCCAAGCAAAGAAGCAGCAATAGATTTCAGCTACGAGGAGCTACAACCGTTATTGCAATTACTCGAGCAAGCATCGCTATCACTGGGGTCAGAGGAGCTACCTCGAAGCACTGCGAGGCGTCAGCTTAAAAAGAGGGGGAAGAGAGAGAAGAAATCAGAAGAGGCAACTCTCCTGGCGGCAAGGCTCTCTCTCAGAAAAGTTCGAGAAGAAGCGAGAGCCTACAGAGTAGCACTCCGACCCTATAAGGAAGTGCAGGGAGTTAAACCCTTTGGAATATATGTGTTGAGAACCGGGTATTACTCTGAAGAGGAAGGGCTTATAGCGAGGGAGGCAACATGATCTTCTCGTGGGCTGAAGACGGCAGGAGTGAGCAAATAAGGGACCACGTAGACTCAATGCTTGAGCGCTGGAAGTTTAAGTACCGGAGAGTCTACGAGAAGCCTCTGCGCAGACTTATTGGCGACCACGCGGATGAGGCGGTCAGGTGCGCTATTATAATGCATGACGTCGGGAAGCTGACTAAGCTCTACCAGGAATACCTTAAAAGGCGACTGAGTGGCGAGAAGGCGTCCCTGAGGGGGTACCGCCACGAGGTTGCGAGCGCGGCGATTGCCAGTTTGCACCTCCAGGGCGTCGAGTGGGGCGATCTAGTGGCTGCGGCGGTGCTACTGAGCCACGAGCCTATCCTCATGGGCCAGGTAGGGGAGGCAGGTGAGAGGTACTTCACACTCACACAGGCTTACCGCTCACTCAAAGTTGCGTGCACTGAGGGAGCGCTGGAACTAGACAGCGAGGGGGTTAGCATTATTAATGATTTCCTGAAGAGCGAGGAATTCCAGTGGAGGCTAAAAGAAAAATATGAATTTTCTGAGTGCTTGGATGCCTTGAAAGGTCTGGTAGTGAGAGTTGTTGCTCTCGGCGATGTGGCTGTGAAAAGAGTCAGGGTGGCCGCTCTTTCGCATGTGTTGACGGTTATCGATTCGCTCTCCGCTAATGAGAGTAGAGAGGAGGGCGACGATGGCGGGACCTTCGTCTCGAGAGGAGCTAGAGTCGCAGAGGTTGCTGAACTATGAGTGTTGAGCTGGTAACTCCCGGGCATTCACCGCCGCTGGACACACTTATCACGCTAGGCATAGTGACCGGCATTTTTCAGGCTCATTCAACTGCTCATGTTGCCGTGAGGAAGCAGGGGATCTCCTATAGAATCACCATTGACGAGCAGGTAGAGTGGGGCGAGGTCTATGCAAAGCTTTCCGAGAGAATGCTCTTCGAAGCTGAAAGGCTCCGCTATGGAAGAGGGGACTTATGCTCAGCTTTCGGTCCTCAGGCAGGCATCAAGTTTCAGGAGTTAAGCGAGGTATTCAAGGAGGTAGTGGAGAAGGCGTGTGATCCATTTTTGCGTATTACGCTTGAGTATGCTGAGGGGTCTCAACATGCCGCCAGAGAAGGTAGAGGTAAAAAGAGAAAAGAGTTACGTACAGCCTACCTTCCCGTAGCTCCCTGGGCTGGCAAATATTTTGCGGGAACCTACAAGTATCGAGAGGAGGCTTATACCCTGTGTCCGGTGTGCACTTTCTTGGCTTGGTCGGGGCTCTTATCCTCCTCAGTGATCACCTACAAAGCGGAGAACAAGAGAGGCGCTATCTACGCCGTCCCTGATCCTATGCGCGTGAGAGGTTACGATCTAGCGCTCCTTGCTCTAGTTTTCAGGGAGAAAGAGGAGTGGATCCCGAACGACATACCTTTGCTGGCAGCACCCTTGCTAGTTTTAGCTTCAGGAGAAACTGTCTGGCCCGTGAAAGGGGAATATGGTCTTTATGTATGGAAGTATGAGGGGTCGGGAGCCTTCCTCGGTATTAGGGGCTTCTCTCAGCTCTCCCTGATGCCTCTGCTCGAGTTCGTGGCGAGAACTAAAGCGGAAGGAAAATACCTAGCGAGACTTGTCAGGTACTTAGCGGGAAAGGAGAGAGGTGATCCCTCGCTAATAGCTCAGATCACAGAGTGCTTGGTTTACGGCGACCCGGATCCCTATACGGTCGTTAGAAATGTATGGTCACTGCTAGTGCGGTCGGAAGAGGGGGAAAAGAGGGGAGAAAGGACAAAATGGCTTGAGAGGAGCTTTGTCGACGCGCTTTTCCGCGTGTGGCAACGCTACTGGGGAGGTCATAGGGCTGGAGGCACCCCGTCATCCGCCAAAACCGTTGCCGGCACCGGCTCCTGGACGTGACCCAGCCCTCACCCCCAATAAATAAGGACGTGGCATCGCTTAAAGCTTTCTACATTACTTCAGGAGCCTAAAGCTACGCGCTATTTTTAAAGCATCTTCAACTTCTGCTGGATCACACCACATGTCCGGCTTTTCCCTATTAGCGCTCTTATGCGCTTTACCGTACAGTACAGCCAATTTGGGCCTGCTTCTCGCATCGCTCCTGGTCACGAACTCAGCGCTAATTATTGAGGAGGATACCTGCAAAATCTCCGCTACTGCGTTTACTAACAAGGCTAACTTAAGCGTAACTTTGCAAGTTAAATCTTTGCATATGTGTAGTCTAATGTTACTGCAGTGCTGAAAACCAAGCTGTCTGATAACTTTTGCAATTATTGCAGCTAGAACTGCAATCCATATCTCTTCAGTTCCCATCTTCCTGGGTACTTGGATCTCGTGGACAGCGAGAATTCCAAAGGTGAAGCTTTGCTCCAAGCCATTCGCTCTAGCGCTTACGCCGTAGGTCCAGCTCAGTGGATTCCTAGCAGGCCTTTTCTTCGCATCAATGACTATTTCTACCTGGCACAAATGTAATCACATAAAAAATCATAAAAGCCATAAAAGCTTCCTTATTGCTCTTGCCGGCAGTCTCGCATAGATTCTTAATATCCACTGGGATGTCGCTCCAGTGGATACTCTCTCTTTGTTCCTCCCATACACCATATACTTGGGCTATCCCTCAGAGCTATGCGCGCTGGTACTGTGGCGACGCTTAAGTCTGCGCTTGAGGGCATCAGCAGCGGGCTTAGCGCGTGCTTCACCTCTGACTCGCTGCGACTAATGCGCGGTAATATACTGGTGGTACCGCATATTACTGCGTATTACGGCGAGCCTCCTCTCATAGTTTAGAGGAACCTCGCATGCTCTCTGAGATAATCTGGTGGAACTATTCCTTTGGCAACATCAATGTGCAAGGTGTTTTCCTTCCTTACATCTTCTTCGCCAAGCCTGTATTCCTCAGGCAGTCCCACGAGTCTGTCCTTTACGCCCCTAGTCTCGGTCAAGAGAGTGAAGAGTACGGTTGATGAGCGTGTGCGTTTCGCATGTTAGAACCATCAGAGGCGTGTTGGGCTCTAGTTGGAATTGCCGGAAAAAAGGACCAATCGGCTATCAATGCATTTAGACCATCCCCCATAGCAATGTCTAAATAGGTAATAGTGGTCTTTTTAATACGTTTTGTTAGGAGTTGCCCACTTGAGCTTCTAGAGCAGTAGATGTATAACCTAGAAGTTACTCAAGATGCAAGGCTCTCTTTAAGTTGCATAAGCGCTAAGAATGTTCAAAGGTAAAAAATGTCAAAAACTTAAGATTCGAGTGGAAAATGCATGTTTAAATTATTCAATTATTCCCTTTAAAAGCCGGGAATAACTTGATATAGGCGTTTTTCCAAGGGAGTGGTGTGGAGCGTAGATCTTTTGTGTTTACTCTAGGGTTTCATGAGGACTTTGTTATTAGGAGGCTTAGTAGTTTGGCTGCGCGGGGCGGCGAGGAGATCGTGCTGTTTACTGGTAGCCCCATTGTTTCGGGAACTAGGAGGGCTCACGCGAGTCTGATAGACTACTGCACCAAGGTGGGTTTGAGCACGCCGCACCTCGTAGAGTTACCTCTCTCTGATTCCTCGCTGGCTGTTTCCAAGGCTAGGCATGTTGTGGGGGGTCTTCCCGAGCCGATCATTGCTGATCTGAGCGGCGGGATGAGGGCTGTTGTGATAGCTGTGCTTATTGCCCTTTTTACGTCTGGCAAGGTTTTTGAGCTGTTTGTTTCGCCTGAGAGCGGGGAGGCTGAGGAGCTCTGGATACCGGCAGGGGTTGCCAGGGCCCTGTCCTCGCTCAGCAGTGAGAAAAGGGAAATATTGTCTTTTATTGCAAGGAATGAGTATTGTGACGCAGAGGCTATTGCTCATAGGCTCGGCAGGTCTTCTAAGACTGTTAGGAACCACCTGAGTGAGCTTAAGAAGATGGGGCTGGTGGCGTCCCAGGGGAGGAGGGGCGGGCTGAAGCTAACGAGCTGGGGGAAGGCGATTCTCGGGATCTACGAGTAAAAGGTCCCGGCTTTAACCGGGAAATTGTCTTTTGGAGCCGAGAGAACCAATATTAGATTACAGGTGTTCCTTTGTTCACGGGGAAGCAAGATGGATACGGGCTACTTTTCGAGGAGGGACCTGTATACGAGCTTGAGGAGGCTTCACAGGGCACGTAGCCAGGACCCGGTGGACGAGGAGTACAGGGGGTGGAACTGGGACAAGCCTCCTCTTCGCCCCAGGGCTTTTCTGGGGCTGGGGGTCAGCGAGGTGGCTTATAGGTATTGTCCGACAATGAGGGATGTCTACCTCAGGAGGATGGGTGTCGAGGGCGAGAAAAACCAGTGGCTGGCTAACGGCGAGCTTGTTCATAGGGTTTTCCAGAAGGTTTCGGATGAGGTTAGGAGGGAGCTTGCTCTGGGTCGGAGCGGATGGGAGGCCTACGAAAATGTTTCTAGGACTGTTTACAGGAAACTGAAGGATATAGGCGTAGACGTGGCGAAGCAGAGGTGGGTTCTGGACCTCTACAAGAAGCTTCTCCTTAGGTTCTCTGCGGACGAGTGGATCTTCTACTTCTCGGAGTACAGGGTGGACGGCTCCATGCTTGGCTTGTCGAGGAATCTACGTGTAGACGCGCTGGTTGAGACGGGCGTGATAGTAGAGGTGAAGCTTGGGAAGCCTCATGGAAACTATAAGAGGGCTCTCGCGGGCTACGCTTTGGCTCTAGAAGCCAACTACGAGGTCCCAGTTGATTACGGCATTCTTCTACATGTATCAATAGCAAACGGCGAGAGGGTTGGGTTCAGCTGGGAGCCTGTCTACATCTCGACAAATCTGAGGAGCGACTTCGTAGATGCTAGGGACGAGGTCATAGACATGCTTGTGTCTGGCAGGGAGCCGCCTAGGGCCGAGGTATGTCCAGATTCTTGTCCGTTCAGGGGTGTATGTGGATGAGGACCCTGATTCTCAAAGAGTATGGGACCACGCTTAGGACAAGAAGAGGTCTCATTGTGGTAGAGAATAGGGAGAGGAGACAGGAGCTTTCTCCAGGCGACATAGACCAGGTCCTGATTTTGAGTGGAGGGGTCTCTGTGACGTCTAGGGCTGTGAGGCTGTTGATTTCCCACGGGGTTGACATTGTTTTTCTTGATCAGAGAGGGTTGCCTGTGGGACGCGTCTATCCACCCTTCATCAACAAAACGGTTCAGACTAGGCGTGCCCAGTACGAGGCGTATAATGGACGGAAAAGATGGGACATTGTATACTCAATTCTCTATGCGAAGATAAAGAACCAGGCCGGGCTGTTGCGCTACTTTGCTAAGAGCAGGGAAGAGCCCCAGCTGAAAGAGGCCGCCATCGAAGTGGAGGCACACCTAGACAAATTACCGCCAGCGCTGGGGGACCCGCAGAGGGTCATAAACTTTGAAGCCCAGGTTGCAAGGATATACTGGGGATATGTTGCAGAGCTTGTCCCAGGCGATGTCCATTTTGACGGGAGGGACCCAGAGGCGCTGGACCCGTTTAACGTCTCGTTAAATTACCTGTACGCAGTACTCTACTCAGACTGCTGGAAGGGGCTTGTCTTAGCCGGGCTAGACCCCTACGCTGGTTTCCTCCACGCGGATAGGAGCGGGAAGGAGAGCCTCGTCTACGACTACAGTGAGATGTTTAAGCAGATAGCCGTCGACAGGCTGCTGATAAAGATGTTTTTCTCCGGATGGAGGCCCGACCTGCAGGGCGGGCTCTTGTCGAGGAGCTCCAGGAGCACCCTGCTGCAAAGCTACAAGGACAATATGCAGGCTAAAGCGAGAACAAGCGACGGGGAAGTTGCCGCCCTGGAGCAGTTCGTCAAGGCTTACGCTGTCAAGCTTGCATCCTTCGTTAGGGGGGAGGTCCCAGGCTATAGGGGGTTTACAGCTCAATGGTGAGGGTTGTCGTGGTATACGATATTCATGACGATGAAAAGAGGCTCAGGCTAGCCACGAAACTGAAGAGTATCGGGCTTTCGAGGATACAGAGAAGCGCCTTCACAGGCATGCTTGATTCCCAGAGGCTTAAAGACCTCTACAGGGTATGCGAGTATTTTGCGAGTGACGACAGGGATGTCATACACGTGTTTACCCTGTGCGGATACGACTGGTCCAGGAGGAGGGCTTTCGGGACCTATAGGGAGGTGGAACTGAGTGTGGTCGTCGTCTGACTACATCACTCCCCTGGACGTAAAGCAGTACGCCTATTGCCCGGTGATTCCTTGGCTGATCCACAACTTTCAGGTTAGGGAGCTTGAGACTTTCAGCATGGAGAGGGCAAGGCAGGTAAAGGCGCTCAAGGTGCAGACTGTTCGATGCCTGGACCTGGAGCCCCCCGTCAGGGTAGAGTTCCCAATGAGAAGCCCGGAGCTGAGGCTGAGGGGGGTCGCAGACATAGTCAGCGGCTCAAGGAGAGTGACCGTAGTAGAGGTGAAGGCCTACAGGAGGCATGAGTACAGCCACTTCAAGTGGCAACTCTTCGCATACGCGTTAATGGCGGAGAAATGCGTTGGACCTACTAAGACAGCCATACTGGTCCTGGGAGAGAGGACACGCGAGTACGACGTAACGCTAGAAACGCTAGAGGCGACCAAGAAGCTCGTAGATAAAACGATAAGTGCAGTAGAGTCTGAGAAGCCTCCAGAAGCAAAACCCTCTGCAAAATGCTCCTCCTGCTGGTACAAGAGATTCTGCCCACTATTCTAGAAGAAGAGGACAGCACGGCAAGCCAAAGCAGGGGAAACAGGACCCTTTCCCTAGACAAAGTTGCACAAACAAATATATCCTAGGAGCACAGCATTAAAGCGATGCTTGTCGTCTCCGCTACTATTGAGGTTTACCCCTTGCGTGACGTTGTTCTCCCACCCTTTACGAGCAAGGTCACCAGGACGGCTTTCGCGGCTCTGTGGGGGGAGGAGCCTCTCCTGGGGCGCTTAGGCTCCTTCAGCGTACTTTTCAGGGAAGGCAAGCCCCTCTACAAGCGCGCGGACGTAGCTGAGGTCCTGGCCGCCAGGGCTGGGGAAAGGCTGGAGGCCAGGGTTTCCTTCCTGACGCACGGGAACCCTAGCCTACCCGAGGAGTCTTCCTGCTTCGTGTTCGGCGGCTCTGAGTTCAACGCGAGGGTTACGGGGATAGAGGTCGTAACCATCGAGAACCTCAGGGTCGATCTGCCTAGAAAATTCTCCTTGAGGTTCCTCACACCCACGCTCCTCCCAGTGCCCGGCAGGGGGGAGCTGCTGAGGGAGAGGGGGGTGAAGAGGAGGTACAGGCTCCTGCCAGACCTCCCACTGGCGCTGCGCCTACTCACCTACGACCTCAAGCTGAGGAAGATAAACCTCGTGAAGGCTACACCATTCCAGGTGTACAAGTGGGCGTACAGGGCGCTCGCGGAGCTAGACTACAACGTCAAGCCCGAAACTGTCCTCTACACAGTCAAGGGCGGGAAGCCGTCCACGGAGAGGGGCTTCACAGGCTTCGTCCTATACGAGCTACTCGACGAAGCATCACCACTAAAACAGGAGCTGGAGAAGCTCATCGCATTCGCACTAAGGTTCGGGATAGGGAAGTCCAGGAGCATAGGATTCGGACAAATAGCACTACAACCAATACACGAGCAAAAATAAATTTTTAGTAGTGCAATCCTACCTACAGGGACAAGTTAAAATTTATTTATGAAGCTTCTTATCGAGAAGCTAATTTGAAAGGAGATTTGGAGGAAGAATTCCCGGCTCGAAGCGGGAATTGCGGGAAATCTCCCGGTCAGGAATGTTCAGAAGTTTCCAATCCGTGGGTTTGGGGTGCGGGGCAGTTTAGCAGGCTTCTGACGGGAAAGCAAAAAACATATAAACAACAATGAGGAAGTACACCTCGGGATGCAACTCAGAAAGAATTGAAAGAGGAGCTGGCCGACCGCTTCGACCCGGAGGCCGCGCTCCGCTGATGCAACTCAGAAAGAATTGAAAGATGTTTTTTATCCTGCCTCGTTACCACGGCTCGGTCACCACCTTGATGCAACTCAGAAAGAATTGAAAGCGCGCCTGACCGTCTCGATGCGGCTCGCGAGCTTTGTAGGATGCAACTCAGAAAGAATTGAAAGTTTCTTTCCTCATACTTCTGCACCTGTTAGCATTTAGATGCAACTCAGAAAGAATTGAAAGGTGATGGCTAAGCGGTCGACGTATTTAACGATATGGAACTATAGATGCAACTCAGAAAGAATTGAAAGTGGAAAAAAGATGCGATGAGCGAGATTCTCGGCGCCTTTCGATGCAACTCAGAAAGAATTGAAAGTTCTCGAGTGTGTACGGCACGTTGAGGAGGGTGAGCGCCTGATGCAACTCAGAAAGAATTGAAAGGCAGCTCGCAGAGAAGATAGCACGGGAGGAGCCGCATGCGATGCAACTCAGAAAGAATTGAAAGAGTAACTGATGCGAGTGGGAAGACCGCCCAGGCGAGCACGGATGCAACTCAGAAAGAATTGAAAGTTCCTGACTTCAAGGATTTTCTTCGCGGACAAGCCCATCGATGCAACTCAGAAAGAATTGAAAGCACTGCCTCGCTCCTGCTTATCTTGGCGACGCTCGAGATGATGCAACTCAGAAAGAATTGAAAGCTACATTCTTCTTGAAAGCTATCTTTAAACCGTTTATTGTCCTGATGCAACTCAGAAAGAATTGAAAGGTCTGGCAGCTCCAAGCCCTCGAAACGGTCGCCGAGCGGCGATGCAACTCAGAAAGAATTGAAAGCTGCTTGTTGTTGCTTCCTTTCTCCAGGTCCCAGTTCGCTAGATGCAACTCAGAAAGAATTGAAAGTCAGCCACTATTCTACCATCAATGTAGTAAAAGCCCCGGATGCAACTCAGAAAGAATTGAAAGGCAATCACTTGAGCAGCTCGCCCCCAAGCGCGCGCTCACCACTACCACCAGATACATAGCTACAAATCGCTGCAGTACCTGTGCAACGTACCCCGCGCTAGAGAGCTTCATAAAGTGTACAGCTCTTGTAGCCCGTGCCTAGAGGAGTTCGCAGGCTTCATTGAGAAGAACTTCAGCCGCCTCAGCGGGCTGAAGAAGATCAGGGAGCCCCCAGTTGATCTTAGATAATAAAGTGCTCATACCAGCACACATTTTCGTCCAAAACCTCGGAAAAGCAGTAGCAGAAAAAATCGAAATCGTCGACCGTCATCTTCGCTATTGAGGCAGCAGCCGGGAGTGTGAACCTAAGTGACGGTGCTGTAGTAGCAAAGGCTAGGCGGCAGGCCTCAAGCGCGCACTCTAGCAGTAGCACTCGCCGATAGCGTGCAATAGAAGAGTTAAAAGTTTTAGCAAAAGAAAACGGAAACTATCGGAGTTTAAGCACGAGAACTGGGTGGCCCGTCCGCGGGGTCTTACCGACTTCCGTGAAGCCGGCGCGCTTGAACAGCACGTTCGTGTAGTCGTCGAGACCAAGCGTCCAAATGCACTCCTTACCCTCCGCTCTGAGCTTTTCGGCTAGGAGCTTCAGCAGCGTTTCCAGCCACTCGCCTGGTGCGAAGTTGGAGATCCTCCGGATGAAGTAGCTGTTCTCGTGCCCAATTCTATGCAGCTCGGCAATGTACCTGAAGGGAGTGTTGTCGTGCAGCCAAGCCCCAGCCACCCAGAACCTTCCCTCGACGAGAGCGAAGTACCGGTGGTGTCTCGCAGCTGCACCACCCCTCGGGCAGCTCTTCCGGTGATACTTAGCGATCAGCATCTTAAGAAGCTGAATGTCTTCTCCCTTCTCCAACTCAACTAGCTCCGGCACGGTTAGAGTTGCGAGCAGAACTACTTATTTGTAACGCACACCTAGCCTTATTGTTTTTTTCAGCTTTAGTTTCGGTATCAGATGCAACTCAGAAAGAATTGAAGTACGGCAGTGTTAAGTCGTGCTTCGCTTGTGAAATCGCCTCGTCGATAGAAGCAACTCAGGGAGAATTGAAAGATACGCTATGTACGCTTTGAGCGC
>Ga0080004_1126354_pt1 | contig 19969 bp, 23 predicted proteins | sample WasSprMetagenome_FD_69207 | JGI IMG/M metagenome (GOLD analysis project Ga0080004, IMG submission 69207) | Sulfidic aquatic microbial communities from Washburn Spring, Yellowstone National Park, USA - WS (SPADES assembly) (version 2) | ecosystem: Environmental > Aquatic > Thermal springs > Hot...
GGTGTAGTACACCATGTTAGAGCACTAGCAGGTATAACGCTTAGTGGTTTAGGAGTACTGTGCTCACTGCTCGCAGTTCTAGCACTATACTTAAAGAGATTCGAGATCAGAGTGATGAAGACTATGAGGGAAATAAGGGAACTCGATGAAAACAAAGCAAGTAAGTAGGTTCACATAGCACTGCATAATCCCCATTACTTCCTAGAATTAGTGTTTACGAGTATTACAGGTTTAGAGGTGCTTCAAATATTGGTTTACTCGAGTGAAATAATACTTGTACGTTGTTTCTTTATTTCTATGCGCTGTATAGGTGGCATCTAACTCTGTGATCTTTTTCAACCTCTATGAGCTCTGGTGTTGATCTAAAGCACACGTCTCTTCTAAACATGCATCTATTAGCGTACTTGCATCCCTGCTCATTTCTTTTACCCGTGTTACCTGTGTCCTCAGGTAGCTCTGGTTGCCATGGTTTCAATGGGTCTGGTGAAGGGTATGCTGAGAGAAGGTTCCTCGTGTATGGGTGTAGTGGTTTAGTGAAGATCGTGTTTTTATCACCTATCTCCATGATTTGGCCAGCGAACATTATGGCTATAGTGTCCGATATGTATCTCGCTACAGCTAAGTTGTGTGTTATGAATAAGTATGTTATTTCTTTTTCCTCCTTAATGTTCTTCAGTAATTCAAGTATTTGTGCCTGAGTAGAGACATCGAGCATTGATGTTGGTTCATCGAGAACAATGAACTCTGGTTCCGTTATCAGTGCTCTCGCTATTATTACTCGTTGCCTCTGGCCACCGCTCAACATGTGGGGGTATACTTCGAGGTGTTCCCTACTTAACCCTACGAGCTTCAAGTACTCGGAGGCTTTCTCCAGTGCTTCTCTATCATTATATTTAAGAGTTGTCAATGGTTCTATTAAACTATCCTTGATCTTCAGCCTGGGGTTTAGAGCTGAGTATGGGTCTTGGAAAACAACTCTTATTTTCCCTCGGAGAATCCGCGGCGAACTCCACGTTACATCCATTCCTTTGAAGAAGTATCTTCCACTCGTTGGCTCAATGAGTTTAGCTAGTAGGAGGCCCAAGGTGGATTTCCCTGAACCACTCTCCCCTACTAGTCCCAGTGCTTCACCCTTCCTCACATCTAAGTCCACTCCATCAACTGCTTTCACGTAGCCTACTATTTTCTTCAGGAGCTTGCTTCTCACCTCGTAGTGTTTTCTAAGGGACTCTGCTTTCACCAGGATATCGCTATGCATAGAGATGACACCTCACTAATCCATTATCTACGGCTCTGAGGCCTGGTTCTTCAACTAGGCATTTGTCGAATACTTGCGGACACCTTGGATTAAACCTACAGCCCTTCGCGAAAACACCTGGTAGTGGTGGTTCTCCTTTTATCGCCCGTAGTTCTCTAACCTCCACGTCAACTCTCGGCAATGAGTCTAATAGTGCACGAGTATATGGGTGCAGCGGCTTATTGAACAATGAGTACTTATCACGGTACTCTACTACTTGGCCAGCGTACATTATGGCTACTCTGTCAGCTACGTGGGCTACTAGAGCTAAGTCGTGAGTTATGTACACCATGGGGATACTCTGGTTTTTAACAATGCTCCTCAACATTTTCAGTACCTTGGCTTGAGTCGTCACATCTAGCGCTGTTGTTGGTTCATCAGCTACTATTAGCTCGGGTTTCAGAGCTATAGCCATCGCTATTAATGCTCTCTGTCTCTCTCCACCGCTGAGCTCGTGAGGGTACTTGTTCACATATGAATCAGGTAACCCCACCTCGCTCAGCTTCCTCCTTGCTTCCTCTAGTGCTTCACTCCTAGTCATGGAGAAGTGGTGGACATATATCTCAGCTATTTGCTCCCCAATGGTTAGAATGGGGTTTAAACTCGTTAATGCATCCTGGAATATCACTGCTACTCTAGATGACTCCGTGTTTTTACCATATATCTTAATGTATCCACTTGTTATCCTAGCGTTTGATGGCAGTAAGCCAGCTATCGCTAACCCCAGCGTTGTTTTACCGCACCCTGATTCCCCAGCTACTGCTAGTATCTCCGTTTTATCATCGATGTCTAAGTCAACGTTGCTTACGACATCCACCCATCCTCTGTACGTTAAGTACTGTATTGTAAGGTTTCTTACTTCCAGCGGTTTCAACTCGTCTCCCTCACGCTTAGTTTCTTCCTTGGATCCAAGTAGTCTCTTAAACCATCACCTATGAGGTTGAAGGATAGCACTGTGAGGAACATTATTAGTCCCGGGAGCACTGCAGGCCACCATGCTTCCCTCACATATCTCCTCGCTGTACTTATCATTAACCCCCATTCCGGCACTGGCTCCTGTGCACCTAAACCAATGAAGCTTAGTGCGGCAATATAGATTATTGCGTTACTTAACTCCATTGTCAACTGAGTTATAAATATTGGTGTAACTTGAGGCAAAACGTGTTTAACAATTATTCTCACCGTGCTTAACCCAGCTTCCTTAGCTGCGAGCACAAATAAGCTCTCCTTTACTGATAAAACCATTCCTCTCACAAGTCTCGCGTATATGGGTACTGTAACTATGACTACTGATATCACTGCGTTCACAATGCTTGACCCTAGTACAGCTGCTATCGCTATGGCGAGCATGAAGCCAGGTATACTTATCACTATATCCATGATCCTCATGAGAACTAAGTCAACTAATCCGCCTAGGTAACCTGATATTAATCCTATGATTAATCCTATTAAACCCGATAATGAGACTATTGCTAAGCCGCAGCCAGTGTCAAGTATGTAAGCGTAGAATGTCCTAGTGAATACGTCTCTACCCAGGTTGTCTGTTCCCATTATGTATGGCCAGTTAACGCTACTAGGTGATAATGGGGGGTAATGCACGTTGTAGGATATTTGATCATACTGGAAAGGCGAGAAAAATACCACGATTAAACTAAGCGCTAGAAATGAGAGGAGAATGATTACACCGTACCTTACTCTCTTAACCATTAATACTTCGCGTAGAGTTCTACTAGTGGAGTCAATCATCTCTACCCCCTTATCCTGGGATCTATGTACACGTAGAGAGTGTCAACTATGAGGTTCACGGTTATATATATTATGGATACTAGGAGAACAGAGCCCTGTATAACCATGTAATCCCTCAGTGTAACAGCTTCCCACACGAGTCTACCTAAACCAGGCCAAGCGAATATGGTTTCAACGACTACGTCTCCTGTTACTAGTACCGCGAAGTATAAGCCAGCAATAGTCACTATGGGTATAAGCGCGTTTCTCATCACGTGCTTATACATTATCACCTTCTCCGGGAGCTTCTTCATCTTAGCTGTTCTAACGTAGTCTTGATTCATTACCTCAAGCACGCTGTTTCTCGTGAGTTTAACTAGTAAACCACTGAGAGGTATTGCGAGAGTTAACGCTGGCGGTATAATCCTCATGAATGCATCTATGAACGCGTTAATGTTCCCATTTAGAAGAGTATCTATGAGCATTAAGCCCGTGTAAGTTTTCACAGTGAACCTAGCGTCGAGTCGGCCTCCCACGGGTAAACCAAGGTTTACTCCGAAGAGTATTAGCAGTATAACTCCTAGTAGTAGCGTGGGGAACGAGAAACCCATAACTGACAGCGATGTCAGAGCTAAATCTAGCTTCGTGTCGTGTTTCCTCGCGGCTAGTGCCCCCAGAGTAACCCCTATTACCAGTGAGAGAGCGAAAGCGAATACCACTAGTTCAAGTGATGCTGGAAGTCTCTCAGCTATGAGTCTACTTACATTGTAGCCCATTATGTAGGAGTCCCCTAGGTCACCGCGTATTAGCCTCGAGAAGTAAACTATGAATTGCTCCAAGTAGCTCTTATCCAGGCCCCACTCCCTGGTTACTCTCGCAATGTTTTCAGGTGTTGCTTTAGGCCCAAGTATCGCTGCAGCTGGGTTACCTGGAAGCACTCTTGAGAGAATGAACACTATTACTACTGCGCCGAAAACAGAGAGAATTGATTGAAGCAACCGGTAAAAAACATATTGAAGTATGTTTCTAGCCATGGGGTTCCTCTTCACCCTTAAACCTTGTCAACTGGGTAGAAGTCAATGTAGTATGCTGGGTACAGTGTGAATCCCTCAACATTGCTCTGCATGAATGCGTATAGTTTAGGTACGTATAGGAAGACCCAGGGTGCATCATCCACGATGATCCTCTGCAACTGCTTATATATCTCCAGTCTCTCACCTGGATCCACTGTCTGCCTTGCTTTAAGAGCGAGTTGATCAACCAGCGTGTTATTGTACCCGTCAGTGTTTAACCCCTGGCTTGAAAACAGCGGTGTCACCCAGTCATCTGGGTCAACGTAGTCTGGGAACCAGTCAACCATGTACATGTCGAAATCGTAATTGAATAATCTATCCAGGAAACTCGGCCAATCAAGGTCAACTATTCTAACGTTCACCCCTATTTCCTTGAGGCTCCTCTGTATTACTGCTGCAACGTCTTTTCTCTCAGCTCTCTCAGAGGAGCTTATAATTAACTCTAGTTCCCTCAATCCTTTTCCATCAGGGTACCCTGCTTCCGCGAGGAGTTTCCTAGCTTGCTCCACGTTGTACTTGTACCCGTACTTCTCCACGTCGGGGTCGTAGCCGAATACTGCTGGTGGCAGAGGCCCATATAGCCTTATAGCTGTACCTCTTAGAACCACGTTCAATATGTAATCGTAGTCGATAGCGTAATTTATTGCTTTTCTGAGCGAGGTATTATTGAATGGCTCCCTCCTCTGGTTCATTCCAAGATACTCTATTACGAGTCCCTCTATTGAAGCCATTTTTATATTCGGGTTCTTTGAGAGAGCCTCAACGTCCTGTGGCTGTATTCCGAGAGCTAGGTCTACTTCTCCTTTCTCAAGAGCCACTCTCAATGTTGCTGGGTCAGGGTATATTTTAATTATTACTTTGTCTAGTTTCGGCGGCCCTCTCCAGTAATCCTTATTAGCTGTGAGAACTATTTGCTCACCTTTCTTCCATGACTCTAACTTAAATGGCCCTGTTCCAACAGGGTTTTCCTCGAGATTAGTTGCATTGGGTGGAACAGGGGAGAATATTGTGAATGTTGCTAGAGACGCAAATGGTGCAAACGGGTACTTGAGCACGAATCTAACAGTGTACTTGTCTACTACTTCAACTCTATCAACTACATCTAGTAGGAATGCTGGTGGACCCTGCAATTGTTTAGCTCTCTCAATACTGTACTTGACTATGTCAGCCGTTAACTCTGTTCCATCATGGAATCTCACGTTCCTCCTCAAGTAGAATGTCCAAACTGTAGCGTTTCCACTGCTTTCCCATCTCTCAGCTAACCTGGGAGCTAGATCCGTTGACCCCGGCTTGTATCCTAGTAATTGGTCGTAAATGTTCTGTACAACCATTGCTGAAGCTATATCGTAGGCGAGGGCTGGATCCAGTGTCTTAGGGTCATATGTTGTCCCCACTACGAGTTTCTTCTCGGCTTGCTGAGGTGCAGGCGGCTTAACGAGGAATAATGCTACTGCAACAACAGCTACTACTAGTATTACCACTACTGGTATTAGGGTTTTACGTGGGAACGACATATTATCCTCCTTTATACTGATTCCAGTATAGTGCGCTGAGTTTTTAAATTTTTCGTGTTCACTGCTCTAATCTCCACTGTGGATTAACTTATATGTTATCCACGTATTGTTTGCTTAAATATTTATAGTTTCATCCCACATTAGTAATATAAATGGTGATGTTATTGAGGAAACCGAGTAGGTACATGTTGGCAACATACTCAATTGTGGGCTTTGACCCTGAGAAAGGTGATCTAGGTATCGCTGTTGCATCGAAGTTCATCGCATCAGGAGCCATTGTACCATGGGTTAAAGCGAGAGTGGGAGCTATTGCTAGTCAAGCACTAGCTAACCCTAGTTACGGGCCCAGAGGCTTAATGCTGCTGGAGAAAGGGATGAGTGCTAGGAGTGTTCTCGAAGCACTCTTAAGTGATGACCCTTTGAGAGAGCATAGGCAAGTGGGGATCGTTGACTCGAAGGGTGAAGCAGCAGCGTTTACGGGTAAAGAGTGTTATCCTTACGCAGGCCACATTGTAGGCAACTACTACAGTGTGCAGGGAAATATCTTGACGGGAGCAGATGTCCTTGAAGCCATGGCTAAAGCATTTGAATCAACGAGAGGAGAACTAGTTGATAAGCTACTGAGTGCTCTTGAAGCAGGTGATAGAGCAGGCGGCGATAAGAGGGGGAAGCAGTCCGCTGCGGTAATAGTGCTCAGAGAGAAAGGAGGCTACTTGGGTTTAACGGATAAGTATGTTGATCTAAGAGTTGATGATCACCCTGAGCCCGTTAAGGAGTTGAGGAGAATATTCGAGATATGGGATTTAACACTACTAAACAGAGAGAACCCCTCGGACGTTGTCAGAAAACAGGATGTAGCGAGAAGCGTTCAAACAGCCTTGAGGAGACTCGGGTTCTATAAGGGAGATGTAACAGGTGAATGGAATAAGGAAACAGAGAAAGCTTTCACGGACTGGGCTAACATGAATAACTTCGAGAACAAGCTACGCGTAGATGAATACATATGGGGTACACTCTACAGGTTTCTATTGAAGCAAGCCGGGATCAATGACTGACCTCCTCCCCGCCCTGAAGGGCGAGGCTTTCAGTTGTAAGGTTTATTAACTCAGTGTTCATATGAATTCAACTAGGCGTGATTTGCTTGATGCTCATTACTAGTGCTTGGTGTCGAGCACTCGGCGAGAGTGTTGGAGGGGAAGCCGTTGATTTAGCTAAGAGAACTGTGTCCAGGTTCCTTGTACCCGTGAGAGTAACTGGTGAAACCGTGGATCACTATTTCAGGAAAGCTTTGAGGAGTAATGCCTGGTGGAAGCTTAGAAGAGAATCCAGAGCTTTACTCTACGCTTCTAGAGTTCTCCGAGTCGTTAAATCCCCTGTATTACTGAGTATTCTCCGCGAATTATTCCTTGAAATAGAGCTCTCCACTCTAAGAGGTAAAGCAATATACTATGGCGTACTAGTAGCTCTCAGGAGTGGTTTAAGGGAGGCGCTAGGGGACTTTAAAAAGCTTATAACACTTGGTGTAGGCTACTTGAATCTACCATTAATGTGGAGAATTCTCGGGTAGAGTGTATTCTTAGAGATAAAGGATGCTGTAGACTTCTAAATCCAGTAGTGTATTGTATGAAGAGAATTAAATTACCCTTCACACCAGGGCTTGAAGTAGAGTTTACTGATAGAGATAGGGGTATTAGGCAAATTTATGAAATTGGTGAAAGGGGTACTAGGTTTCCAATAGTTGTCTTCGGCCCTGAGGGCTGTGGTAAGACAAGTTGGCTTAAGCAAGCCGCTGTGATCCTCGGTGAGATGGGCTTTGAAGTATTCTATGTTAACCCCCTGTATAGAGATTTCACTGTCAAGACGGATATTCGTGAAGTTGTGGATAAGTTTATAGAGGTTGCTTCAGAGGCTACTGGTGTTCAATTAAAACTAGCTACTCTAGTAACGCTTGTAGTTAGAGAGCTCCTTACAAAGTGGAGTAGGAGGAGGATAGCTGTACTAGTTGATGATGTATTCCAGGCTATTGGTCTAGATAAAGCTGAGTTCTACGTTAAAGAGCTCTTAGGGTTAATAGAGCATCCTCCAGCTAGTTACGACAATATTGTAGCTATTGTAGCTACTAGTGAGGGTGTTACGAGGTGGAGGATTGGTAGGCACTTGTGGGCTATGATGATGCCTATGTGGAATATGAGTAGAGAGGGCTTTGAGGAGCTCTATAGTATGGTTCCCAGTTCAAAACTATCTCTTAGTGATATCTGGAGATTAACTGGTGGAAATCCTAGAGTATACTCACTACTATATCAGGTTAGTTGGGATGTTGATAAAGTCGTAGTTGACCTCGTTAAGGAGAAAGAGTTGACTCCTAGTTTCATCTCTAAGTGGAGGAGTTGGCTTGAGGGAGCTGTTGAAGACCCCGATATCCTCTGGGATCCCAGTACACCTAGGGAACTAGTAAGTGAGCTCGTTGAGAAAAACCTAATTATATACGACCTCTACCCAAGGGATAATAAGTTCTGGATTGATGAACCCCCTCTAGAGAGAGACCTAGATATCGGTATAGGCAGGTATGTTGCTTGGCAGACGCCACTACACAGGGAGGCTGTGAAGAGGGCTCTTCAAGAGTCGTAGGGGGTATACTACTATGCCAGATCTACTGGCACACTATGCTTCAAGCGTGCTAGTGGCTAGGGTGAGAGTGGATACTAGGATTGCATTGCTGGTTGGGCTAGTTGGCTTAATACCAGACATAGATGCATTGTTGAGGATTCACAGGTGGATTACGCATAGTCTAGTGCTAGTGGCCTTGTTTACTACACCATTAGTGATACTAGTGTATTGGCGTGGGAGGAGGTACTTTGGCTTAGCCTTGACAATACTATTAATCTACACACTACACCTACTACTAGACATATTCACAGGCCCAACACCAATACTATACCCACTAGCAGACTCAATATGGATTAAGATACAAGTGAATGGAGCATCAACAACCACAGGCATAGCAATAAACCCCAGCATCACAGTGGCAACTATGAAGCCAGACTTCACGCGGAGGGAAATAGTGGAGGGTCCACTAGTAACGGAGACCGGTGCAATAATAGCAGCAGTGACAGCAGTTATCCTACTACTAGACTACTTCTTTAAAGCCAAAAACCAATAATTAGGAAGGACTATGAGGATTCAGTGGCTACACCTATCAAACCTAATTCAATTAGAGACACTCCCCTCTGGGAGCTCTGGAATATCTTCAAGATCTCTCTCTCAATCTTACTAAGCAACTCCTCAGCCTCCAAGCGAGAAACAGTCTCCACGATGAAGCCCCCTATCAACATACTCCAGTTGACACTGCTAAACTTCTTCATTCTCTCCCTCAACTCTCGGGATATCCTAACACATATAATGCTAGACGTACTGAATCCCCTGTAAAACAGTGATGTAGAGCAAGTATATAGATACGCCTCACGTGCGGCAAACAATATTAAGTAGAGAACAAGATGTAGAAACCCCGGTAGAGAACATGCCTAAGTCCACGTATTAATGTGGAGTGGGGTATCAAGAGAGGCTAAGGAGAAGATAATTAAAAGCATCACAAAAGTTTTTGAGGAGCTTAGGATACTCGGGCACGCGGTTGAGGTAGTAATACATGAAGTGCCCAAGGAGAACTGGGGTATTGGAGGAGAGCTAGCAAGCGAGAGATTCAAGGAGAGTAGGCCTCCATAGTCTAGACCCGTCATACAACCTGATATATTGCTAATTATAGCGATCTGGCTAGCACTAGTATACTTCGGCTTACCATCAGCCTACTACTGATATGTGAATAAAAATGTTCGACATTGAAGAAACTATGAAGAACAATGAGCCAGGAATAGTTTTTATAGGAGGTTTTCCTCCAGCAATAGCACGGTTAGCAGAGTACAACTACGAAGTTATCAGCGCTATGGCGAAAAAGCTAGTAAAGCATGGGGTTCAAATATATGTACTTGCAAATAAGAATGATATATCGTCTGTTGGAGAACTTAATTATCCGGGTAACATTAAAGTATTACGCGTCTGGCAGAAAGATAACACTCTACGACTCCTCCTAGAACTAGTATTAATGCGGAGAAGAGCTGATATCTTATTAATTAGCTATTATCATGGTGTCTTTGGATCATCAGCTATTTTAAACTTTCTCTCAACACTTCTCATATTGATACTTGGAAGAATGTTGCGGTACAAAGTATTAGTGGTATTACATACGCTTCCTGAGTTGAGAAAAACTAGTCTTATGCTTTCCAGTAGATTCTTTAATCATGTCTATCATCTGGGATTTATAATAACCACTTTACTTATATTCAAGGCATCTCATAGGGTAGTACTTTTAGTTAAAATATACCGTGATGTAGTATGCTCTATGTTACCATCGCTATGTTATAAAATTCGTTACATACCTCATGGAGTTCCTAATTACGTTTACTGTAGTACTAAAGCACTATCTGCGAGTAGCAAGATTAAGGTGGCATTTATAGGACTATTGTCCTCTAGAAAGAACCTCCTCGCACTCGTGGAGGCTCTAAGCAATGTAAACAGATCATTAAAATCCAATACAGAATTAGTCCTTATAGGTGCACCTCACCCTTATCTACCTTACAATGACCTGTTTACCACAGTAAAACGAGCTGTGGAAAAAGGCATTAGTATTAAGTACATCGGTTATCTCCCAATAAAAGAACTCCAGGAATACGTATGTAGATACATAGATGTCGTTGTCTTACCCTATAAGTTGCCTACAGGAACTAGTGGTATAGCTCACTTTATTGCACCAGCAGCTACGCCTATTGTAATGCCTTCTTTTGTAGAATTCATTGAAATATATAAGGACGGACATGGATTAGTGTTTTTTAACAAGAATGGAAAAGATGTTATCGCGGAATTGAGCAAGGTCATATATAATGTTCTTACAAACGAAGTGAAATATCATGAACTTTCTAGGAGAGCAGTAAATTACGCTAAGTCTCACGAAATAACTTTAACTTCTCTATTGTTGATAAAAGAGATAATTCATCTATATAAAGAGATCTGAAATGAATGAGACTTTTCTACTTTTACAAGTATTAGGCCCCGAACCTATTTATACCACAAATGCAGAAATTGCGAGAAGTTTATCTAGAGAACAAACCTATAAACTGTATAACCATGCAAAGATCAACAAGATCGGATACACCTTTCTAAACGCGTTAGAGAAAGCAGGTATACTGAGAAAATACCCTGAATTAGAAAGTGAGCTTAAAAGACAAGGAGAAATATACAAAAAATACATGGAATCCATTAGAATTATAGATAAAGATCTTACGGAACTAGGTATAGAACATGTATTCATAAAAACCGTTTATGATTTCCCGGTACTACCATCTGATATAGATGTTTTGATACGTGATAGGCTTTCTAAAGAACTTATATACGACTTGAGAAAGAAGGGTTATATACCTTTTGATCAGGGGCCTCACTTCGTTTCTGTATATAACACTCATGTTGATCCCCTCATTCCACGTGATAAAAGGAGTTACGATGTAGATATTTATGATGAGATTTCTCTAAGCTACATAGTTTATTTAAGCAAAGAATATTGTTTTGATGGCGCTTTATTAAATAACTTTATAAAGATACCTCCACCTGAATATGAACTTCTCATACAAGTAAATCATTCGATTTTCGAACATCTATACACATTGCTGCATTTTTATACATTCCTCAGGTTACTAAACATCATAGACATTTCCAAGTTAATGAAGTTAACAAAAATAACGCGATCTGAGACAGCTTTATCTTATGCAACAAAAATAGCATTGGGTATAATTGATAAATCAGGCCTTAACGTCGAAAGAGAATTACTAGAAGCACTAGGATATTATGCCAATAGGGTAGGCAAAGAGATTTTATATGTAGATGAATTGCCCTACCGCTTTTCGGTAACTCAGATACTTCATGTATTATTTGAGAAAGCCAAGAATCAGCAATATAGGCATAGTATTCTTAATTTTGCCCTCCATATGTTTCATCCTAAACAAGCTCATCACGCTGTAGAACAAATATTATTAAGGAGAAGAAGGTCATCATATTGAGTGCATAACATATGAACATAGTTCACATAATCAATAGGTTTCTTCCGAATGTTGGTGGTGCAGAACTTTATGTATACAATTTATCAAAAAAGCTTGTAGAGCTTGGACATAGAGTTACAGTGATAACTACAACCTCCACCAAGTTTAGAGGTGCTGAAACTAGATCATTACCAAAGAGGGAAGTAATAGATGGTATAGAGGTTATTAGAGCAAGAGCATATCTAAGTGGACCGGGGCTTGTCTTTGCACCTTCACTCTCTAGGCTTATCATCGATAATGATGCAGACATTTATAATGTTCATGGTTTCTTATCAAACATCTCTGTGGAGGCATCAATCATTACCAAGTCCTTTAAAGGAAACCCCGTAGTCCTAACGGTTCATGATATAACTATAGCGGAAAATCTAAGGTTGTATTATCCTCTATGGAAACTCTACTTCAATTTTTTGGGAGAGCTTCTATGTAAAGTTGTTGATGTGATAATAGCTCAAAACCCTCAAGACGCCTCTCTCCTCAGATCATTAGTTAAAGACGGTGACAAAGTTCATATTGTGCCAAATGGAATAGATCTAAATTTATTCAATAAGTCAAAAATATCCTCTACGGATCTTGAGGAATTTAAGAAAAAATTTAGAGTAGAAAATAAATATGTACTACTATTTGTAGGGAGGATAGAGAAACGTAAGAGAATAGATCTATTGCTGTTCGCACTTAAATTAATTGTTAACAAGTTTGGCGATAATGTAGCTCTTTTGGTTGTTGGACCAGATCAAGGTGAAAAGGAGAATCTTTTAAAACTGTCTAGACAACTAGGTTTAGAAAAATGTCATATTTACTGGATTGCTAGACGTGTATGACCTTCTCAAAGCCTACACTATTGCAGATATATTTGTTTCACTTTCAGCACAGGAAGCATTCGGGCTTTCAATACTTGAAGCTTTAGCCATGGAAGTACCTGTTATTACTCATCGCTGGAAAGGCATCTCCTATATATGTAAAGATAATAGTGGTTGTCTTTTGGTCAATCCATTTGATTTTAGAGCTCTAGCAGATAGTATTGTATTACTGTTAAGAGATGAAGAATATAGGAGGTTTTTAGGAAGGAAAGGGAGATCCTACGTAGCTGAAAACTTTTCACTTGAAAAAATGGTTGAGCACATACTGAGTATTTATAAGGCCTTGGCAAAATGATGATTTTGTTCTTCGGACCTGACGGCGCAGGGAAAACAACGCTAGCGAGAATGTTAAAAAGGTATCTTATGAAGCAGGGTAAGTATAAGGTTAAAGTTTCTTGGATTAGAGGTACACACACGCTTGCCCTTATAATTGCGAGTTTCTTTTCAAAATTTAATAGTATGAAAGGCGTAGATAATCCGTATTTTGGCATTAAGATAAAGAGGAGAGATAGGATCTGGCAATTTATAGAATTTATTTCATTGTTGCCTCGAATATTAATCGAGTATTATATTCCTCATAAAATAGGGTATGTGGTTGTAGGGGAGCGTAGCCCTATAGATAGTCTTGTCTGGATTATTGCAACAACAAGGGATCCTCAATTTTTAAAAACTATCTATGGGAAGTTTTTACTTGGCTTTTCTAACTCGGCAAATAAGCTCGTATTTGTTACAGCAAAGCAAGATATTCTCGTAAAAAGGAGAATGAGTGAAGGAATCAATACGACGTTTATCGAAACTCAAGTTTTTCTCTATGAAAAAATATATAAGATTTTAGTGGAAGGCAGTTTAAGAGCGAAAGTCTATAGATTAGACACCTCAGACAAGAACGTCTATGAGTCATTCGCAGAACTTTTATCCACAGTCTACGGTATGCGTTGGGGCCTATAACGTCATGACCCGTATACTTGTAATAAGCGAGAAGTACTGGCCAGAGGGTGGAGGTGCAGAGTTGGCCACTCACAGAATTCTCGAATACCTGAATTCACAAGGATTCGAAATAACAGTATTGACTGGAACACCTAATCCAAGCAGTATAAGCGGTATCAAATACGTATATGAACCTCTCCTACGAGCTTCTAAGAAAATACAATTATGGATGAATTGCCTAATACTTAAGAACACACATAAATTCAGAAAGCTGGTAGAAAATGCCGATATAGTGTACATACCCGGGATTTCATACCCCCTTCTAACAGGGTTAAAAAATAGAAAAATCGTGATCCATCTTCACAATTATCAACCAATACAATATACACAGTTTATAATAGCGCCTTATGAAAAAACTAGCAGTATTATTGGTACCTCGATTTTAGATTATTATCTCGGAAAACTTGAATATAATCACGTAATTTATGGATTAGCAGCTGCTTCCCTTAGTATATTCAATAAATTGAATAAAGAGGCTGTTAAGAAAGCGCACGTTATACTATGTCCATCTAAAAGACAGAGAGAAATAATTGTGTCAAGTATTCCAGAGCTCTCAGGTAGAGTATATGTTACACCAAACCCGCCTCCAGTAATACCAGACATTAAAAACTCTACTAAATCAGACGTTCCAACTATAATATACGCAGGGGGGAAGAGTAAGGTTAAAGGCTTACATATAGCTTTGAACATAGTATTTCGATTGGCGACAAAAAGTAAATTTGAAGCTTACATGCTGGGAATGAGCACTCAGCCAAGGGTTATAAATAAGCATCCTTCTAAGATTATTTTATATCCTAAGCTACCGCATCACGAAGTACTTAACCTTTTATTGCGTTCATGGGTGTTGTTGTTTACATCTATCGTAGAGGAGCCTTTTCCCTACATAGTGTATGAAGCCGCTTTTCTAGGCACCCTACCTCTATCTACTAATGTTGGAGGCATATTTGAAATGTTAAAAGGAACAATAGGTCAGCAATATATCATTGACTTATATAATTACCGGCTTATGATTGAGAAGCTCTCTTATATCCTGTCCATGTCCCCGGACAAGATGATGAGTATTAGTAGAACTCTTTCTCAACAAATAAAAGAAAAATATAATGAAGATAAAATACTTAATACTTACTTAAGGATTTTTAAGAAGAGTTGAGAGGTTTTGAACTTGTCATTCCGTGAGATCTTGTTTGCTGATCGAGCACTAGTGGCTTCTAAGACGATTTTAAAACATAATTCTACACTACCGGTTTTCAGGAGAATTATTAGGGGAGGTGGCCAGATTTGGAGCGGTACAGTTCTATTTCTATATAAAGGACTCTACGTAGCAGATATAGATGCTTATAAAGGGTTATTACACACTGTTAGCAAGTCTTATTGTCGGATCTTCAGGCATGTTTATAGCTTTGAACCTGAGGAAAATAATTATAAATGTCTAGGGACTATTACTCGAATAAGTAGGTTAAAAAGTATTGCTGAGAACATCAACAGGGTTATTTTATGAAAATTCTCCTTTTAGACGCTGAATTTAGACGCTCGTTAGGTTGTGCTGCTTCGCTGAGGATGTTCGGCTTTGATGTAACATTTATGTTTCTAGGTAATAAGAATGAACCAATACGAGAAAGGAAAGTTTATATAGACTCGGGAAGCTTTGATGTTAAATTTGTTCAGATAGATACGCCGAAGCTTCTTCAAAGCATAATTCACCCACAGATCTTCATCCCATACGAAATTCTCAGTGAGAAATTTGATGTTGTAATAACCACTCAATCAGTACCATTCTATATCGCACGTTATATAGCTAGAAAACAAGGTATCCCAATAATACTCCGACTAGGAAGCGCCAGGGTGAATAAGCTTTTCGATCGCATTATTTATGGGAGGAATTATTTAGAAATAATAACCTTTATCCCCAGTATATTTCATAACTTGCTACAGATTTGGAATTCTCAAGCCTTAATAGCCCTGGACGATGCCACCATGAGCTTTCTAAGAAAATTACCATTATTCAAGAAGGTAAATATCATTTATCCAACATATTCTGCACTATATAGCGATAACGATTATGAGAAAAGTTATAAAATAAAAGAATTAATCGGAAAGAAACCGTATATTTTTAGCATTGTTACAATGAGTAGAACAGGTTCCAATTTTAGATTACAAGAGAAACCTCTATTCAAAATACTTTATACGATTGCTAGAAAATGCCCAGAAGTCAATGTAGTAATAGCTGGCGGTACATCTTCTGAGGCTAGAAGAAAATTCGGGCTTTTTCGAATACCTAAAAATCTTATTTTTGTCGGCAGTATCTCTTCAGATAGTGTTCTCAAGGTATTATATGATCACGCTAGTTTAATCGTAATTCCCATTTTCTTCAAATCTGTTAGCAATAGATTACTTGAAGCTCTTTATTATGGAAAACCTATATTAACGAATAATACTGCTAAAATAATACATAACAAACTGGAACATCCACACCATGTATTCATATCAGATAATTATCATGAATACCCTGACATTGTCGGAAAGCTGCTTAAAAATGAAGCCCTGCTCGAAGAGCTTGCTTTAGGAGCAAAAAGAGCTTATAGGTCCTTCTTCTCTGCAAGAAAGTGCGGGCTGGGAATGAAACATATTATAGAATCAGTAATATCAAAATAGTCTTTATGAAAATCATGAATTTGCATAGATTTATACCAAATAGACTTATAGTTCATTTAATTGCCATGCAGGTAAATGTTAGCTCGAGAATATTCCTTAGGTCTAGAAGCCTTACTTTACTAAATCTTTTTGCCGGAGGAGGAAGGGAGATTTTTTATGGGACAACCCTATTTCCAGATAGGGGATTTTACGTAGCTGATATAGGAGCTTTTAGAGGATGGTATACTGTGATATCAAGCGTGCTTGTCGGCTCTGATGGGCATGTGTTTAGTTTTGAACCTGAACCTAGCAATTTTGAAATTTTATGTAAAGTTATTTTGCTAGGTAGGTTAAAAATATTAGTGCTTTTAAACTTGCATTAAGTGATAGTGATGGCTTTGAATTTATGTATCTTTCTGAACACCCGTCAATGCATTCATTGGTTCTCAAGAGAAGTCATAGAAAGATAAGTGTTCCAGTAATGAAAATGGACACCATAGTTAAATTACTAAAATCCGCAAACTAGATTTAATTAAAATCGATGTCGAAGGTGCTGAGCTGAAAGTTCTAAAAGGATGTAAAAGACTAATAAATGAGTTCAAACCCATATTTTCTATCGATGTAAATCACTATGATGGAGAATTTGAAGAAGTTCAAGCCTTGATGCGAGAATTTAATTATGAGATTCGTCCACTATTTGGTGAGACGGGTAAGTTACACTCGATCGTCGCATACCCTACCATAAAAAGAAGTCTTGTTGATCATTTGATTAATAAGACAAGGAAGCTATCTATTATTCCGCCTAAAGTTGAGCCATGAACTATAATTACACAACAGCCTCTATTCTCAATATTCTCTAACAGTTGGAGAACATATTCTTGCATTAGTGAAAGGGGACAACACGCTCTCTATAGCTGTATTTAATAAGGAACTGAAAGCCGAAAATGAAATAGACACGTTAAACGGCTCCAAAGGCTTCATACTAGATGCCAAAGAAGATAAACTCCTACTATCTATAGACAACGAGTTAATCTTAGTCAAGGATGGTAAACAGAGGACTGCGTTAAAGTCTAAGAGATCTAAGAACTTTTTCTGACATGTTGCTAGAATAGGGGATAAAGTGTTTGTGCAGGAATATGGTATGCCTTCCACTAGTATATTTATATCTGAAGATCTTGAGAACTGGCGTGAACTTGTTACGAAGAAAGACCTTGGCGATTCTAAAACTTCTTAGACGATTGTTTTAAGCCATACTGACATCATGTAAAAGTAGGGTTGCACAATGTTCACGCTAGCATTACTTTTCTATTTAATTTCTTTTATACTTCTTATATTCGGCTTTTTATTTGTTTTTAGAAAACAAAAAATATGGTGGTTCTTATCAGTTCTTATAGCACAAGCTCTTTTGGTAGCCAGTATACAGTTATTTGCCTCATATACGCTGTATGGACAAGATGTTTATGTAGAATATAATGTTATAACTACTACATTACGGGATGGAAAAATAAACTTCCAAAATGCTTTTGGAGTCGCACTATACGATTCTGCGCTAATACCTGTAGTATGTATAGTAAGCGGTATAAAACCCTTAATTTTTTATAAAGCAACGTATACGTTCTTCTTCATGCTTCATGTATTAATGGTCTATCTCATACTTAAAAGACTCCGTGAAAATGATATAAAGTTGCAGCTATCATTGACCTATGCAATATTCTTGTTTTTACCTTCCATAATGTTTAGTAGCATGAGATTCGGTATCGGATTGATATCGTATTTAGCATTATTATTACTAATAATTAGAGTTATCGCTATGAGGCGAGCATCTTATTTAGAATTTTTAACTATTATACTAATGGCTTCATCAATAACTGCATGTTATTATACTCTAGGGTTAAATTCGCTTGCTCTTTTATTATTGCTAAGTTTTATGCTCATTTTCTTTAGAAATACGAATGATGAATTAAAGAAGGCATTTCTCCTTAGCACAGCTACGGCTCTGATCTCATCCTTTCTATATACTTTTTATCTATCATTGGCATTAAGACAACATATTTTAAGCACAATATATGTTTTACTGCGTTATTCACATATCGCTGAAGAAAGAGTTGAGTATGTTATTGGAAGACAGGAATTTTCATATTATATTAAAACCCTAGTGAAGATTTTTCCGCACGTGGCTTCATTGCTAGGTATAATTTTGGAATTATTCATGTTAGCTCTCAAAAAAATAGGAATTCGCTCAGAGGTTACACTTGCTAAAAACAATGGGATGATATTAATTTGGTTAATACTTGGCTTAATTTTAACTACTGCTACGACCTTTATAAGAACGGGTTTTGCCTACGTAATCTCAGTATTTAGCCCATTATTTACGTTGGGCGTGTATAATATCTACTCATATTTCACTTTACTGCCAACAGCGAAAATAAGAAAGCTCCTAACTTCAGTGCTTATTGCTGTTCTTCTGGTAACACAGTTCCTAGGTTCTACATACTTAGTAGATACACTTTTAAAGCTAGACACTTCATCCCCAGTCTTAGATGAGACAAGCATGTATCGTGGGATCTCCTCCACAGAGTTCTCTGACTATCAAATGCTTAATTACCTACTCATCAATATCCCAAGAGATAAACTTACAGATTTATACTCTGATACTAAAATCAGCAATTCTATTATTTCAGTAGCATCAGACTTATATTCCGAAGCACTACCATATGAACCAACAAGCATAAATATAAACCCATATGCTTTGTCCACTTTCCTTAAAAACAAAAACATTAAAGGTATACTGATTCTAAGTAGTTATAATATTTTAACTGGAGAGGCTATTGTACCGCAAGGAACAATCAATATACATCTTAACGATATCCTTGGTGATTATAATTTAGTATATAATAGTTTTTCACTTATCCTTCTGCGGGAATAGTAAATCATGATATTTCACAGCAAATATCTTAACATGATACACTATCTTTATTGTTTATAGAATCCTGAATTAGAAACTGTTGAGCATTTTATTTATAAGTGTAAAGTTACAACAAATAACCTGAAGTGCCTTAGCACTAATAAATAGTGCTTAGGGAGGAGAATGTTTCGAATATACGCCAAGGCCTTAATTAAGGCGCTCATGATGAGCATTAAACAAAAGATTGAGACTTTTAATGCACTTAGAACAGCTTACGGCCTTAATTTTTTGGTAAAGCTTCCAGCCTTATGTATTATGCGAAAGCCTGTTTACGTTAAAACCAATCCTATTAACTTAAATATAAGATTTGCTAATTGTGCAACTTTGATAATGTTATCAAGAGCGTTTTATAAATTCGTTAAGCTAGGAAAGAATCAATATAGTAAGTACATGGTCATAGTGCACGATAAGCTATGTCTTAGAATAGGAAATAGTGAAGAACTAGAATGCCTTAATGTAAAGTCCTTGGGCGAGAATCTGAGGGAAGTCTTAAGCCTTTACTCTACAATACTATTGATCATTTATACAAACGTGCTCTCCGTTAATAAGGAGACTTTATTGATAAAAACAGGTGATGGGATCTACTGGCATATTCGGCGAAGATCTCTTGACGACGTATCTGCACCACTGTTACCATTTATATCAGAACCATACGAATATCATGAATGGTTTGAGAAAATCGTGAAAGAAAACACAGTGTTTGTAGATGTAGGCGCCTTTCTGGGTGGCTATGCCATTAGAGCGGCTAAGAAGGGGGGCTAAGGTGTTGGCTTTTGAGCC
>Ga0080004_1113272_pt1 | contig 19968 bp, 14 predicted proteins | sample WasSprMetagenome_FD_69207 | JGI IMG/M metagenome (GOLD analysis project Ga0080004, IMG submission 69207) | Sulfidic aquatic microbial communities from Washburn Spring, Yellowstone National Park, USA - WS (SPADES assembly) (version 2) | ecosystem: Environmental > Aquatic > Thermal springs > Hot...
GAATGATGTGTATTCTGGGCCTATGTTTTTTATTTCGCCGGTTACATGGAATCCTTCAGCATCTATATGCGAGGAGTTGGTGATTATTTCGAGACCTAATGGTTTGTTTTGGGCTTGTAGATATTGCGCCACTGACAGTGTGTAGTTGTGTACACGTTGCGAGTAATTGGCACTGTATAGAAAGATTTCGAAGGGGGATTTTCTTCCAGGCAGTATCGTGTAGAGGGTTGTGGTTCCGTTGCCCAAAGCAACGAATTCTCCGTTTACGTCGTAAAATGTTGCTGTGATGTTTACGGGTCCAACAGTGGTTGTTCCAACATTCTGAACTTCGCCGACAACATAGTAGTATCCTTGGTCGTTTATGTAGCCGGAATATGTTGGCAAAATTTCAATCTTCGATTGCGTTGACGCTTCGGACCGACTGAAAAGTGCGGATGAAAATGCCAAAGTTGCCATTAAAATAATTAATAGCTTGCAAATTTTTCTCACGCCCATAATTTCACCTTGTTTTATTTTTAGTGTGGTTAAAGTGTTTTTGGCGAGTATTAAATTTTATTTCCTTTTAAATTGTAACAATAATTCCATGCGGTGCGCGCGCACCTTCGTTATACTAGCCTTCGCATGCGATTGTTGTTATGCCGGGTAGATCTACCCTTACTTTTAGGTAATATTTTGCTGCCGCAATTATATCGAATTGTGATAAAACTGGTGGGCAATAGGGGTTCCACCATTTTTGGATAGTCGCTAAACATGTTTGCAGAAACTGTTGCTTTGCCAATGGTTGCTGTTTTTGGTATCTCTGAAACAACCTGGATACGCTGTTCTCCAGGATTAAAATTGTAGAATTTCTCTATGTGCATAATTGGGTAGTTTGCGGCTCTTGAACATCAATGATTATTACTGCATCTTTTGTTGACAAAGCGATATTTCTCGTGGTCAATTCAAAAATTATTTTTTCTCCTCTTTTGAAGCTGGTTTGAGGCGCGCGCCACCACTTCTTCGTTTATGTTAGCAGTTGCTATTACGAACCATTCGCCGAAAATCATCTGTTCGGGGTTCTCTCGGGGCCAAGGTGTTCTAAAGCAAAAGAGGCTATTCCGTTGTTATTTGTTAAGTTTACACCAATTATTGTTATGTTTCTAAGAGCGTTTAATGGGTTATTAACTTGAAATGCTACCAGTTTTCTCTTTAATGGATCATCGCTGTACGTTACAAGTGCATATGGCATGACAAGATCTTGCGGTTGGAAGACGTCACTAGATTCATTTGCACCTTTTCCATCGAAGGGCACTTGTTTGTAAAAACATCTATTATCCTTGAGCTGTGGAACAAAAACTCGCTTTCATAATTGTTGGTGTGAGTGTAAATAAAAGAACAATTATTGTGGAAGCTGCTACGAGCTTTCTATGCTTAATCATCGTCATCAAAAGGATATTAATTATAGCTTCTTTAACAAATATTCCGTAATCATAGATATTGCTACAAAAGAATGTCGGTTAAGTTTTTCCATAGTTTTTGGCTAACAACACAAGGTCTGATAAACCAACTGCTCCGTTGCCATCTAAGTCCGCTTTAGGGTTCCAGTTTGGCGCTCCAGGTTTACTTCCATAAGCTTTTGCAAGCAAAACAAGGTCCTGTAGGTTGACGGTTCCATCCATGTTTATGTCTCCTAGTATTGAAACAAATATTTTTTTACTTTGTGTGGCATATGACCCCATGTACTGTGCTGTAACAACTAATGTATAATTGCCTGTCGAGTGTGATGTATAGTGTATGTTGAGTATGGTTATATATGTTCCTTGTGGAGGCGGGCTCATGTATGTTGGGGTTCCTTGTGCTGAGCCGCTTATAATGAATGTTGCACTCTTCTCCATGCTAAGAGGTGTTCCGCCATAGCTTGGAAGGTCTGTGAAGGCGTTTGCATACACTGTGGCATTCCCGGACATTGAAGTTTTCTCTATTGGCACACTGAACATTACAGTAATTGTTTGTCCCGAGCAGATGGTTGTTTTAGAAGAAGCTACTCCGAGTGATGCGTTGCTGAAATCGTATGGGTTCACCGTGATTGTGACATTTAAGTTGTTTGGGGCGTTGTTTTTGATTTTAACCTTAAAGTATGCAATGGTGCTAACTTTGAAGCTATACGTGGGTGTTCCGTCCAGGCTGCATGGTGTTAATTCCAATATCTCTATTGGGCCTGTTACTTTTAGGGATGATGTTGCCAAGCTTCTGGCTATTATTGGTTTACCGTTAGGCGTATCCACTTCCAACCCTACTAATGCGTCCGGGATTGGATAGCCATTGCCGCAAAGAGTGCCATTAAGTATGGCCTTTTCATCAAAATGGACATTTTTTCTATTTATGTTTAATGTTAGGGTAAGTTGGGGCGGAATGTATGGCGATTGGTAAGTTCCATTGAATGTTTCATGTTGGATCATTTGTGGGGGGTTGCCTGTCCCGAATAGGTAGTCATCAAAGATCTCTAATGTGCAACTTTTTCTCGGTTGAGGGTAGGGTGTTCCAGTTGTCGCATTAAATGTTAGAGCCAATAAGGATCCGCTACCGCTGGCTGGATTTTCGCCAGCTTGAAGTGAAACTTGCGCATATATCGTTCCTTCAGTGTTGTTGATGGCGACCGTGTAGTTTGACCTTGGGGGAGGTGGAAATATGGTTCCAACAGAGGCGCTTAGACACTTTAGAAGAGTGTTGCTGAATCTTAATTTAAATTGATAAGCTGTTAGATTTATAACATTATAAACCCTAACTTGTATTACAAAGCTTTCGCCCACATAGTTTGCTATATAGTTATCGGGATAAACGTATACTATAGTTATACTTGAAAGTGCTGCGGGGAAATATGTGGCTACACCCAATAATAAATACGTTGTGGAAATTAGCAGCAATAAAGACGTAAGGATTAGGAAATTTTTCCTATTCATCTCTCTTCTCCCTTTTTAGTTCAATGGATTATTTTTCTAATAAGGATTTTGGAAAATTATTCTATCCATTTTGATACTGTTTAGATAGAAGTTATTTTAATATAAAAAATGGGGAGGTTAGTGTTGTTGTTTTTAGCTTGTTTTTATTCCGAAGTTTGCTGATGCTGTTGGGCAGTATGCTGTTCCACCGTTTCTCGGGAAGTCTGTTAGGGCTACTGCTCTTACTGTTGCTGTTCCTACGTAGGCCCATGTTGGAATCGATATCGTCAGAGTGTTTGTGTAAATTCCGCCTGTTGTTCCGTGGGGGTCGCCTGCTATGCGTGTTGCGTTGAAGTCGCCTTCCCATATTGCTTCGCCTATTGGGAAGTTTTCAGCGTCGAATGTGTCAACTGTTATTATTGCGTGTCTAGTTTGTTCTGATATTGTTTGTATTGTCACTTTGAATTGCATCTTGTCTTGGTATTTGAGGTATGGTGCGTTTAGTGGTTCAACGCTTACAACTTTTATTAGCCATCCTACCTGGAATGTTAGTGTGTCGTTTACTGTTTTTTCTGCCACGTCTACAGTGGCTATTACCGTCCACCAGCCGAATATTGCTGGGTCTTCACCTCCTGGTATGAGGTCTGTTTGTGGTATTCTGAAGTGGACTGTGGCTATTCCATTTATGTCTGTGTAGTTTTCGAGAATTGTGACTTTCTCTCCTTGTGCGTTGTGTACTTCGAAGGTTACCAGCTTGTTTGTTATGCGGTCTCCGCCGTACGTGACTTTGGCGTATAGCCAGACCATCATTTGTGGTGCGAATGCGTCGCTGTGCTCGTTTGCTCCTTGTCCGCCGTAGGGTTCAGGATACTGTGTGTAGACGTCGATTGCTGGTCCCGGGATTATGTAGGGGGCTGTGTATGTGCCGTTTACGACTGAGTGGCCCCATAGTATTGTTCCTGTTGGGTCATATGGTAAGTCAACTGCTGTTATTCTGCCGCCCCATGGTTCTATTGGTCTTTCTGGGTGTGCCCATGAGGCTAGGTCTGTGTTTACAAGTCCGAGCACGCATGTTGGCGGTGGATAAGAGTCATGTATGTATATCACTTGTAACTGTAATGTTAGTAGCGTATCTATGCCGCTTGATGGCGCCGGGTTTTCAAGTTTTGTGAATACAGCCCAAACTTTTCCCGGTGTTGATGTGTCTATCCAGCCCCATGTTTGTTCGCCGTGTTGTTTAAGGAAGTGTCCTTCAGTGACATTTACGAGGCTTAGGAGGGTTGAGTTGTAGATGAATGTTATGTCGAAGCCTGCGATGTCCCAGAAGTCTGAAACTCCAGCGCCGTCTTCACCTCTTATTTTAACGTTAACTGTGAATATTTCGTTCATTGTTCCCTTCTTTGACGCTGGTTCAACGAATATTTGTGGTCTTGGCGGATACTGGTATGGTGAAGCCTCAATTGTTAATTGTCCGTTGATGCGGTCGTGTGGAATTGGCGCTGCGTTTGGATCCGCTAGGTCTGTGAAGGTGAGTTCCAATGCGAAGCTTACCGTTGGCTCCATCAGCATTCCGTTAGGTTGTTTGATGATTTTGAATGTTATTTTTGCCACTAAGCCGTCAGCGCCAAACCAAGCTGCGCCCGTTGAAGCGCCTGCAACCCAGTACATTACGGCTCCAGTGTATGGATACTCTTTAACTTCACCTCCAGTTGCGTTATAGAAGCCCTCTTTTGTGGTAAGGATTGGTGCATTGAGTGCACCTCCCGTTGTGCCTAACATTGTCTGGTATGCCACTGGAACTGCGTAGTCAAGGATGTTGCCGAAGTAGAACTTGACTTCTAAACCTTGAACTCCGCTAGCCCAGTTTTCTGCTGTGGCGTTTTCTAGGTGTATTTCAACTGTGAAGTTTTGGCCAACTGGTGATGGCGTTTGAGGTGTGTGTAGGACGTATGGGCTTGGGTCCACGTCTGTTAATGGTGGAACAGCTATCGGCTTAACGGTGAAATGAATGTTTGCTTGGTTGCCCAAGGTTGGCTTAATGAAGGCTAAGGGTGCAGCTCCAAGCATTAGCAGCAGAATTAGGATAGCAGCTTTAAGGTTTTTCATTTTTTCTTCTCCCTTCTCCGATTTTCAGCAATATTTTTATTGCAAGGCTTCTGATTTAAAGTTTTCTGGAATTATCTTCTATTCTCAGGTGTAGAAAAGCTTTTATTCATTTCCAGCCCAAACTAAAGGGAAAGGGTGTTTGATGTGAGGATAAAGTTTGCTTGTATATTGCTACTTTCGTTGTTAGCGTTAGGCATTTTCCCCCTTGAGTTTTATGTTCGGAGCGTTTCAGCTCAGGCTAGGCCTAAGATTAGGATTGAGCCTGTTCAAACAATGAAGGTGGCTGTTGACGAAACCTTCACTGTCAACGTTACTGTTGAGGGTTGCGTCAACGTTTACGCGGTTCAAGTTTATATCCGCTATGACCCTGAAGTTTTGGAGGTTGTCAATATTCTTGAGGGGCCGTTCCTACCATCCTTCGGAAGCACGCTTCTATTGTTGAATGAGACTAAAGAGGATTTGGAAGCCACACCGCCTTACGGTGAGGTTCGCTTTGTCGATTCTCTAATGGGCGATGTTCCAGGGGCAAGCGGCAGCGGCTTACTTTTTAACGTAACCTTTAGAGTTCTCTCAGATGGGTCTTCACACCTCCACTTTGTGGAGTATGTCCCCAAAAGTGGGGGGGACGGAACATACTTCATGGATAGTAACTATAATGAGATATATCCTGAACTTTGTGACGGCTTTTACGGAACGCCTATAACATTTTCAGCGAGCGTTGCGAAGGTTGCGGTTGGCGACAATGTAACTTTAACAGGTCGAGTTTTGGGGGTTACAGGAGCCCTTAACGTTTCAATCTTGTTTAGGAAGGCTGGCGGGACGTGGGTTAGCCTAGCAAATTTGACAACCGACGCGTCTGGAAACTTTTCGTATGTTTGGAGATCCAGCGAGGCTGGCAGCTTTGAATTTAAGGCTTCAGCCGTTGTTGAGGATGTGCCCGTCCAAAGCGTTGTTGTTGCAGTGACTGTTGAATCGAAGTTCAACATTACAAATTACATTTTATACATTGTTGCCGCAGTTGTAGTTGTAGCTTTGCTGGCTGTACTCATTGCTAGAAGACGGAGGAGGGCTCCGCCTGAAACACCCCCTCCAAGTTGAATAAGCTTTGCGGGAATAGAACATTTTTTCAGAAAAATTTATATCCACAATAAGTGTTCTAATTTAAACGCTGAAGAAATTGGAGAAGGAGAGAAGAAAATGAAAATGAAGATTTTGGCTATAGCCTCGATTATGACGCTAATGACACTTGCAGTGATCTCCGGCTCAGCCTTCGCCGTTAAAGGTCCAGTGATGGACAACCTGCAATTCAAGTTTTATGGTGATCAAAGCGCACTTTGGACAGGCTTAGTTAACAACGAGATCGACATGATGGCTTGGCCATTAACATACACTCAATATCAAGATGCCAAGGCTAACCCAGACATAATAGTTGCACCATATTACGACTTAGGAGATTACGAAGTTGCCCTAAACAACAACTACTCTCTTCCAGACATGCCATGGAGAAGCCCCACAAACTACACGGAGTTCAGGCAGGCTATAGCCTGCCTTGTAGACAAGGATGGGCTAATATCAGGACCCGCATTGAACGGGTTTGCCACAAGAATTGACACACACATACCAAGACCTGCATTGAACGATTGGGTCAACTACAACGTCAGCAAGTATGGACCAAACGGCGAACTGCTAAACAATTACCCATGGGACTACAACCCAGTAAAGGCTGCACAAATCCTTGACGCTGCAGGCTTCGTCCAGGGCTCAACGCCCAACCCATACTACGACCCAAGCCTTCCATGGTCATCGCCATACATACGCGTATACCCAGCAGGCCACGAGAAGGCTGGACAAGACCTAGACCCACTAATCGCATACGTGAGAATCGACATAGCGAGGAAGACCCTTGGTGAACAGGTTGTGCGTGACCTCCAAAAGATTGGCATACCAGTAACGCTAACCGAGGGAGCAAGCGGAGTCTGCTACACTCCTGTCTACGTATACCGCAAATATCACCTGTACACGGCTGGATGGAGCCTAGGAAGATTCCCATTATGGTTCTACAGCTTCTACAACCCAATAGGAATCTATGCTGAGGGACCCAACTTCTATCAGATAAATGACCACGAAGTTACACCTTGGACTGAAGAGGTTTACCCGAAGGCCCAAAGCGTCGAGCAAAGCATGAGGGCAGCCAAAATGTGCCAGTATTATCAAGTGATGAAAGCCTACTGCATTCCAGTGTGGAGTTCAGCCTCATACTACGCTTACCGCAAAGGCTTCGTTTATGTTCCCGCAACACAAGGCTACGGGCTTACAACAGGCCTAGACTTCGTGTTTCTGGCAACATACCACCAGAACTACCCAACAGTTAACACGATAAGATATGGAACAATGAACCCGCCGGTGAAATTAAACCCGCTCTTCAGCAGCTGGCTATGGGACTACGAAGTACTTGACAGAATATTCACAGGCTACATGAACGGCAACCCATACAAGATGACGCCAGGAAAGAGCCCAACTGGCGGAGACCTGCCATGGATGGCGTACGACTGGAAGTGGGAAATAGACACTGATGGAAACGCCACAGTAACCCTATGGTTTAGGCATGACATCAAGTGGCATGACGGCGTACCATTCACGGTTGACGACCTAAACGAGACAATAGAGCTTGGCAAATACTACAACGACTCATGGGGATACAGCGACTTCATCCACGTAATAGGCTTCACAAAAATAGACGACTACACATGCAAACTACACTTTGACATGCAAAGCATATGGGCCCTATACACAGCAAACTACGAAATTGTGCCCAAACACATATACGGCTTCAACAGCGGCCTACACCACCCACTCCCAACAGACCCAGACTTCTACACTGGTGGACCACACGGATACTGGCCATGGAAAGGCGACACAGTAACGCCCGTATCTGATCCAGCCCAAGTTTGGGTTGGAACAGGCATGTGGAAATACGTCCCAGGAACACACGTCGCAGGTGAGGGCGGAGGAATGTTGTTAGAGGCCTTCCCAGACTTCTGGATGAGCATAGCGCCAGGAGACATAGACTTCGCCTACTATTGGACGTCGACCACTCCACCATCAGGAGGAAGCTACAAAATAGGCTTATCAGACCTAGTTCTTCTGGCAAACGCCTATGGAACAAGGGGAGACGGCGAAGTACCATTCAAAGTTCCAGGAACAAAGGGAGCATGGAACCCAGGAGCAGACCTAGCAGCACCATCAGGCATAATAGGCTTATCAGACCTAGTAACACTAGCCAAAAACTACGGAAAAACATGGGGAACAAACCCATAAACAGAACAGCACTTAATTCCCCATTCCCCTCACTTTTTTTGTCAAAATCGTTTTCATCTGTGCCCTCAACTAAAGCTTAAATAATTATCCTAGCCATTTATCTTTAAACGGGTGGCGTCAAAATGGGCCTAAAAGAATACATAATTAAACGAGTAATCTACATGTTCATATTGATAATAGGCGTTCTAACATTAAATTTTATTATATTTGAAGCAATGCCTGGAAACCCCCTTGAAGCCTTCATAGCCCATGCTGCAATGAGCGGCGGTATGACTCCGGAGCATCTGGAGGAACTTAAACGCGTTTTCGGCATAGGGTTGCCATGGTACGAAAAGTACCCGACCTACATATACAACATGTTAACGTTCAACTTTGGGTATACAACCCCGCAGTATGGTGGTGAGAGAGTTGCGGATATAATTTTTGGGAGTCGCCTACCAAACACGTTAATCCTAGTAGGCGGCTCGACAGTTTTAGCAGTAATCCTTGGAATAGTGACAGGCGCAATTACGGCTCATAGAAGGGGATCAAAAGTTGACAGCACGTTAGTTATAGTCTCGCTCCTCACCTTCTCGTTACCAACATTTTGGATGGGAATGATTTTCCAATATGTTTTCGGCTTCTATCTGCATGTGCTTCCAGTGCAGGGGACACAAACAATAGAAAAATTGGTTGAGCTAAGCAAAAACCCCATAGCCTACTGGTTAGACAGACTACAATATATAATATTGCCTATAACCGTCCTCACGCTTTTCACCTACGGAGGCTTTCTCTTATTGACGAGGGCATGCGTTCTCGAAGTGCTTCCCGAAGACTACATACTAACCGCAAGGGCGAAGGGACTTAAAGAGCGGACAGTTCTGTTTAAACACGCTTTAAAAAATGCTTCTCTCCCAATAATAACAAACGTTGCATTACAGTTTGGCTTCATCCTCTCAGGAGCAATTATCACTGAAAGCGTTTTCCAATATGCTGGGCTTGGAACAGCAATATATAGGGCTATAATGCTTAAAGAAACACCGATTTTGCAGGCAATTTTCTACGTTATAGCGTTATGTGTTATTGTTGCAAACTTTATCGCAGACCTCCTATACGGAGTTATAGACCCGAGGATAAAGTATGAGTGAAAAAATTTCATTTCGCAGACAGAAAATTGCACTGCTAATTAGAAACTTCAAAAACGTTATGAGGCAAATTGTCAAAAACAAGAAATCCCTATTCGGCCTAATAATCCTGATATTTTTCGCTGCAATTGCCGCATTTGGACCCTTTTTCACAACCTTAGATCCAATAGGTCTCGGATCTGTTCATAACCCGACGGTGGAACTACCAGTTGCCGAAATAAACTGTGTCCCTTCATGGTACACCGGGGAAAACATAACTCATAACATAAATGTTATTTCACACCCACACTTTGACAGCCAATCAGACTTAGATTATTGGAAAAAAACTACAACTGAAGGTGTCACGGTCAAATATAATGCTTCCATCGGAAGCCCAGAAAAAGGGAGCATTGAAATAGCATTCAGCAAATCTGGAAACGCAACACTCTCAATAGACTTTCAATATCCATATAAAATTCCACCCCAAAGCTTCAGGGGAAAGCTTAGCTACTATTTAACTGCAATGAACGAAGCTCCAAAAAACGAGGCTAACATAACAATACTAACAAGGTTCGTGCGAAAAGTAGCCAGAATAAGAACTTACCAGTCATCAATGCCTATAATCGCCTATTTCACTAAAGATCAAATGAACAACTGGTTTCTCGTAAAAAATGAGATTGACAGCTCTAACTTTAGGCTAATAAATCTGTATCAATCTGAATTTGGAAAACTTCCAAAAGACGTGATATTTTCAAAGCCTGCAAACTACACGTTCGAAATTAATGTTCAATTCGAGGGAAACGCCTCAAAACTTGGCAACCCCACCCTCTATCTGGATGACATACAATTGATAATATACGGCAACTCCTTCGGCTTACTGGGAACAGACTATATGGGCAGGGACATATTTACACAATTAATAGTTGGAACAAGAATATCCTTCATTATAGGCATCGTGGCAGCCGTACTTTCCGTAGGTATAGGGCTGGTCTACGGGTTGACATCTGCATACATGGGCGGCGTGGTTGACGAAGTTATGATGCGATTCAACGATCTTCTATTAGTAATTCCAACACTCCCATTACTGCTTGTAATGGTATACGTGGTCGGGCAATCAATGACAAACATAATTATAGTTGTCGGGGTTCTAGGATGGATGGGCTTTGCGAGAACAGTAAGGTCTGCAGTCTTAAGCCTAAAAGAGAGACCGTTCGTAGAGGCGGCTAAAGCTGTAGGGGCGGGACGCCTCCACATAATGAGTAGGCACATCATACCAAACGTTATACCCCTTGTATATGTAACGCTAGCGATGAGCGTTCCATCCGCCATAATATCTGAAGCTGCGTTAAGCTGGTTGGGACTCGGACCATTAGATGTAATGTCATGGGGGAGGATGCTCTACGAGTTTGAATTGTCAGGAACCATAGCTACTGGGGCGCTGACAAAATGGTATTGGGTTATACCGCCTGGCCTGTGCATATGTCTCCTTTCATTATCCTTCGTGCTAATAGGCTACGCCCTTGACGAAATATTCAACCCGAAACTCAGAGAAAGGCGCTAGGGGTAAAAGAGCAGATACATTTCCCTCCAAAAATCCTCCTCAATTCTCCGCAGCTCATCTTCACCCTTTATATCCCTCAAAACAAACACGCCGCCGCCAAATAAACCTAAAATCGAACCCAGCTTCCTCATCGTCCCAACACCACCCGTTGCAAATTCCACTAAAAAATAACCTGTAAATTTTTCTGCAGTAACCCTCACTTTCAGGTTTCCCTTAAATGCAGAAAACTCCACACGGTCACCGTGAAGCTTCTTTGAAGCTGAGAAATCGGCTTTTAAGAAAAATGATTCTATTCTTTCAGAAAGCATCTCCAAGCTTACGTTTCCCAGGGGAAACCTACACCGCATACATAAACACCAATTAATTACTAACAAATTCAAATATAAAAACTAAAACAAAAGCTTAAATGTTAGCTATCACGACATTCACATAACGCACATAGATGATATGGATGTCCATCCTCGACGTTCAGAACTTAAAAATGTACTATAAAATCGGCAGAGGCTACGTCCATGCAGTGGACGACGTAAACTTTAAAGTTGAAAAAGGGGTTGGACTTGGATTAGCAGGGGAATCCGGCTGCGGTAAAACAAGCATAGCCATAACAATTCTTAGAATACTGCCAACAAACGCGCGCATCTTTGGTGGAAAAGTAATTTTTGACGGAAAAGACATACTAGCCATGGATGAGAATGCTCTCCGAAGTCAAATAAGATGGGGTGGAATATCCCTAGTCTTTCAAGGTGCGATGAACGCGTTAAACCCGGTGTACAAAGTTGAAGATCAAATAATAGAAGCAATAAGGATACATGAGCCACAAACATCAAAAGAAGAAGCGAAGGAGAGGGTGAAAAAACTATTTGAGCTCGTTGGAATGGACCCTGAAAGATCAAGCAACTACCCTCACGAGTTCAGCGGTGGAATGAGACAGCGTGCATGCATAGCCATGGCTCTTGCATGCAACCCAAAATTGCTAATTGCGGACGAGCCTGGAACAGCTCTAGATGTGGTTGTTCAAGCTCAAATTCTGAAACTTCTCAGAGAATTAAAAGATAAACTTGGTCTTTCAATGATAGTGATTTCCCATGACTTATCAATAATAGCTGAAACATGCGAAAAATCAGCGATAATGTATGCCGGATGGATAGTGGAATATGGCGATATAGTCTCAATTTTCAAAGAGCCATTACACCCCTACACGCAAGACCTTATAGGAGCTTTCCCAAGCATACACTCAAAAAGAACAAGGCTATCATACATTCCAGGCTCACCTCCAGATCTTTTAAATCCGCCAAGTGGATGTCGATTCCACCCAAGATGTAAATATGCAATGGAAATATGTAAGAAGGAAAAGCCGCCTCTCATTGAGGCTTCAAAGGACCACTACGTTTTATGCCATCTACTCGCCAAGAGGTAGGAGGCACAATAAATGGATGAAATAGTGAAAGTTGAAAATCTAAAAAAATACTTTCCCATCAGACTTGGATTCCTCCGTACTCTTATAAGCAGGGAAGAAATCTTTGTGCGTGCAGTTGATGGAATAAACTTTAAAATCAAAAAGGGGGAAATATTTGGGCTTGCGGGGGAAAGCGGAAGCGGAAAAACAACAACTGGCAGGCTTATACTTCGTCTAATTGAGCCAACAGCCGGAAAAATATTCTTCAACGGTCAGGATGTCACAAGGGTAACGGGAAAAGATCTTAAAGTGCTCAGAAGGAAAATGCAGATAATATTTCAAGATCCGTATGAATCAATAAACCCAAAATTCACAATATACGACGTTATATCCGAACCCTTGCATGTGCAAAAAATATTTAACAGTGAGGGGGAAGTTGAAGATGCGGTTTTCAAAGCTTTAGAGGCGGTTAAACTTACCCCTCCAGAAGTGTTCATGTACAGGTACCCCCACGAACTAAGCGGTGGACAAAGGCAACGCGTAGCTGTGGCAAGGGCTCTAGTTTTAAACCCAGAGTTTATAGTTGCAGATGAGCCAGTCTCCATGCTTGACGTTTCGATAAGAGCTGAGGTTCTAAATTTAATGACGGAATTAAGGGAAAAAAGGGGCGTCTCATTCCTTTACATAACACACGACTTGGCGTTGGCCAGACACATATGTGACACCATAGGAGTGATGTACCTTGGCAAAATGATGGAAATGGGAACCGTTGAGCAAGTTATAGGCGAACCTTTACACCCGTACACGCAAGCCCTAATAAAAGCCGTGCCGGTTCCAGATCCCAGTTCAAAAAGAAGCGAGGTTGTTATTAGAGGAGAAATACCAAGCCCAATTAACCCGCCAAGTGGATGTCGATTCCACACCAGGTGTCCCTCCTACATAGGTGACATATGCAAAACAAAAGAACCACAGCTAATTAATGTAGGAGGGGAACACTACGTAGCCTGCCACCTCTACAGCAAATAAACCCTTAATAGAGGAAAATTCCAAAAAACTTAAATCAACTCTTATACTTTAAACTTAGAGGGAGAAGGAGATTTGTTGAAACAAAAAATTTTAAGGTTAACTTCCATAATGCTTCTCATAATAACCCTCGGCAGTTCAGCATTAACATTCCCTGGCATGAGCTTTCCCGGAGATAAACCTTCAATCATAGTGGAACCAACAAGCATAAAAGAACGGACAATAACTCCAGGCTCTAAGTTCACCATTAGCATTAAACTATACAATGTAACAACTGCAAACGTCCCAGTTGGGCTTCAAGGGGTTGAAGTTAAACTCACATGGGATAATAAAATTCTCAATTTGACTTCTAAAACCCCAATGCTTGGCCAATCTGGAGGTGTGTTAAACCCGACAGTTTTAATTGGTAAAGATGAGGTGGGTGCAAACTATTATTGGCTTGCAGGAGCATCGACAGGTAGCCCATGGTGGGGCAACGGGATAATAGCAAACGTAACCTTCCAAGTTCTAGCTGTCGGAAAAACATATTTGCTGCTCAACTTCACCGATATTGTTGACGCAAACATTGAAAGCGTCGACCATTACGTTCAAAGTGGAACCTTTGATAATCGACCACCACCCCCACCAGTTACTGTATACGTTGACCCGTCAAAGGTTGCTGATCCATCACTCACCCCAAGTAAAAACTTCAGCATAAGCGTGAAAGTTAATAATGCAACTTCCCTATCCCAACTTAAATTCAATATGAGCTTCAATCAAAGTATAATCGAGGTGGAAAATGCAAACTGGGGATCCATGTTAATATCTGGTCAACTTTCATGGAACAACACGTTAGGGCTAATATCAGCATCAGCAGTTTGCAGCCAGCCCATAATTGGAAACGCAACAATAGCAACTATGACATTTCATGTGAAGGCCATCGGCGAAAGCCCCCTACACCTCAGCATTATCGCAATTAAAGATGCATGGGGGGAAAGCTTGCCATACGTGTCAGCTGACGGATACTTTAACAACCAGCTCATCACGAAAATCTACGTTAACCCTCCATACCTTATGGATCCCAACCTTCGACCAGGAAGCACCGTTACCTTTAACATAACAGGACAGAACTTCCAAAACATAGTTTACTGCAGTTTCAACTTTTCATTTAACCCAAATGTCATAAAAATCTTAGGCTACACAGTAAATCCCATAAACGGAACAATAATAGACTCAGAAATAACATTAAGGAACAAGCTTGGCATAATGTCAGCAGCAATCAGCTATCAAACACCAGTAAGCTTCAGTAGGCAAAGCCTAATGAGCATAACATTCCAAGTTGTAGGCTACGGTGTAAGCAGCCTAAACCTAACCAGTACAACACTCATCGATGCCACGGGACTAAGCATTACCCATAAGGTTGAAAATGGCTTACTAGTAACTGTGATAAGGGACGTAGCTGTAATAGACATCAAACCAACACCAACAATGGTTTATCCTGGCAGAATCGTCACAGTTAAAGTTACTGTTAAAAACCTCGGCAACTTAACAGAATCCTTCACGGTCTCCACCAGCGTTGACAACAAGACAATCCTCGGATCCGCAAACGTTGAAAATCTTAACCCTGGAGCAAACGTGACACTCACCTTCAAATGGAACACAACAGGCTTAACGCCATGCCACTGGCACTTCTTCATGGCAAATGCAAGTGCGGTCCCATATGAAATAAACTTGTCAAACAACATTCTTGTAGGCTCGGTTCAAGTTAAAATAAAAATGTACGGAGACATAAATGGCGACGGAAAGGTGGATCTAGCCGACCTAGTACAGTTTGCTCAATCCTACTACCGAAGGATAGGAGATCCGCTCTATAACCCGGACGCGGACATCGACGGAAACGGCTTCGTCAACCTGGTAGACCTAGTAACACTCGCATTAAACTACAACAAAACCTGCTAAACTCTAAAAACATCCACCACCTTCAAAACGAAGGGCTACGGAAAATCTTATATCTAAATAAGCCAAAATTAGAGAAACGTTAAAGAAGGAGTGTGATATGAGAAGGTATATAACTACTCTGTTAAGTGTTCTAATAGTTCTGTCGGCAATAGCGGTTATCAACATCACTATTAGACCAGCTCATGCACAGAACTCAGGTCCATACTACAAGGTTGAACCATCAACAGTTCAGCTTGGCCCAAAATCGGCGATAAACGACACATTCACAATATGCATAAAACTATACAACGTCACAAAAACAAGCGTTCCAGCTGGAATACAAGGAGTTGAAGTTCACTTCACATGGAACAGCAGCTTGGTACAACCAGCAACCTTTACAAATATGATAGCTCAGTCTGGAGGAGTTCTAAACCCCACAATCTTATATGGAATTAACCCCGGATTTTATAATGCGACGCCACCAAATCACTACTCTGTTCCACCTGAAGAAGCAAAATACTACCTCGTAGCTGCAGCATCAACTGGCAGTCCATGGTGGGGCAACGGCACAATAGCACAAATAACCTTTAAAGTATTATATAAGCCCACATTGTCTGAGGGTGCCGTAAAAGCTAACTTTACCCTAGTATTCACGGACTTGGTTGACGCCGAAGGGAACCCTGTTAACCATAGGCGTGAGGATGCGCTATACAAAATTCTGCCTTCTCCAGGAGTGTTCAATGTGGTTTTGGAGTCTAAAACTTACCAAGTCGTTATTGAAAGCGACTCAAAAATATCTGCGCCGAATAACCTTGCATTGAACGTTACAAGCAAAACAATAAGCTTTAACGCAACAGCGGTGGACGGCTACTGTAACGTAACAATTCCGAAAACTTTAATGAAATGTGATAAGCTCTCAGATTGGAAGGTAACCTTAAATGGGCAAGTAGCAACAAACACTGCGGTAACTGAAAATGCCACCCACACCTTCATATACATTCCACTAGAGCAAAGTGCCACGGTGACAATAGCCATACAATCAACATGGATTGTACCCGAATTCTCTTCCATGACGCTGTTACTTGCATTATTCATATCTATGCCAACCCTGCTAATAGCTAAAAAACTGCGACGTAAGCGGGAAGCATACTAAGCTAAAATTCCCTACTCTTTTTATAAGCCGTTTTTATCTAACAGAGATACGTTTGCGGGCTACCTTCCTCCTTTTTCTCCCACTTTTGGCAGCCCAAACACTCAAAGTTACACCTAAAAAAGCCACGACAAAACTTGATGGGAGAAGCACTTCGTAAGGCTTCGTTTCAACCCTACGAACACTATACAGGTTCATTGTTATTGGCGGGTCCTCATTTATGTCAAGAACCTCAGTTTCCGTTTTATAAATTGGCGGAACAACAGCCACGACCTCAACGGTATATGTGCCATTCCTATTAATTATGCCCTCAATTCCAACAACATTTGAGGAGGGTACGGTAAGATTTCCTCCGCGAAGAGGTGTAAAATCATCACTCTTATTTAAGTAAAGCACAACATAAGGATCTTGCCCCTCTACCATCCAAACCTCAACCTCAAACATGTTGGAAGGCGTATGAACATCGAAAGTGACCTTCTTATGAGGTGGTATGGCAAAATCCACATGTGTTTCAGACGGCTCATAGACTTCCTCAGGTCCCGTCCAATATCTTCCACGAGAAAAATTGAAGAAGAAATGTTCACCAACCTCAAAATACGCTGACACATTGGTCTTTAAAGTCCCCGACACATAATCCTGTGTAACCTTACTTTTCAAGACGTATGATTCAACATATACTGGAAGACCTGACGCAAAATAAAATATCAAACTAACCAATAAAAGAATTAAACCAAGCGCAAACCAATACTTCCTCATGTCAAACTCCGCTTTACATTTTAAAATAAGTTAAAGATAAACATTAACTTCACCCGCTTGCATAATATCAGCCTTTATAAGCATTACCACAATTAGTCATAATGCCATAGGATAAAACCACAAAGGTCATAGAGAATTTTTCCATAAACCTTTTAAATATTCAAAGCCGTCTTAAAATTGCAGAAAAGGAGAGGGAGAAAGATGAATAGTAAAATTGTAGCTTTGTTTGTGGCGATATTACTGTTGGTGCCAGCGGTTTCGATTACAACAAAAGCGTCAAGCGGTTCTTCCTACGTCATTGTTGTTGCACCGCAAGAAAAAGATAATTGGAAACCTGTGATAGATAGGCTTCTTTATTACCACCCCGGAGCCGTCGTCTTAACTCTGCCCACAGATATACAAAGTGAGGTTATGGATGTTGAAAGGCAGGTTCGATTCCTACTAATGGATGGAAGTCTAAAAGAGTATCTTTGGTATGCATATTACGCATGGGGTCTCCGAAGCATACCTGTCCCAATTGGTTACTTAAGAGCTGGAAGCGAAGAAGAAACCAACGCAATATTATATCTAGACAGGCATAAGGCGGAAATACGCGACATGTTCCAAAACTGGTTTGAAGCTGAACTTGGAAACCAGCCCCATTACATAGCGCTAGTTGGAGACATCAAAACTCGAAGGAGCGACTGGGTGAGCGCTTTAGGGCTAACCATATGGTGGAATTCAAGCCTACCATACCCTGCAGACGCATGGCCAAGCTCAATAAATGGACAGCAGGTGCCTGTACCATATCTGCCATTCGTAATCGACGAGTGCCTAGCATGGTATGGCTATGCTGTCGGCAGAATAACAGGCCTAACAGTCGATGACGCTGTAGCCCTAGTCGACAGAGCAGGAACATACAAGGATTGGGTTGAATACAACTCCGAAAAGGCATCACGTTTCCTCGCATCATACACTGTCGGCGTTTACCAGTATTACAGCCAAATTCCAAGACTTCTAACAAACGCAGGTTTTGACATGACTGGAAACTGGTACTCGCCAGAAGGACCATATCCAACATGGCCATACGTGAAGGCTGCGCTCAGCAAGGGAGTGGGATACTGGCACATAACATGCCATGGAAACTTCATGACAGGCATGGGCGGCCCAGGAAATGGACTCATAACATTTCTTATGCCAGGTAAAGAAGGCAAGTACTACGATGTTAAAATTGGCGGTGAAACACCTCAAGGCGGGTGGTCAGGCGTAATCTGGGACTTCATAAACAACAATTATCTAAGTAGCATCACATCCTATAGTATAGATAGAGGGGTGGTTCCTCCGCTCGATCACACAATAGTGCGGGTTACTGCATGCATGACAGGATCATCTGAGTTCCCGCTACAACTGGTGAAGCTTGGGGCCGCAGCTGTGGTTATGGGCATCACCAGCCAAGAAGTTTGTGAAGGGGACTGTAGCGAAGCGTACTTCTGGAACGCATTAACCCACATAAACCCAGCAACTGAAAGCCAATTCTCAATAGGTGAAGCTATGGCATATGCCAACCTCAACACACACGTTTTACACTACTACTACGCAGTTTGGGCAGGAATGACCTATTGGAGCACAATGTACCTCATAGGCGACCCCGCCCTAGTACCATATGTTCCTCATGTAGATGGATATCCGGCACCATTGGATCCGCCCGGCAACAACCCAGGAGCATACCCCGGAGGATCACAGCAGGTAATAGGATACATGGTGCCACTAGCCATCGAACAACCAGATGGAAGCATTTCCATAATCAACATTGGAAACTACATAGTCCAGCGCAACGGTGGAAAGACAACGCCTCAGCCGGTGTAAAAATGCCAATGTAGAAACTCGATATCACGTCTTATTTCCACCTTACTTTTTTATGTGTGCGTAAGGCGTGAATGTGCGCTAGGATTTGCACAATTTAGACCAAAATGGTCAAAAATTGTTTTTGTAAGTTGCGTTGGCAAGTTTATTTGCCAATAAATTCCTTGATTTTGAAAAAGAACCATAAAAATGAAATGAGCAACAAACATTCACTTAGACGCTGCTCATAAATACACCCCCTCGAAGGCAACTAACTTATTTCGTATAGGGGCATTATTGTACGTTACTTTGGATATCAAATGCACAACCTCGCCAGCCATGAAATCCCCGCCTGCTTGGCTAGGGCCCACCCCCCTTTTTTGGGGTGTAAAGGTCCAAACAACTCCATTAACAGATCAGCTAGCATTGACTTCCAGAAATAAACGGCGCTAACAGAGTCGTGAGCAACGGGAGCTAATGCGGAATTTAAAAGTAAAGTTTTCTCGAAATCCCGCTATGTTTCTCGAGTTTTAAATAAGAAAACCGGAAAGTTATGATCTAGAAGATAATTCTAGCAAGGCTTATATGTTCTAAACGCGTATTGTTTCTTGCTGAAGGGGAGAGGGCAACGAATTCCAAGCTTAAGCGTTTAGCGTTATCGTTGTTTTTGCTTAGTTTTCTTACGGCTTGTGCTGTCTTTATATATCCTGTTAATGCCGATCCAGCCGCTATTTTAAAGGTTTCCTTGCCTGAAGGCACTTATCACGGGTATGATGTGGATCCTTGGCTTTGTGAATGCTGGTTTTTAAATTTAACAGGAGCCACTCAAACCTTCACTGTTAGAATAAACAATACAAGTAGCAGTCTGAAGTCCTATGATACTCGTTTGGTTATAGCCC
>Ga0080004_1118846_pt1 | contig 19964 bp, 10 predicted proteins | sample WasSprMetagenome_FD_69207 | JGI IMG/M metagenome (GOLD analysis project Ga0080004, IMG submission 69207) | Sulfidic aquatic microbial communities from Washburn Spring, Yellowstone National Park, USA - WS (SPADES assembly) (version 2) | ecosystem: Environmental > Aquatic > Thermal springs > Hot...
CAACTGCTTTAGGACACTCCTTACATTCCTCGTTCCGACCCGACTATGAGGGGACGGAGACTGTTCGGCAGTAGGTTCTTCTTCGTCAAAGTTTCCAGTTCCGACCCGACTATGAGGGGACGGAGAAAGGACGAAACGCCGGCGGCGGTGCTGTGGTCGTGTTCCGACCCGACTATGAGGGGACGGAGATAAGTTTTTGATCGCAAGCAATTGAACCAGATGGTGAGTTCCGACCCGACTATGAGGGGACGGAGAGCAACAATTCCGCACTGCGCCTGCTCCCCTTCCTCTGCGTTCCGACCCGACTATGAGGGGACGGAGAGAGTGCAGCACGGTAAAGATGCTCAATCGCGAGTCTAGTTCCGACCCGACTATGAGGGGACGGAGATTCACAAAGATGAAGGGTGTTGGTAAGTTTGGCATCATGTTCCGACCCGACTATGAGGGGACGGAGATGTAGTTAACAGCCTTATAGCGGGTTAAGATACATCGGTAGTTCCGACCCGACTATGAGGGGACGGAGAGTCAACAATCAACTGCGACACTCTAAACCACCTTTCAGTTCCGACCCGACTATGAGGGGACGGAGAAAATCACACAGACACTGAGGGCTTTTGCAAGTGAGCAGTTCCGACCCGACTATGAGGGGACGGAGAAGATGTTGAGAGTGAGTTTGTAAGGCAGGTGAACGAACTCGTTCCGACCCGACTATGAGGGGACGGAGACCGCATCACGAGCCTGAAGAGTCGCTTGTTGCCAGTCACTGTTCCGACCCGACTATGAGGGGACGGAGACGCGATTATCTACAACATGCAACTACCAACTAAAATTGGTTCCGACCCGACTATGAGGGGACGGAGACCAGTAACTTTCAGCGGCTCTTCCGCGCTCATTTGCGGTTCCGACCCGACTATGAGGGGACGGAGACCATCATCTCGGCCCTTTCTCCACGCAGCCTGAGCGGGTTCCGACCCGACTATGAGGGGACGGAGACACAGAAGGGTGGCTAAGGCAAGGCCGCGTCTGATATGTTCCGACCCGACTATGAGGGGACGGAGATTAAGGCTTGACATTGTAAAACAGCAATGATGAAATGAGTTCCGACCCGACTATGAGGGGACGGAGATGCGGAAAAGAGCGAGATCAAGGCAGTGCAAGGGTTGGTTCCGACCCGACTATGAGGGGACGGAGAACAGAACCGAATTTCGGCATCACTGTCGTAACAGTTCGGGTTCCGACCCGACTATGAGGGGACGGAGAACTCGGAAGCCGTCGGAAAGCCGTCGGAAGCCGACCAAAAAGTTCCGACCCGACTATGAGGGGACGGAGACTTGTATTTCTGCACGACGAGTTTAGAACGGGCTGAAGGTTCCGACCCGACTATGAGGGGACGGTTAAACGGCGGGTTTTGGGTTGTGGGTCACGGGTCATAAGCAAAATTTTCGGCAAAGTAATAGTAACTGACGCTGATTTAACGCTGACGAAAAAGCGATGGTGTTCCGCCCTAACCTTAGGGATTAGAAACGCTGCGGCGGGGTTGTGAGTGTTCATTGCGTAAGGTTACGGTAGGTTCGGACGATATCGAGGCTACGCTCAAAGTGATGGTCGTCTCCCGTTCTCGTGCGTCGTTAGTTTGTCGCAACTGTGCAAACACTGAGGGGAGCGTTACAAGGCAATAGTTCGCGCTAACCCTCGCTTGGGCAAGTTCTCAAGTTCTTGAGAGGTTGGCTCAACCGGGTGAATGACCTGCGCAAGGAAATCCAGCGCTCATCGTAGTTGGAATTTATTCGTATAAATTCGACCTCAACCGCATCTCGTGCATGAGCACGAAGTGCATGCTAAGCGTCCGCTCCGCTGCGGATGATTCTAAATCGTGGGTTTTGAGATAGTTAGGTAACTCTACCAAAAGCGAGAGGCACAAGTTCGGCACAATCGGACGGCTACCTCAGGGAAAGGATTACCGCACTTGATACACTGACCCCTGTCACATGACCAGCAAATGTATCCCACTACCTGAGGAAACGGGTCTCCGCAGTTGAAGCACCTTCCATCGTCGCAGAGACGACACACACGGGCAACTCTTTCTGCAGGGTAACTCCCGCACAAAATGCACCTTGACCTTCCAAACAGTCCTCTACCAGCATAGCCGAGGGAAGCACTGGAGGCAAGGATAAGGGGCGTCAAGCAAAGGAGAACCAAAGCAACCCCGACGATGAACCACCACCATCCCATCGCTACTGTGAGGAGAATCCCTTTCAGGTAGTTCCTTTCTTCCCAACTTTTCTTCCAAGCGACTATCAGCGTCCAGTCTGTGTTCCCGAAAGGGGAAAGGCGTCCGAGCCACTCAAGAAAGAGAAGGCAGAATAGACCGATTAGGGCGCCGAAGACGAAACCGAGAAGGGCATCGTAGTCGGACTTCCTTGAGACGGAACTTTCTGAGAGAACCATCAGAGGAAACAGCAAACAGAGGTTCAGCCCTAAAGTTCGCATTGACGCTTTGAAGATGAGGTGAAGGTCGTCTATTGCTCTCTCCCGACTTTGCTGCATTTTGCCATCACACCCCTTGACCAATTTGTTACAAGGGCTTGAAACTTTCTCTAACCTCCCGAACGCATCGCTCAGGATTGACATAAACTTCAGTCGCAAAGAAACGGAGCACCTTCCAATCATGCCTTTGCAACCACCGAGTGATGCGGGCATCGTGTAAGCGCTTTGGCAGCGCCGAATGGAAGGCGAGCCCGTCAACATAGATGAGGAGCCTTTGTTCAGGGTAAGCGAAATCGGCTACCGTCACCATTTCCCCTTGCTCGTCTTTAACCTCAAACTGCTTTTGCGGCTCAGGTAAACCAGCCGCTCGGAGGGCTTTCAACAGCCTCAACTCAGCAGGTGAACCACAACCTTCCCGCCTCGCTTCTTCCCACTCTGCGCCTTCAAAGGGTGGTTGAGTAACCCCTCCTTGTTCAACTCTCGCTTTTGCTGCCATTTCAAGCCAAGGTTTGACCAATCGCCAATCCAGAAGTTCGTGGACTCGCTGGTTTCGGTAAGTCCGCAAACAACGGTAGCAGGAACTTGCACAATCGTGCCCTTCAAGGTGCTTTAGGGCAAATTGTGCAACCTTCGGGAAGTTTTCAGCCAAGTCTTTTAGGACGCCGGAACCGCCCACAACGGTGTCCACCCAGAAAATCTCCATCACTTGTGCGCTGTCACCTTCACCCTTCTTCTCCAGCACGAACCCATCAATGTCGCCCTCGTCCAATTGAAAAGCCATCGTGGCACCTTGAATGATTGCGTGAACCAAACTCCAAGCCCAACGGACACCTTCCTTGCCCATCGTTTCAATGCCCGGGATGATGAGCCGCAAAGTGTCAGCTTTTGTCTGATGTCCCAAAGCGACTTCCTGCGGTTCTCCAGTGCAAGTTTGGCTGTGTCGCCATTGTTGTCTTTGTGCCCTTCTCTTTTGCGCCCCTCTGGCGTTAACTGGTGGTTCCACAGATTCGCCGCACACGGGGCACAGCCAAAACGGCTTTATGCCCTTGACACTTCCGTCAGGGGCGATCTCCACCCTTCCCAAGTTCAGCCACCAAATGCTTTCCTGTCGTCGTAACTCCAAGGCGCAATCATCGCCGAGCCTGTAAACGATTGCTGCCACATCTCTTTGAGGGTGAGCCATTTGAGCGAAGGCTCTCGGTGTTCTGTCCTCTTCTTCTTCGGGGACAGCCGTTGTTTCTTCCGCCTTAAATGCCCCGACATCCCACGCCACTTTCGTGCCTTCGTTCAGTTCAGCGTTGCAGCGTTGGCAGTAGTTGAAATCGGGTCTGTTCGCCAAGCCGCAGGACGGGCATAAGGTGAACTCAAACTGCGGGATACCTCTGTCGGTTCTGTCAGTGGAGATGCCACCGGGGCAATTAAGCGCTACTCCCTTGACTTCCCACTTCCTGCCTCGGGCATAAACAACCTGACCGGGAGCATACTCCCATTGGGCTTGAAGGCGATTTGCGTAAATGGGCTCTGGTTGATAACCCAAATGAAGCGCACCAGGAATTGGCGGGAAGGCGTAGCCGGGCAAAAGACCTGCCTCCGCCAAAACTCTGGGTAAGTAGGCGTAGTCTCGGTCAGTCCTGAGCCTATTTGCCAGTTCTCGGTAGCCCTGTTCTAATTGCCGTTCCCTCTGAGTCTGTCTAACCCTGTGGGCATAGTAGCGCATCTTCTCTACAGCCTGTTCAACGGCTCTCGCCCTCAGTTCAATAGTTTCCTGCACTTTCTGGGGGAAGTCCTTTACCGCTTCCCAAACCCATTCCTCCGTCACCCAGTCAAATTCGCCGAACACTTCTAACGCCCGTTGTTTTGCCCTGCCCAAGGCTTGTTGTATCTGGTTCACCAAGTCCGCCACCACACCTGCGTTGATGTTTCCGTTCTCGTCCATGTAAGGCTCAAGGTTTGCGGGGATTTGAATTTGCGCCTCTTCGAGCACCAGAGCACGGATATGACAAGCCATAGCCGTTCGGTTTTCAGCGTAGAAGCGTGGCGGGAAAATTGCACCTGCGATGATTTCGTCGGGATGGTCAAAGAAGTAGCCGTCATGGGGTCGGGCTCGTGAAAAGCCAGCGACAACACCCATCCGTGTCTTCCGACCAGTTCGTCCCGCCCGTTGAGCGTAATTGGCTGGGTTCGGCGGAATGTTCCTCAACGCGATGGCTTCCAAGTCGCCAATGTCAATGCCCAACTCCAAAGTCGGGGTGCAAGCGATAGCGTTGACTTCAGGGGGCTGTTTTTGGAAGGCTTGTTCTATCCGCTGCCTCTCCTCATTGGTGACGGCAGCCGTGTGCTCACCCGCTTGAAGGGGCGGCAAATCGGGGTTAGCGATTTGCAAGACCCAAATGTTCCGTTCTTCAAAGGGTCCAACCCACTCCCTCAAAGTCCCAGAACACGCCCTGTTCCATTTAACTCTGGGGCAAGGAGTGTTAGGAACTTCGTTGGCTATCACTCGCCCACAAGCATCGCAACGAACCCAATTTCGCCCCACTTCAAATTCCAGCAAATCAAACGCCACTTGGAAGCCCTCTCCGCCGTTCCCAACCCGAACCCAGACGATGTAACGGCACTGTTCCAGCCACTCCAAAACTTCGTGCAAAAACATGTCGCTCACATGACCGCAGAATCGTCCCAGCAAGACCCTCAACATGTCGCTACGCAGCAGCCTATAACCCCTTTGCCTCTGCTGCTCTTGCGTGGGGATAGACTGCCCAACTTTAGCGAAAACTTGCGGGAACCATCGCCCACCGCTCGGCTGAAGGTCATAATCAGCCGCTATTTGCGAACCGAGGTTGAAGTGCTGTTGAAGTGCGGGATGGGAAAGAGCGCCACGGAGCCTCATCAAGTCCAGAAGGTGCGGAATTGCCCGCCTTACTCTTTCCGCTGGCAAACCGTGCCTGCGACAGATTGCTTCAAACCTTTCGCTGCGCAACTTTTCCTCAAGCCCAGCATATCGCACCCTGACAAGTCCAAGACGCTCCACAGTTTGCCTGACATGGGTTTCAAGAGCGAATTCGGTCAGCAATGCCCCTTCAACCTTCTTTAGAGCCCGCTCACGGGCATCTCTCGTTCTCGGTTCTTCTATTTGCTCGTGCCTTATTAGCCACTCCAAAACCGCATTTTTGAGCCACTCCCAGTCGTGCGGTTCTCCCTCATCTTTCAGGCAATCGTAAATCGCCCTGCGAACCCAAAGGCGCTTTTCGGTGTTGTTCACGAACCACGCTTGATGGGCAGCGTCTTGCCTGCTGTCGCAGAAGATAAGGACTTTCCGCTGCCCTTCGGGAAGGTGCTGGATGAGTGACCTCGCAACTTCCTTCAACGCCCTTGAGACGCCCATGCTCACTTTCGTCAAGATGTCATAGCGACCGTAACGGTCGTCGCAAACGGGGCATCTCGTGCCACGACCCTTGTGAACCGCAAATGTTCGCAAAGTCGTCCCGCACCCTGAGGGGCAAGTGCCATCTTTTGCGATTGCCAAACAGCGTGGGCATATCCGCATCTCCTTCCACTGCTTCGTTGTGACTTCCTCCTCCAAGTCAAACAACTCGCCTGCAATCTCGCCTTCGGTGTCCACTTCCAAAGGCTGCTGGGGTGGCTCGTAGAGGAAGAGCGTTTCTTCGCTTGAACGCAATTCCGCCCAAGGCAACAATCGCCCTCTCTTTTCTGGTTCGGACGGTTCAAACGCCGCATAAAAGTCCCAACCGCAAGTTCGGCAAAGAACCAAAGGGAGCGCTTTCGCACCGCAGTAGGGGCATTCCCTTTCCCCGTGATAAAGCAGCCGAGCGCAATCAGGGTTCATGCACCGCCAGAAAGGCAACAAACCACGAAGCAAGCGATGAGTCCTGAGCCTCAACTTGAGCGGGTGGTCATCGGGCAAAGCGCTGCCAACCAAGATGGCTGCTTCAACCTCATGCTCAACCCGTTCGTCTGGGGCAACGCCTCTTTCCCTCGCCCAACGCTCAACGAGTTCGCCGAAAGAAGTGGGCTTTTGAAGCCATTCAATCAGCCGATAAGCAAGGGGCGTTCGGGCATAAAGCGTCCCAGCATCAGCACCAGCGCCAACGGCGCTCACTAACTTCGCTGCCAGCCTTTTGACTTGCTCCTCATCTTGCGGGTTGAAGTTCTCCAAGTCGGATTCATCAATTTGGGGCAAGGACGGCATTGTCAAGTCATCGGGCATCCTTGGCGGGACGATGGGGGCATCCAAAATCACCGCATCGGCATCGGTTTTCTGCCCCGTTAGTTTCGTGAAGAAGTCGGCGATAGCCTGCCTCGGGTCTTCCCCCAAACCACTTTGCAAAGTCGCCGATGTGCCGACGAAAATGGGTTCTGGCGCATCTGGGTTCATCTTCCGCAGGAAGGCTCTGAGCCGACGAATCAAGAAGGCGATGTCGGTGCCCAACTTGCCGTGATAGGTGTGAACTTCGTCAAGGACGACGAAGCGAACTTGGTGGTCTTTGAAAATCCTGCGACCGTCGCCCCGAATGAGCATGTAGTCCAGCATCTGGTAGTTGGTCAGGAAGATGTCGGGCGGGTTTTGCCAAAACTCCATCCGCAAGCACCTTTCTTCCTCAGGCGCATCAGCGGGTCTTTGCCCCTCAAGTTCCGTCTCGCCCGTGTATCGCCCAAAAGAGATGCCCGTTCCTCTGAGGAGCCTCCTGAGCCTGTCCCGTTGGTTGTTGATGAGGGCGTTCATCGGGTAAAGCAGGATTGCCTTGACGCCCTTTTTGCCTTTGTGCCGATAGCACCAATCAACGATGGGCATCAAAAAGGCTTCCGTCTTTCCCGAACCAGTCCCTGTGGCGATGAGGACGGGCTTGCCCTCAAGCAACCTTCTGGTCGCTTCGGCTTGATGCTTGTAGGGGTTTTCAGCGATTTCCCCAAACATTTGGCGAACTTCAGGGGCAAGTTCGGTGATAGAACTTGTCCGCTCGTAAACGGGCAAGACCTGAAGGTAGATGTCCTGAATCAGAAAACCTCGTTCGTTCAAAACCTGCTCAAAGGCTTGCCTCAACTCTGCCCTTGCGGGGCGAAAAACCGACCTCAAAACCTCCCGATACTCGTCCGCCAACCTTTTTGCCACCAAAAATGGTGAATAAGTTGCAGGCATGAGTTTTTCACCTCCTTTGGTTGCAGCGTCATCCCTTTTTGGGTTCCCAAATTCGCAACCGCCCGGGCTCCACAATCCAAAGTTTCCCAAGAGGGTTGTCTTCCTTCAGAAGGTCAGCGAGTTGGCATACCAAATTTAGCAAGCCTTTAACCGTTAAATGGGGATGCCGCAAAACCACTATCCCCGCATACATCTCTGGCGGATACCTCAAAACATTCGCAAACCCCAAGTCCAAAGTCACCAAGCACATCCCTTCCCTCATCGCTGCATCCGCAATTACCGCGTCTGAAGCGCCACTTAATCCTTCTTCTGCAACAGTGAACACTTGATGCCCATGTTGAGCAAGGATTTCCTTTGCCCGAGGGTCAATGTTCTCATCCAACTTTATCTTCACTTTGCCTCACCAACCGAAACGGGGACGATGCGTTCCCTCGCCAATTCAGCAGCATAGGCTAAGGCTGCGTAGATGTCTTCCCTCGTCAAGTTAGGGTAAGCCTTGAGAACATCGTCAATGGAATCGCCGTTTGCAAGGCAACTGAGGATAACCCAAACCATGATGCGAGTCCCTTTGATGCAGGGTGCTCCGTGACAAACATTGGGGTCAACGGAGATTCGTTCTCGCCAGTCTGTCATGGTAGTTTGTCCCTCCTTTCTTGCTGCCTCTCCCGAACCTTCCGTCGGATGGCTTCCACTAAGTCCCAGACATAACGCATAGCTTCTTTCGGTGGTGGGTCGCCGAGGTGACGCCATCGTCGCCACTCAAAGAAAAGGCATGTTCGCAACTCTTCCAAAGTCTCGGGCAATTTCCCTTCCTCGTGGCATCGCTTTGCCCAAGTGTTGGCAATTTCGGCGCACTTCTTAGGCGAGCCCCAGTAGATGTAAGCATCCCATGTTGAAGCGAAATCCACAATCGCCATCCAACTGGCTTCTGGCGGCGGAATGTCCTCTTCGGTCAATTGGTCGTTGGGTATCCCACGAAACCAACCTTCAAAGCCAACTTCCTTTCTCGCTTCCCCTTCCGGCGTTTCCTTCGGCATGCAAATCACCTCTCTCGCTCAAATTGTGTTGTCGTCAAGAAGCCATTTGCTACTCGCCATCTTCAGCCGTTTCGTCTTCGCCCTCTTCTTCGCCTTCTCGTTGGGTTGGGATGTAGGCGGTGGCGTTGAGTTGTTTGAGGGCAACGAAGAGGCGCTCTTCAAGGTCTCGGATTTCGCCCATCTCGGGAATTTGCGCTTCAGGAACTTCTCTGGCAAACCACTCGACAAGGTCGGCAGGAATTTGGGGCACTTCGTCGCTTTCGCTTGCACGCTTGCACTCATGCACGCTCGCACTAAGTTTTTCGCAAAGCCAACGGTGAAAGTCGGGGTTGCTTTGTCCGAAGGGGGAAGGTTGCCAGCCTTTGTGAAGCATGAAGGCGAAAAGGGCGAGGTCTCGGGTGACGGTGCTTTTGGGTTCGGTCTCGGCGTTAGGGTTGCCAATCTCAGAACGGCGCATGGGCAAAGGCGGTGAGTTTCGGTCAAGGAGCGGGAAGGTGCTGAGGATGTAGGCGAACTCTTGAACGCTTAAGCCGTAAGCGTCGGCAACGAGGGCATCAATCCTTGCCCTCAAAAACTGGCGCTCGCTTGGGTCACAAGTCGGCAGTTGGGCAGATGGGCAAGTCGGCAGGTCGGGATGGGGCAACTGCCATTGAGGGTGCATCGCTTCAGGGTAGTGCTTTGCCACTTCCTCCCACAGTTCCGCCAGTTCGGGAATGACGCAATTCAGCCTCGCTGCCAAAACCACCAACTCACGACCCAACACATCATCAGGCGATAAGCGGGGCATGGGAAGTTGGGACATGACCCAAAAATCAAGGTTTTGGACGACGACTTTGTTGCGCACAATGAAATCGCAGACTAAGCCATTTGCAAGCGAAACCCACAGCAGTTGCAGGCGATTGTCCGATGGGTGAAAAGTTATGGTTGTCACTTTATGACCGCAAGGTGAGTTTTTAGGGATGATGGAAGTTTGCAAAGTGCGCTCGTTTGTGCTTGCTGCAACATTTCCAAACCCAGCCCTAAACCTCACTTGCTCAGGCAGCAACGCAGTGAAGAGTTTACGGCTGACGAAGAAATGCGGGGCAAGGTGCTTTTCGTGCCAGTCAAGGGGACGCCAAGTTTGGCGGTGACCTTCACCGCTCACATACGCCTTTGCTGCTGGGTCAAACTGATGAACCATCTTGCCCTCGTAAAGGGGCACATATTCGTCGCTGCAAACGAAACTTCTCGTGAGGACTTCACGGAGTAAACTTTCCTTGCGTGGTCGTCGGCTCTCCCACGGTCGCCGTCTCCGTCGCTCCTGCCTCTCCTCTTCTTCCTCCTCAAACTCCGCCTGCAACTCCCGCTCAATCTCTTCAGCGCTCATAGTCGGAAGGGCATCTTGGGGCAAAGCGACCTTGACCTCGTAGTGCGGGACATGGACGACTCGGTAGCCAAACTGCGAATAAGTCGCTTCATCGGGCGTTCGGTAGTAGATTCCGCCTTGACGGTTTTTCGGGTCGGGCTCAACCCTTTGAGCCAAATTCCGCTCCAACTGCTCAGCCGTGCGGAAAAGGTAGGCATCTTGGGTCATGTGCAACTCCGTTGTGAACTTCACATTCCAAGTGCCCGCTAATTTTTCGCCAAGCCGTGGGAACTTTTGGTGCAGCCTATCGGCGAGCCTTCGCTCAAGTTCGTTTTTGACTTCCAGAAAGAGGCGATAGCCTGGACTTGTCCGCTCAATGAAGGCGGTCGTCAAGTTAACCTGCCTTCGCAACCTTTCAGAGCTCGTTTCGGGCAAGTCCAGAAACTCTGGGTCGTGAAGCATAAAAGCGGCGGGAAATTCATCGGTCTCTTTGCCCTTCTGCCAAACGACGGTGGCGAACTTGTAGCGGATGTCTATTGGGAAAAGCCTTCGGCGGTTTTCAAAACTGAAGCAGGCGGTCAATTTGCTTTTGTCAAGCAGCAACCTTCTCAGTGCGGTAGCGCCTTCGGTTGAGTAGAAGGCTGCGGGGAGGAGGAAGCCGACGAACCCGCCGTTTTTCACGAGTTGCCAAGCCCGTTCGGCGAAGAAGCGATAGAGGTCGGGGTCGCCACCTGTTTTGCGCAGGGCATTTTTCGCCTTCAAGTCAGCACCGCATTGGGGGCAAGGCATGGGTTTGGATCGCCCAAACAAAGTCGCTCCGCAGAAGGCGCATTTTTCGTCCATCGGGGTCGGGGCATCGCATTGTTTGCAGTGAACTTCGGGCAAAAGGGCGTTGCAGGAGTTGCAAAGGGTGGCGAACTGGTGGCGGTAAACGCCGCTTCGTGTCAGGAAGGCGGAGTAGGCTTTGATGGCGCTTTCGTATTCGTCCCACCTTTGCTTCAGACCCGCAAACAACCGCTGCAACTCCTTGATGCGGTCTTTTCGGCTTTGCCCTTGGTAGTCGCCGATGAGCGGGTCATAGTCAGCGTAAAACTCCAGTTCCTGCGGTTTAACCTTGTCCCAAGGCGGGTTGCCCAAGACGGCATCAAAGCCTGCGTTTTCTTTGGGCGTTCCGTCGGGCTCAAAGAAGACATCGGGGAAAGCCAGTTCCCAAGAGAAGGCACGGTTTTCCTCGCCGATTGGGCGAAGGTGTTCGCCAAGTTTGAGCGCCCCTTCAAGGTTGCCCGCCAGAAGTCCCTGTTGCCACGCGTTGTCCTCGCTCTTGTTTCGCCCTCTCTCCTTGCTCAGTTCCGCTCCGATGGCGATTTGGTGGAGTTGCCAAAAAGGTTGCAAAGCCTCCTCCATCGCTTGGTGAGCAATCCTCAGCCCGTCCAAATTGGCGGGGTCGTCGCTTATTAGGTCGCTAATTCGCTCCAAGTGCCTGAAGGCTTCACGGAGTTTCGCCCGCAGAAGGTCGGCGAAAAGCCCTTTGGGCAAAAGTCGCTTGAGCGGGATGCCGAGCAAACTGTCGCCGACTTTGAAGCGGTGGTCAAGGAAGGTGAGGGGTTGGTCAGAAGCGGCAGTTTCAATCCACAAGGTCACTTTCGCCAAATCAACGGCAAGGGGGTTTTTGTCCACGCCGTAGAGGCAATGGTTGGCGACCAAAAGTTTGCACGCTGCCAAAGCCCGTTCGTCATCGTTCCAGACACGGGCAACTTGTTTGGGGATTTGGGCGATTTGGAAAATTTCGGATTCGGGCAAATCGGGGTTCTCCCTTTGGACTTCGTTGAAGCGCTGCTTGTAACCAGCCAAAAGTTTTTCTGCGAGAAACCTGCATGTGGCGACCAAAAAGTGACCGCTTCCCATGGCTGGGTCAACGACCTTGATTTGCAGCAACTCCTCAGGCGATTTTCCTTCAGCAAGTGGCTCAAGGGTTTTGCGGACGAGGAAGTTGACGAGGGCTGGGTGGGTGAAGTAAGTTCCCGTTTGCTTGCGTCGGAAACCTGCCCGAAGGAAGACCTCGTTGGGTTGGAGTTTTTTGGTGACCCGCAAAGTCTTTTGACTGCGACCTCGTGATTGGCTTCTTCGGGCGATGCTTTCCAGTTCGCTGTCTTCAAGTTTTTCTGGATTTTCGCAGGGACGCCTGCTCAAAACCTCACGCATTTGCTCTCGGTTCAAAACTTCCGCCCGACCGTTGACTTGAACTTCCCACATGGTTTCCCTTGCGACCTCAGGTTGGAACTCAAGCAAAGTTTCGTAAACCGAACCGATGTGCTCAACAGCGAGGTTGCGGTAAGAGACACGACACCATCCCTGCGGCGTTTGACGGTAAGTGAGGCGGATTAGGACTTCCGCCAACGACCTGTCACCGATGCGGGCGGAGTTGAGCAAGGAAGTCGCTTCGGGGTCAAACAAGTTGCCTTTGTAGGCGGGGATTTTGCCGAGGTGACCGAGGTCAGCGCCTTCCCACATGAGTTGGAAAAGGGCTTTGATGGTCGCTTCAAGGAAGCAATCGCTGTCGGTGAGGCGGCTTCGGTTTTCAAAAGCCCACTTCGCCCATCGGTCAAGGGAGTAGCCGTCACGGTAGAGGGGCGAGTCCAAAGGCAAAAGACCTCTCGCTTCGGCGTAGAGGATGAAAAGCAGTCGGTAAAGGAAGCGAAGAGTTTGCTCGTAGAATTTGGGCAACTCGCTGAGGAGTTGGTCTTTGATTGGGGCGTTTTCGGGGTGATTGATGACGGCGGAAATGAGGGTTTTGATTGCATCTTGGACTTGCCGACCCAAATCTTCGCCGACTTTCTGGGCGTGAGATTGCGCTTCCTTAACGGCATCGTGAAGGTTCTTTCGCTTGAGGGCATCGGAACGCAAAAGCGCCCAAAGCAACACCCACGCTCTTTCGCCGTCTCTCGTCCCGTCTCCGATAGCGGTCAAGTCTATCTCAACCCAAGAGCGCATCCCGCTTTCAAAGTGCAGGAGGCGCAAGGAAGTGCCGTTGAGCAAGATGCCGAAGTTGTGCGCCTTCTCCCTCAATGCTCGTTCCATCACCAAAGTGGGAGCGAACCTTCGGTGGTGACCTTCAGGGGGCGAGTCAAAAGAAGCATCAGGTGCAAGGGCTCGGACGAACAAAAGGGGTTCGTCGCCATCAACGAAAACGGGGTAACCGATTTCCTCTTCGCCCTCCGTCGTCTCAACATGCTCGGGTTTATCGCCCAACCTCCAACCTAAAAGTCCAGCGAGGGGTTGAAGCAGGTGACGGAAAGTTGCCCTTGCTTGCTGGCGCTCGGCGAGGTTTTTGAGGGCGTAGCCAATGACAAAGCGAGCATCCCTGAACCGCCTCTGTGCCGTCCCTTTGTCAAGCCTCTGTTCCCATCTCCTGTCCAACCAAATCAAGCCCTCTTCTGGGTCGAAAAAGTCTTCAGGGAAGGCATGCCCTTGGAAAACAATGGCTTGCATAAACATCACTCCCTCACTGAACCTGCCGTGAGATTTGCCTCTCCAAGGCTTGGAGTTTCTGGATGAGGTTGAGTTTGACTTCTCGGCTCATTCTTTCCGCTTCCGTGGCTCTTTCCTTGGCTAAGCGTGCTTTGTCAGCGATTTCGTCTATCCGTTCCGCCTCGTTGATGATCTCGTGAATTTGCCTGCGCAGACTTGACCAATCAACCTGAGCGGCGGAGCGGAAGTAGTTTTCGAGGATTTGCAAGCGAGCCAATTGGTAAGCGAAATTGAAGTTCAGCCCTTGTTCATCCCAAACACAGACTAACTTGGAGCAATTCTCGTCAAGAGCGGCGAAGGGTAGGTCGTAAGGGTTCTGGTCTGGTCGGGCAAAAATGAGAATGCCAACATCAGCGTTCCTTTGGGTCATGGCTCGGTTGAGGTCATCATCCACTTGGCTTCGAGTCCTGCCTGTATCTTTAGCCTCAACGACAATCCTTCCAATCTGCTGCCGATTTAAAACGCTTCCATAGTAAACGGTGATGAGCCAGTCCCCTGCTCTGCCATCCCTTCCAACATGGTCGCAAGTATCTCCTGTCACGGAAGTGGCTCTGTGCAAAAGGTCTGCGACGGCAGTTACTTCAAAAGCCCTTCCCCTTTCGGGCGCTATCCCGCCGAGGCGTTCCATTATCCTCGTAATGTCGACCCGAATTTGCTCCATCATCGATTGGAAAGGCTCAATAGTTTGGCGAATTGTCTCCCTGATGCATTGGGCAGCCTCACCATCACGACCGTAGAATTCCGAGAGGGTGTTACGGACTTTCCAGAGGTAGGAGTTTTCTCGCTCTGGGTCAAATTCCTGCTTGATGGCGCTGACCGTTTCTTGAACGATGCCGAACCAACTTGTGGGATCGCTTGGGTCTATGCGTCTTTCCAAGCGGTCAATATGCTCTCGGATGCGTTCCTCAGCGCTCCTCGTTGCTTGCTCAATTTGGTCTCTAACAGGCTGAGTAACTTGCTGCCCGAAGTGCTCGGTGATTGTTTGGGTGATTCTTTCCCTGCTTTCGCTCAAAGCCCTTTCCAGTTCAGCCCTCCATCGTTCCAAGGCTTGCTGAAGGGCTAGGGAGGTGCTTCCAACCAAAGCGCTTGTCATCGCAGTGACGCCAACTTTCAAAGCCCTCTTAACTGCGTCAACCCGCTCGTAATCCGAACCGCTCACCTTGTTAACCCAATCAACCACATCAGGGTCATCAATGAACAGTTGGACGAAGAGCCTCCCATCTGTCAACTCCACCCTCTCTTGACTTAGCATCGCTCATCCCTCCTTTACAAATCTCTGCGGCACCCTCAACAGGATGCCCAGTTCCTCAACGATTGGCTCTTCCATTTGCGTCCAGTTTTCCCAGTGTCGGTAAAGGGCTCTGACTTGCTCACGGTGGTGCTGTAGCCTTCTTCGGATTTGCGTTGGCAGTTTCTCTTCCGTTGGCTCACCGAACAGCCTTCTTTGCTGATACTCTTTCCATAGGTCGCCCAAAATCTCTTTCTCCCTCTCTTCCGACCAAGCCTGAATTTCCCTTTGCATTTGCCTCCAAAGGTTCTCCCTAACGCTTCCGAGAATTTGGCGGTAACTTCTCGCACGAGCCTTTGCTGCTTCTTGCGCTCGTTCCCTTCCCTCCTGCCACCAATCGGCGAAAAGCCCCTGCAATGTTTCGGTTGGGACATTACCACCCGGCTCTTTGATGGCAGCGTAGAAAATCTCTCGGTCACCTCTCTCATCGCCCGAAACGAACCCTCGCCCAACTCGGACAGGCTCAAGCAGTGTCGTTACCGAGCCAGCCTTATCTTGAAGTGAGACGAGGAAGGTCACAATCATCTCAGGGTCGCTTAAATCCTCACTCACTTGGTAGGCAATCCGCACTTCTTCCCTTGGGTCAAAGCGCAACCGATGGAACCACTGCAAAGCCGCTTGAACCAGAGGGTGAGTGGGGTGAAGGATTTTTTCGGGTGGGGTGGTGGGGTCGTCGGGAATGTCCCTCACGAACAACTCCCAGACATCACTTTGCTGTCCATGAGGCAAATATGCACGCCAACTTTCAGGGACTTGAATGACGACTTTTCCATTTTCCCTCTCTTCCCACCTTCCTCCAGCCAACTTGACGGAATCTCGCAGGAAAGAGGCAAGTTCAAAGTCAAGTTGCAAAGACGGCAGTGCAGAGCGAAGGGAGGTAAGCAACTGGTCATCCATGCCTTCCGACAAAACTCCTTTTGGCACGACGGCTTTCAGCATTTCGTCCAGTTCCTTTTCCACTTCTTCAACCCGACGGTGAGAAAGCAAAAGTCGCTCCAACCGTTCTTGCTGGAAACTGCCCAGAATATCGGTGACAGTCCCTTCGGCTCTCAGTTTGTTGTCCAGTTTCTCCAAGAGCCGCTTCAAAACCTCATCCTCGTAGGTGTCGGCGAGATAGAGGAAGGCGATGACTGGCGACTTAGTTTGCCCGTATCGGTCAATGCGACCGTTCCGCTGCTCTAACCGATTGGGGTTCCAAGGCAACTCAAAGTGGACGAGGTGATGGCATTTGTAGTGCAAGTTGAGCCCTTCACCAGCGATGTCTGTAGCGACCAAAACAGTTGCGTCGCCGAAAAGGAAATCGTTTATGGCGGACTTTTGATCGGCATCAGGGTCTTTACCCGTTGCCGTCACGACTTTGCCCTTGTAGCCGTTGGCTTTCAGGAACTCCTCAATGGCTTGAACGGTGTCCACATACTCGGTGAAAATAATGACCTTTAGGTCTGGCTGTGATTGGTGGAGTTGCTGTAGCCATTCAAGCAACCGAACCAGTTTCGGGTCTGGGCTTGACTTTTCCAATTCTTGCAATGCGTTCAAGAGGGTCTTGACTTCGTTTTCCTCATCCTCAAGCCGAGCCAGTTCCCTTCGCAACCGCCTCATTACTGACAGGTAGTTGCTGTAAGCATCTTGCTCCAATTTCTGCAACTCGTCAGGGCTAAGAGGTTCACCCCTTCTCCATCGGCGAAGCGATTCCCTATCCGCTTCAATTTCCTCTTGTCTCTCTTGCAACCTTTCCAGTCGTCGCTTGAGGGTTTCCAATAATGCTTTTCGGGAAGAAACTGCCCGCTTGCACAAAACTGTTGCCACAAACTGAATCGCTTGACGGTCAGCAGGTTCGGCTTTTTCGGCAAGAGCAAGAATCCGTTCGGCGTAAGCCCGAACTTGTTCGTGAAGTTTCTTCTCCTCAGGCGATAAAGTGACCTGCAAGGGTTGAACTGGCATGCGCTCAACGAATTTGGGTGAGCCATCTGGGTTGCGGATGTGTTTTTTGAGTCGGCGGATGTAATGGCGACGGTAACGGTTGGGGATGAGTTTCTTTCCATCCGAAACCAAAGACGGGTCAAGGAAACTGAGCAAGGTCGCCATGCTTTCGTCGTAGCCATTGTGAGGGGTCGCTGTCAGCAGCAAAAGTGCATCAGATGCCTCGGCAAGGAATCGTCCGAGGCGAGTTAACTGCTTATCGCTTTCCGCTGCACCTGAAGGCGCAAGGTGGTGAGCCTCGTCAACGATGATAACATCCCAATGAAGCCCTTGAATTTCACGGAAAGCGCCATCGGGTCGCTTCAGGAAATCCATACTGGTGATGATGCGGGGCTCGTAAGCCCAAGGGTTAGTGCCAGCCTCAAGTTCCCTTCGCTTTTGAGCCAAAGTTTGGCGGTTGAAGATGACAAAACGGAAACCGAACTTAACTTGCATCTCACGCTGCCATTGGAGGCACAAACTGGCGGGACAAACTATGAGCACTCGGTTGGCTCGTCTTCGGGCATGCAGTTCGCACAAAATCAAGCCAGCCTCAATGGTCTTACCCAAACCAACATCGTCGGCGATGAGAAGGCGAGGGCGGGGCAAGGAAAGAGCCATCTTGACGGGAACAAGTTGGTAGTCTTCATGACGAATGGCAGGCAGAAGGAAGGGTGCTATCGTCTCTTGACCTATACCAGAGGTTTCAAGGAGCATGGCTTGGTGAAAGAGGCGGAAAAGGGATAAGCGCCCCATTCGCTCTAAGGAAGGCGGTCTGACTTCCACTGGTTCAACGGTTTCGACATGAGTTGCGACTGAGAAGGTGAATTGTGGGTCATCCAACGCCTGAAGCCTTAAGACAAACTCACCATGTCCGCATGGTATGCTCTCAACGACCCGACACTGCCTTCCCCTCGCTTTGACCGTCATTCCCGGCGCGATGGTCATTTAGTTCCACCCACCTTTGTGTTTTGGAGTTGTTCGGATTATAGCGTAAGGTCATAAAACGAGTCAAGTCCGAAAGGCTTGCGCGATGAGAAGGTAGGTTGGAAATTGATGGTGAAGTCACCCAAAAAGGCAGGAAATTCAGGAGTTCAACTTAGCAGAAGCGCTGGCTTGAGGGCTTGGTTGGCTGCATGTGTCTAAGAATTCTCCCGCCGAGGGTTCGAAAGAAATAACCAAGAGACAAATCCCAGCGTTTCAGTTACCCATCCTTTCGCTTTCTTTGCGTCCTTAGGCGAACCGAAGTGATATGTAGCCTGTCTACAGGCGATACTTTTTCGTGGACGGTTTTCAGGTCTCGTCCCCACAAAGTCACATATCTTCGTGTCATTTCGCTGCTTTTGTGCCCCAAGAGTATTTGAAGGCTTATGGCGTCGTCGCCCCTGAGCAACCAAACCCTTGCGAACCCGTGTCTTAGCCGTGAAACGGTAAGGTTTGTAGACCTGCTTTCTTTTGTGCATCGTGCCACGCACGAAGGACATATCTTGGGTCTATGGGAGAGCCGGTTCGGAAAACAAAAACGAAATCGTTGGGAGAAGGGATGCGATTGAAGGTAGTTGTTATAGAGGGTTAGGTAGCGGCGGAGCAACAAAGAGGTTGTTCTCCCGAACACGATAATTCGCTCTCGGTTTCCTTTTCCGCAAACCTTTGCCGTGTTGGTTTCCAAGTCAATTTGACCGAACCGCAAGTTCAATAATTCGCTAAGCCTTGCCCCGCTGTCAAAAGCCAAGACGAACAAGGTTAAGTTACGAAGTCCAGAGAATTTTGAGGAGTTCAGCGTTTTAATGGCAGCAAGGAAGTGCTCTTCGGTAACGGTTCTCGGTAAAGGTTCGGGTGTCCTAAAGGGTGGAATTCTGTTCGTTGGGATGTCATTGCGCAATCCTTCAGAGTGCAGCCAACGAAAGAAAGCACGGATAGAGCGAAAGTAGGTGTCAATTGAGATGGGTCTAAGACCTTTGCTTTGTGCCCGCTCCAGAAACTTCCGAAGGTGTTCGGAAGGGCACTGAAGAGGGGAAGGGCAAGGCAAATGAAGGTCAGCGTGGCATTGGCGAAAGGCTTGAAGGGAAAAACGATGCCAATCTAAGGTCTTCTTGCTACATCCGACAACCCGTTTTACCCACAAAAACGCGTCCACCGCCGTTTCCCAAGAAAGTTCCCTTGCTTGTCTTTCAGGATTTTGCCCTTGCATCTTTTCGTCACCTCCTCGCAAATTGGTTTAAGTCCAGAGGCAAGCGATTGGGGTAATCCCTTTGGAAGTCACTTCGGGGTAACCTTCGCCTTGAAGTGTTTTGAGTGACCTCTTGCCCTTTTCGGTAAAGGAATAAAGCGAAAGTGCTTGTAGATATAGGCTTATTTGAGTTTGGATAGCGATGTCCGTTCCAACTTGCTTCACGAGCAAGAGGTCGCAGGTTCAAGTCCTGCACCGCCCACCAGACCTAAAATCTCCCATCCCACAAAACCCCCAAGTGAGCCTTCAGGAGAATCAAGGGTCACTTTTTGGGCTAAATTTGTGAGTCAAATATGGGGCAAATGAATGGGCAGGAAGTTCGGAACGGAATCGAGCAAGCGTTGGGGCAAGCAGGTGGGCAGGTAGATGGAGAATGACCAACTGTCTTCGTGCCAAGGTAATAGGTTGAGAAACTTCACCCAACAACGATGTTGGTCAGTAGCATTGTCATCCCACGGCAGAAGTTTCGAAGGATGCTTTAACTGGTTCGCTTTCGTGGACTGGGGTTCAGGGACAGATTTGACAAGTTTCCAACGATCCTTTGTCGCATGGTCTATCGACTGATGTAGAAGTCCGAAGAGTCAACGAACAAGTGTTGCTTTGGTGGGGCACGAGAGACGACTGCAGGAGAAGTCAGGAAAAATTTGGTGCCAGGGCGCGGAGTCGAACCGCGGACACCCGGATTTTCAGTCCGGTGCTCTACCACTGAGCTACCCAAAATCAAAAAATCGGTAATTTTTTGGGCAAAATCGCCCATTTTGGGCTTTTAAGAATGGCGGGTGTGGAACGCAAAGTGAAAAATCCTGTGGACTTGTGAAGGAGGTGTTCATTAATGGGTGTGTTAGTGGAGTTCAGTCTCGCGGACTCACCTGTGGCGCAAGACTTCGATGCAGCAATCGATGCTTTCTTGCTGTCACGAAAAATCGCTAATTGTG
>Ga0080004_1123307_pt1 | contig 19962 bp, 23 predicted proteins | sample WasSprMetagenome_FD_69207 | JGI IMG/M metagenome (GOLD analysis project Ga0080004, IMG submission 69207) | Sulfidic aquatic microbial communities from Washburn Spring, Yellowstone National Park, USA - WS (SPADES assembly) (version 2) | ecosystem: Environmental > Aquatic > Thermal springs > Hot...
CTACATAAGCACTAACAAACCAATAAGAGTTAGCGTGGAAGATTTATATTCTGGTGTAAATGTTTCGAGCGTTATTTCTTTAGTTGAATGGCTTTATGGGAATGAGACATGGAATGCAACTTGGAAGCCAATGATTTATGAAAATGAAACTAAAGCTTTTAGAGCAGATTGGGATACTTCAAATTTACCAAACAATTCGAGCTGGATAATTTATATTAACGCAAGCGATAATGTTGGGAATTGGAATTCAACAAAGCTTGGAATAGTTTTTATAGATAACGAAAAACCTAGTTTTGAAATAATTTCTCCTCTTCAAGATCAAAAAGTTTTTGGGAGTTTGGAATTAAAAGTTTCAGGAAGTGATCTTTATTCAGGAATAGAAAAAGTTGATTTTAAGATAAATTCTTTTGTTTCTTCACTTTCTTGCTTAACTTTTGATCACAATTTTACTTGCAGCTCACAATTTGATACAACTCAAATTTCTGACGGCTTTCATACAATAAAATTTACAGCAAGCGATAAAGCAAACAATAGCTTAACCAAAAATGTAACAATAGAAGTTAACAATACTTACCCTTCTCTTGAATTAATTTCTCCAAAAAATGTTACATTTGTTCATGGAATTGTTTTAGTAAACACTAGCGTAAAAAACGCGAGAGAAATAAAGGATGCGAGAATTCAAATAGAAACTTTTGGTATCTTAAAAGAATATAGCTTAAATTGTCAAAATTTTCTCTGCTTTTATTTTTGGGATACTAGCGTTGAAAAAGATGGAGATTATTCAATTAGAGTGAAAGTTACAAATGAAGTAAATTATCAATCAACACTATTTCTTTCCTTTAAAGTTGATAATACAAAGCCAATAATGGCAATAACTTTGCCCGAAGGAAAAATAAGTGGTAATGCTTCATTCCAGCTTGTTGCAACAGATGAAAATGGGATAAATGCGAGCAGTGCAATTTTTAAAATTTCAAATCTCTCTCAACAAATGAACTGTAGCATTTTTGTTCAAGGGAAAAAGGCAGTTTGTGTTTCAACTTTTGACTCAACAAATTTGCCAAACAATAAATATAATATAACTTTTTCAATTAACGACCTTGCAGGAAATGAAATGAATGAAAGTAAAGAAATAGAAGTTTTTAACTTTTTAGCAAAAGAAGGGAGGCCAAAAGAGAAAACTGAAAAAGCTGAAGAAGAAAAGATACAAAAAAATGAAACGAAGAAGGGAATTCTGCCTACTATTGAGCTAATGAAGAAATTTTCCTTGATTTTTATTCCAATATTTGCAGTAATTTTGCTTCTCATGTTTTTACTTCCTTTGCTCTTAAGAAAGAAAGAAGAGGTAAGCGATGCAACTATTAAAAAATTGGAAAGCGAAAAAGAGGATTTAAATATGATTAAAAATTATTTGCTTGCGGTTTCTGGAGCAAGTGATAATTTAGTAGCAAAAGAATATGTTTATAGTTTAATTACTTTTCTTAAAGGGATAAGCGATTTTTCATTTTCAACTGCAAAATTTCATGAGCTTTTGAAAACTATTCCAAAAATCTTTGCAGCTCAACTAATTGAAAAGTATGGTGAAAAATTCAAGCAGGCTGAAAAAAGCAGAGAAATTTTGCGAGAAGTGAAAAATTGCATAAAGGAAGCTCAAAAAACAGAAGATTTAAGTAAGATAAAGGAAAATTGTAATAAAGCTTATAATTTAACAAAAGAGTTTCAAGATAGTTTGGAAAAGGAAATTTTGCTATGGAAAGAATTTATTTCAGATTTTAAAGCTTTAACAAAAGGTGAAAGATGAACGTAGAAATAGCTATAGCAATTGGGATTTTTATAGGTTTTGTTACAGCTATGATAGCTTTTGCAATAAACTATTTTTCTCAAGCTCCTTTTTGGGGAGAAATTGCTCGCTATAGGGAAAAAGCTATAAGCTTTATTGAAGCAATAAGCTCAAAAGGTTGGCCTGAAAGATGGGAGGAGCAAAACATTACTCCAGCTCAGCTTGGCTTATCAATTGATTTATACAGCATAAAAGTTTCTGTTAAGGAAGGATCTGGCTATTCAAGAATTAACGAGCCTGTTTCTGTTTTCTTAGACTTTGATCCTTTTTGCGAAAACAAAAGCTGGAATAATACTGTAAGAGTTTACGATGAAAGTTTTAATGAAATTCCTTCCTTTATTTCTTACGAAAATTTTTGCAATTCCCAATACCTTAAGGAGGCTTTAATTACCTTTTTTGTAAATATTTCAGCAAATCAGGAAAAGAATTTTCAAATTTTCTATTCTAATGATAACACAATAATCGCTCCTAATTATACAAAAGGGAATTTAACAGCTTACTGGAATTTTGATGAAGGTTCTGGCACTTTAGCAAAAGATTATTCCGGGAATGAAAATAACGGGACTTTATATAACGGAACAATAATTTGTTCAGGAGGAGATTGTCCAAATTGGGTTGATGGAAAATTTGGAAAAGCTTTAAGTTTTGATGGTATAAATGATTATGTTAGAGTTTCTAATTTTCCAATAAGTGAAGCAATAAGTATTGCATATTGGAAAAAGAATTCAACTGATTTAACTTGGCATTTTGTTGTAAATTCTTCTGGAACAATTTATGTTGATGGTTCGCCGGCAAGTGAAAAAATTTTTGTCAGCTTTACGTCTTCTGATTTGATAATTGGGAATTCTTCTGATGGCGTTTATTATAACGGAACTCTAGATGAAATTCGAATTTACAATCGAGCATTAAGCCAAGATGAAATAATTACTCTTAACAATTCCTCCCCTCTTTCAATAAAAGCTTTTCCTGCGCAGAAAATTTTAGCTATTTCGCAGAAAAAATTGCAAGCATTGAGAAACTTAACTTATGAAAATTTAAGAGAAGCATTAGGGGAAGAGTATAAGTTTAGAATTGAAATAAGGCCTGAATAAAATGAAATCTCAAGTTAATATGATTGGAAATTTTTTATCCAGTAGGAATTTCAGCATATTTTCTCTCCAAAATCTTTGCAGCAAATTCCAAAGCAGCTATTATGTGCTCTTTACTCAAAGATGGATAGGCCTTAAGAATTTCCTTTTCGCTACAACCTGCAGCGAGCATCTCCAGAATTATGGAAACCATTATTCTAGTTCCCTTGAAGGTAGGCTGTCCATGGCAAATTTCAGTATCAATAACGATATATTTTCCAATCTCAACTCTCATAATACGGAAATTGCGCAAGAGTATTTAAATCTTTTTAAGGAGCTGATAGTAAAATGAAATCTCAAGTTAATGGTTTAAATCAAAGTTTCTTACGCTTCTTAAAATTAGACCAGACTAAGCTTATCTTGACTTCGATCTTTGATAGCCTTCTTTCAAGAGAATACATCTCAGCAGATAATCCAGAGAGCCATGCTATTAACAAGGATTCAAATTCGGGCGAAGCAACAATCCCAACATGCTTTAAAACTATGAATATTATGGCTGTAAAAATTAGACCCCATGCAACAATTCGTAGCAACAAATCTATCTTATCCATTCAAACACCAAGCAATTTACTTGCTATTAACCCAATGACTACACCAGAAATTACACCGATTACGATGCTTACTTCAAAAGAGTACTTAAAGAAAAAATTCAGTATAAGCGAAATTAGAATTACCGCTATTATTCCAGAGAGCCATACCTTGTCTTCTTTCGATACCATAGATAATAATTCTCTTAAAGAGCATATAAAATTTTTTAGTTCAATGAAAATAGCCGATGTTTATGAGCAATTACGGGCCAATTCTGAACTTGCTCTATTTTTCTTGAATGGCAGAGCTGTTTGGTTTGGCAATTCTTTGTATCAATTAGCAACAGAAGAAATAAAAGTTGATAATACTCCTATAACTAATATTTACCCTTCAAATCCAATTAACAACTCAATTAACGTTTACTTCTTTGACTGGAAGGATAATAGCTATAAAATCTGGAGCTGATAGTAAAATGAAATCTCAAGTTCATATGATTGAAGTGCTTATAGCTTGCGCTTTGTTAGCAGGGGCTTTTGTTTTATTCATTTATAAACCTCCAGCTTCACCTGAATTAAGTGAACTCAATTACAAGCTCGATGCTCTGAATGGATTAAAAATTTTGGATGAGAGTGGAAATTTGAGAAAATATGTTTTGGAAAGAAATGCTGCTGCAATTAAAGAATTGCTAGCTCCTTATATCAGAATTAATTATGAAGTTGCTTTATTTAATGAAACAACTAATTTAACTGCAATACCTTCAATTTCAGCAGCCAAAATTTTGAGTGTAAGTTATTTTTTAGCTGGCGATATTGGGAATTTTTCAGCTAGCGAGATAAGGGTTTATTTATGGTATTAAAATTGATAGAAAAAATTTTATTAAGATTTTGATTATTCGTTTGTTTTTCATTATTGCTTAGTCGAATTACATATTTTTCGCTTATGTCTGAATAGTGTCTGATCATGTCCAAATAATGTCCGAAAAATAAATCGCTATTTTATTTTTAAGACAAAACCTCACTTTTTCTCAATTTTATTGAAGAATCGATTTTTCTTAATTTGGACATTTTGCAGACATAATGCGGACATTAAAAAACGCTGTCCGTAAAATGTCCGAAAGTGAAAACAATTCTGAAACAATTTTATTGGTAAGTAGAGATAAGAAGAATAAAATCGAAAATTTTTTTATGAAAGGTGAAATGTTTTTACTTGCTGCAGTTATTATAATTACAGCAATTGTAATTGCTGTTTCAAGCTTCAGGCCAACTTCAATTAGCGTTGAAAAAACTTCTTTGATGACGCAATTGGAAAAAGAAACTTTAGAAAATTTGGCAAATGAAATGCAAAATGCAATTGAATTTTCTTATAACATTCCTGATAACATGACTTTAAACGCTTTTGCTTTTGGAAATTTTACAAGAAGGAAAATGAGTGAAAAAGCATTGAGTGCAAAAATATTTTTTGTAGGAATAGTAACAAATGTTAGCTTAGGCGAAATGAATATAACTACAATTAACTTGATGGGAGAAAAAATTAATGTTACTCTTCAGCTCAACACTTCTACTCCACAATCAGCGAGCATAACTGATTTAGCAGACTATGGAAAATGGAGCACAAAATTTACTTCTGTAGCTAATAACACCGATTATTCGCTTAACATAACTTATTCTTCGAATTCAAAAAACGTAATAATTAAAGTTGGAACAAAAGATTTGTATACGGCTTACTTTGATTTAAGGCTTGAAAGCGATAAATCTTTGCTTAGAAAAGTTTTTGAAAAGAGTTATGGCTTATGATTTAATTAGCTTTTTTACTTTATTAGCAAACTTTCTTATACTCCAAACCTTTTTAAGCGATTTAAATAAGCTAGTTGGTGTTATGAGAAAATAGCGATGGGCAATAACATTCCTTATTCTTACGAGCTCTATCAACGCATCTTTTGTCTTTTTGTCAATTATTTTATTCTTCTCAAGTATCTCAAAAATTTCTCTATAGGAAGTTGGTAGTTCAAGTTTTTTCGCAGAAATTATTTCATTACCCAAATCGATCGCACTATTTACCAATGAAAAAATCAGCATAGAAGAAGTATAAAATTTTTCCATTTTTCGTAATTCGCTGGGAGTCTTAATTTTTAACTTTTTTAAATCTCTTTCATATCTTTCTATATCAGACAGAATTTTCCCAATTTTTGTTTTATCAAATTTCATATTTCCAACCATAAACTTTTTCATAATATCTTTCCAAAATCGGCTTAAAGTCTAAGAATCTGCTAATTGTTTCTGCTTTCAAAGAATTTAGAAAGTTAATGTCTTTAACATAAAGTACTTTCCCTTCCTTTAAAATTCTGAATTTAAGCGCTAAATGAATTTCATCCCAGAAAACTATCTGAATTTTCTCATTCTCTAATGCTGATATGCGTGATTTTGTCTTTTCATCAATTTTCTTTAAAATTACGCAAATATCAATATCGCTAATTGGTGTAGCTCTCTTTTTCGCATAAGAGCCAAAAAGTATTATGGCATTAACATTTTTTTCCTTTCTTATCTTTTCAATTAATTTTTTGAGCAATCTTTTTACCATAATTATTTTCTGTTTTAATTAAAAGTTATAGTTAACTTTTATTCAATACTCCCTTCAGCTGAAGGTAAGTTTAACAATATTTTATTCAGCAAAAATAAAATTTAATTTATGAAAGGCATAAGCCCGATTATAGGTTTAGCTCTTACAATTTTGCTTGTAACTTCTGCAACTATTTTGATAGTTACTGTAATAAAGCCTACTTTAGATAAAGCAAAAGCTTATTCAATTTTTAACGAAGGTATACAAAATCTTGAGCTTTTGAATTCTGCAATAAAAGAGGTTGCGAGCGAAGCAGAGGGTTCAAAAAGAACAATTACTATTAGCGTTTCTGATGGTGAGTACAAAATTAATTCTCCTTATGACTGGCTTTATTTTGAATACGATCCTCCAGCAGATTTAGGCTTAGCTGGAAGAAGAGGCGATATTTGGATTGAAAGAGGATTAGAATTTGCAGACTGGTTTAATGGCTATGCAGAAAATTCTTTACCCTATAGCTTATATAACTTATCTGGAAGTTGGAAAGTTGTAAATGAGCGCTTGGAAGGAGAAAAAGGTTTAGCTTTTTTTAATTTGAGTAAAAAGTTTCCTGGTTTTTCATTTAGTTCTAATCTAGAAAATTCTGATGGACAAGGAGAAGTTTTTGTTTCACCAGTTGATCCTCAAAATTTAACTTTGTTTTTGCCTTTTGATGAAGGTTCAGGTAACATAGCTTATGATTTTTCGGGAAATAAAAACAATGGAACTTATTATGGTTATAATCCTCATACTCAAAGCAATTCTACCTTGCTTTATTTAACTGGTTCTTCTCCAATAAATTTAACTCATTATTTCAATTTACCAAGCAAAGCAATTTTGAGCGATGTTAATCTAACTGTTTATTACATTAACAATACTGCAAGCTTAAGCTATAATACAATAAGAGTTTTTGTTAACGGAAATTATGTAGGAAGCTTTAATGATAATGGAGAAACTTCTCAAACAAGCTATACTTTTGTTAATATTCTTAAAACAAATTTTACAGCAGGAGCTTTAAATTCAATTACTTATGAAGGAAATGTAACAAACATTACTCAATCAACTTTACAATATTTACAAGATATTGGTTGGACTGATGGAAAATTTGGAAAAGCTTTGAGTTTTGATGGAGTTGATGATTATGTTGAAATTCCAAATTCAGCGAGTTTAAATCCTACAAGAATAACAATTGAATATTGGATTTACCTCAAAGATAACAGGATTTGGAGAGATATAATTTCAAAAAGAACTGCTGACAATATTGGAGGTTTTGTATTTGAGGCGGGAGGGGGTTCTCCAAATCCTGTTAGACATTATTTCTATATTGCTGGAAGCTGGCGATTTATTGACCTAAATTATGAGCTAAATCAATGGCTTCATATAGCGATAACATTTGATGGAAGCAAAATCGTTGGATACAAAAATGGAGTATATCAGACCGAAACTCCAATATCTGGAAATTTAAATGCTGTTTCTGCAGTTTTAAGAATAGGGAAAGATAGTGAATACACAAATGATCGAGAAGTTAACGCTATCATTGACGAAGTCCGCATTTACAATCGGGCATTAAGCGAGGAAGAAATAAAAGCTGAATATGAAGCAGGATTAAAAAAATTATCTTCGAGCGGAACACAAACAATTTCTTCCACTTTTTCTCCATATTTAGTTTTATCCAATCCTTCTGGAAAAACTTATTTTGATTCAATAAGAGTAAACTCAAATTCTAAAAAATTGAATTTGGTAATTCCCTTTTCAAGAATTGATTTAAACGGAACTTTTAGAGTATCAAGAGGAACTCATGATATAATAATCGAAAATAAAGGATTTAATTCAACTAGCAATAAACCAATAATTCAAATAACTGCAAGCTAAATTTTAAAGAAAAAGTTTTTCAATTTCTTTGTCATTTAATACTTTAACAATCTTTTGTCTCTTTAATCTGGGCCCTCTAGGCCAAATTGGAGCTTTATTGAAAGCTAAAGAAAGAGCAAAGTAGGGAGTATCTTTTTTATCAGGTGAAACTTTCTTAGCCTCGATTAGAAATTTAACATATTTTTCTTTCGGTACTACCCTTACTAATTTGCTAATTAGCTCTGAAAATGCTTCTGAAAGTTTGGTTTCACTTATACCCAATGCATTTGCCAATTCCTTTTTCCTTTTTAAAAATTCTTCAACAAGAAAGTTTGGTGTAATTAGCTCAATTCCTTTATCTTTTAACTTAATAAACAAAGAAAGAGGTCTTCCTCTTAGTAATGCCGAAAAAATTACGTTAGCATTCAAAACCAATTTCATTTATAACCCATGCCTTTTAGCAACCTCTTCTTTAATTTCTTCAGAGAGCTTACGAAGAGCTTTTTTATTTATTTTGCCTCTTGGAAATTTTTTTAATGAAATTTTTGAAACTCTTAATTTCTGTTTATAGGCAACTTCTTTTAATAAATTCATGAGAAAATGTTTTTTAAATTCTGAAGTTAAAATTTCTTGTAGAGATTTTTCGACTATACTTTTCGCGTTTGTGCTTTTAAATAGTTTTTCATATTCTTTTGGTAATTCTAGCTCAAACTTCATAAATGTTTTTTTAGCAGGTCTTTATTTAAATATTTAGAGTACCAAGAGGAACTAAGGATTTTTAATTCAACTAGCAGCAAGCCAATAATTCAAATAACTGCTAGTTAAGAAAAGGAAAAGAGAATAAAAATTTACCCTTTTCAATAAATTTTGAATCTCTTCTGCTACTTAGCTTTATTTTTATTCAAATTTTAACTAATACTTCTTATGGATTATATCGTAAAAACAACCGAAACTTTTAATAAAATCTTCAGGAAAAAGCATCGAGATAAAGTTCAATGGTTGAAAAAAATAAAGGAAAGATTAGCAAAATATCCAGAACTTGGTAAGCCACTCAGAGGTAAACTTCATGGTATATGGCAAATAAGGGTAGGCCCCTTTAGAGTTTGGTATGAAATAGATCATGTTAATAAAGTGGTGATTTTAAAAGCAATACTTCATAAAGATGAAGCTATCAAATATTATTGATTTTCCAACTCTTTTATAAGGTTGTCTATGTTTCTTACTTTGCCTGCTTTTATATCCCTCTCGCTATTTTCAAGTTGTTCCATTACATACTTATTTTCAAGGGTTTCAATAGTAGCTTGAAGACTTTCTAGATCGGATTTGGGTATACTTACCAATCTTTGCATATTTTTTATTTGATAGTAATAATATAAATCTTTTCTCTTTCTAGAAACACGGAATTTATTTTTTTGTTTGAAAAAAATCTGAAGAAGATTTAGCTTACAAATTAACTTAAGTTAGCTTGCAAAGCTGCTAATGAAAATTGAAAAATACCAAACTGTTTTTACAAGTTTACTCTTTTTTATTTTTTCATCTTTAGTTATTAGTTTTGCATTCAAAAGTTTGGCAGTTGTAACTACAATTCTGTTATGCAGATCAGAGAATTGTTTCAGGTTTTGACATTCTAGCACTATTTTCTCGTCTAGAGGATAAGTTATATAGTTAAAGGTATTTTTCATCTTTAGTAATATTTCTTTGAACTTTAAATCGATTTTCTTTCTTTCGCAAATATACAAACATTCGAGAAGGACAATGGCTGGTATAATTATAATTTCTCTTCCCTGATCGCATAGTCTAAAAATTTCCTTTGCTTTAGAGCCTAGTCTTTCATCTTTAGTTAAAAACCATAAGAAACTATGAGTATCTGTTACATACATCTTAAGCACTAAACTTAAGAATTGCTTTTTTAAGCCTCTTCTATGTCTTTTTCTTCTATTTTAATTCCTTTTAAAACACCTTCTAGTACAGCTTTTTGTTTTGGCAATTTCTTAGATTTTATAACCAGAACTTTTAATATCTGTATTTCACTTTCTATTTTCTTAAGCTGTGGATAAAGTTCTTTCAATCCAGGTTTCATGTTTCTCACTTTACTATATTTTACATATTTAGTCTTTTGAGCTTTATTAGGTAAATTGAGCTGTTTAGAATAAAAGCTTTTAATACCTTTTGATTTAGTAATTCCCTTTTCAAGAATAGATTTAAACGAAGAAGGAAAGATCAACTTTTGCGTTTACTAAGTTTAAGTTTTGATAAAATCAAATCAAGCCTAAACTTAACTTCTGATTTAAACTCCCAAAATTCTCTTGTTAGCCAGAAAAGCCAAGAAAATATAATCCCATTTATAGATAAATCAATTTCCATCTTTTCAGGAGAAGAAATTAAACCAAGCCATCTAAATAAAAGCAAAGCTACAACAACTATCAATAATCCCCATGCTAGAATTTCTAGAAATATGGAAAACATATCTGATAAAAATTTTTTATCTTTCATACAATCACTTAATTAGTTTGTATACAATTGCTGAAATTGCTAGAGAAATTACTAGTGCAATTCCCTCACTTTTTAATAGCGGAATACCAAAAACAAAATTAAGTATTAATGTTAGAAATGCAAATAATAGCGCTCCTATTAATCCAACCTTGTATCTCTTTTCCATAAGCGATAATTGTTTTTGAGTGTTTAAATATTTTTGAGGTGCTTGCAAACTGTTAATGAAAGTGAGAAATTACCAAATTGTTTTCACAAGCTTCCTTTTGTTAAACAACAATTTTTCTTAAATATTTTTCAGCTTTTTCTAAATCGTTAGGAACTTTTTTGCAATCAACGAAGAAAACATCTTTTACAACTTTATAATTTTTCAATTTCTCATTAATTCTTTTTTTGTTAATTCCATTTTCAATTTCATAAGCTATTAGATTATCTAAATCAATTAAATCAACAATTCCATTTTCAATTTCAATTTCGCTTCCAACATTCCTTCCTTTTTCTCTCAAAATTTTGAACAAGATTGCTTTTACAATAAAATGTTTCAAACTTTCATTTTTGTTATGCGTAAATAAACAATTTTTGTTTTTTTCATTTACTACCATCCCATTTTCTCTCAAAATTTCTCTTGCTTTTATTTGCGAGATAAGTTTTTGGCTTTGCAAACCAAATTTTTCTACTTTTGTTCGCGTGAAATTCATGGAAAAAATTAGATAAAAAAAATAAATCTAGAATTAGAACCACCTTAAGTGGTAAATTATTTCAGCTTAAAAAGTTCTTTAATTTTTTCGAAAAAAGATTGGAAGAAAGCTAAAATTTTTTCAAGAAAAGAAATTTTTTTCTCGCTTATTTCTAAAAAATCAGAGTAGCTCAAAAGTTCCTTTCCTTCAACTTGAATATAAATTTTTTGTTTTCCTTTTTCGCTAGCCATAAATTCAAAATTTAATTTTTTTGTTTCAGCGGGAAAGAAATTCAAATCTTGTGAGAAGCTTTGATTGAGAAAGTATATTTTTATTTTTGCGCTGTTTGATCGAGAAAGAAGATTCTTTATTGTTATGTTAAAAGTGAATTTTTGATTTTGAGTTAAATTTTCTGGCTTTTCGATTCCTAAAATTTCAAAATCTTTTTTGCTAATAGCTTCGATAAATTTTTCTCCTTTTTGCCCTTGCGAATAAAAATAAATTTTGTATTTTCCAGGCTTAGCTAAGCTTAAGCTAAAAGTTTGTGATAAATTGCTTTTTGTGAAATTTGGAGAAAAGAATAAGCCAATACGATCTGCTCTTATTTCAAAAATTTCATCAATTTCAGCAGTTTCAGGACCTGCTAAAAGTAAATCCTGAAAAACTTCTTTTCCTTCTATTACAACATCTTTTTTATCGCTCACTCCACTTTGATCAAAAGCTGTTAAAGGGCAAATATAACCTGTTTTTTCTTGTGGTACTGATGCAATAAAGTAAATGTTTTGTTTCCCGCAAAACCAGAATTTTCTTGTCTGATCTTTAATTTCAAATATTGGATTATTTTTTCTATCAACGCAAGATTTTAAGCTTAAAATTGAAAATTGGCAATTTCCTTTTAAGCTAACGTTAATCAGAAAATTTGAACCAGCTTTAACTCTTTCTTCAGTTTGAATTTTGATTTCCGGAAAATTTTCTGTATAGTTTATTATTTTAAAATAAGTTGGATTTGGTTTCCATTCTGCTTTCCCTAAACCTTTATAAGTTAATTCTTCCTTAAAATTGCTATCTAGCAAATTTGCAAATTTAATATGAGTAGCATCAAGATAAAAACCTTCAAGCCAAGTTGGGTCAAAGGGAATCCATTTTCCATCAATTAAAACTTCAACCCAAGAATGAGGTTGGAAATCTTTTTCTCCAAAAGCATAGCCTGCAACAAATCGGGAAGGAATTTCTTGACTTCTTAAAAGAGAAATTAAAAGATTTGAAAATTCTCCGCAAGCTCCTTTTTTGAGCAAAAAAGTTTCTTCTGCAGATTTTGTTTTTCCCTCTTTTTCAAATTCGTAATTGATGTTTTCGTTTATCCAAATGTTTAGCCTTGCAACTTTATCTATAACACTTTCTTTACCATAAGCGAGCTTTTTCATTTCCTCGTTTGCTTTTGTAAGCTCAGTTTCTTTTTTCGCTAGTTCTGAAAATTCCCATTTTTCTTCTCGCAAATTTTCAAAATATTTTGCTAAATTTTTTAATTTTATTTTGATTTCGTATTTTTCGTAAAAAGAGGGATTTTTCCAAAAAATTTTTATTATCCTATTTCCAAGAGAATCGTTTGAAAATTTCCAGCTGTTTGGAAAAACTTCTATACTTTGAATTCCTTCTTGAGGAATATACAAGCTCAATTCAGCCTCATTCACATTTTCAAAGTAAAGCGAGCCAGATTTAACAATTTCAAGTTCAATGGAATTTATTGATCTAGCATTTAAAGCATAAGCTGGAAAGAAGAAAATATTAAATGAGAAAATAAACAGTAGAGCAAAGTTTAATCCTTTCCTATTTTTGGTAAAACTTTCTCTCATATAATTGAATTAAAACTTTCGCTGCGTTTATTGCTAACTTATCTTCCCTTAGTTTAATATACGTTTTTCTTCCGCTTATCTCCAAGCTAATTATGTTAGCATCTTTCAAAACATCTATATGATGTCTTATGGATGTTGCAGAAAGATTAAGTTTTTTTGCTAGTTCTGAAATGGTAATTTTTTTATTTTCCAGTAAAGTTCCAAGTATGTGTGCTCTATGTTCATCAACTAGTGGGTTATGTATAACCATAATTTTAATTTATAATTAAATATTTAAATATTTAACTATTCGAGTATTATATTATGGAGATCGGAAAAATAATTAAAGGAACGAGAAATTATTTGGGTCTAAAGCAATCTGAATTAGCTAAGTTGCTAGGTGTAACGCGATCTTACATTTCTTTGCTTGAAAATGGTAAGGTTAAGCGCCCAAATAAAATCGTTGAGAAGAGCATTTTTAATTTATTATCTTCTTTTAATTTAGATTCACAAGAAATTGTTAGATGTGCGCAGCTCAATTTAAAAGAAATTATTAAGTTTATAAAGAATAGATTAAATCTCTCTAATTCTCAATTTTCTAGACTTATTTTAAATACATCAGTTGATGTTTTAAATAAAATTTATGAGAAAGGCGGAGGCGTAGTAGTAAAAAAGAGAAGCAGGCTCATTAAAATTTATTATCAACTTAAAAATGGCGAAGATGCAAGAAGGATTTTATTACAGTTAGGATATGAAAATATTCTGAAAAATCCTAATGGAGTTTTGCTTTACTTTCTTCGAAAAAAGTTGGGTCTAACTCAGCTAGAGCTTTGCAAACGTTTACGGTTGAGTCCCGGAACCGCACCAATAATTTCAGAGTTAGAATTAGGTTATAGGCCACTTTCTAATCAGAGATTTAAGGAAATTTTAAATAAGCTTGGAATTAAAAAATTTGTTGTCTCTGATTCCTTAATTAATAAATATTTAGATAAATGGAGATTAGCACAGAAATACCCAGAAATAATTGGATTCAGAAATTCTGTAAGAGAAGGTACAGAATTTGAGGAAAAGATCGCGGAGTATCTTTCCAAAAAATTTGCTTGCACATGTTTTACAAATTGTATATTGAGTAATGAAAATCTTGAGATATTTAATCCAGACATCTATCTTATACTTCCACCATGGAGGATTGTTATTGAGGCAAAAGATAGACGCAAAAGAAATATAACTCTAGAGAGAAAAAAGATTATTAACGGATTAAGATACATAATACCAAAATTCCCATTCATAGATTTCTTCATAATTGTTACACCCGATGATAAACCAACGTGGCTTGGTGATAAATTATTTCTCATTGGGTTTAATTCTCTCAAAGATTTAAGGAAAATAATTAGTGACAAAAAAGAGCCGGAAAAAGAGAAAATTATCGAGTTAAGAAGATCGATGCAACTAACTTACACACAGCTTGCATCTCTTTTGAAAACATCAGCATCCATGCTTCAAAAAGTTAAAAAGACAGGAAATGTTCCACTGTGGCTCGAAAAGAGAATAAAAAATCTGCGAAAGAGAATTAAAGGAATGTCAAAAGCACAAATAATTTTAGAAGCTAACAAGGCGAAAAACTTCTCAAAAATTAATGGACCTCTTTTAGCATTTTTACGACGAGAATTAGGAATTTCGCAAAATGAATTAGCAAAAAGAGTGGGCTGCAAGAAAAGCGAGTTAAGTGGATATGAAAAAAATCGAGTGAGTTGGAAGAGTTTGGAAAAAAGAATATGGCAAACAATAAAGAAGATTGCAATCGAAAAATCAGTCAATTATCAAAAGTTGCTAAGTAAAGCAAAACAGAAACTTAGGGACGAATTAGAAAGATGGGAGTGTGCTAAACTCTTTGGTGATGTTGTTAATCTATATCGAGTTAATCCGAGCACCATTCAATACAACGAGGAATTTAAAATTTTCAAAATTTTTAAAAGAGCAGGCTTTACTGTTTTACAGAATGTGGAAGTTATGGGGAAGACTTCTACTTATGAAGTCGATGTATATGCAATAAAAAAGAAAATGAGGATAATTTGCGAAGTTAAGCGATCAATAAGAAGACAGGCCGAGCTGATAAGAGATCTTTCATTTAAAAGGAAAGATTTAAAACCGAATTATCTATTCCTTGTTTGTTACGGTAAATTTAATAGACAGCTTAAAGAAAAATTTATGAAAGAAGAAATAATATTATTGTCGCCCGCTGAGTTAAAAAAGGAGGTAGAAAAGATTGCCATTTGAGATATGGACTGAGAAGTATAGACCAAGAAGCTTCTCGGAAGTAGTTAATCAAGAGCATGTTGTAGAAAGGCTAAAGGCGTTTGTAAAAGAAGGCTCGATACCACATATGATATTTGCTGGACCCCCGGGATGCGGGAAAACTGTTTGTGCAGAAATAATTGCAAGGGAACTATTTAAAGAAAATTGGCATCAAAATTTTCAATCTACCAACGCGAGCGATATGCGTGGCATCGATGTGATAAGAACTCGCATAAAAAATTTCGCTCGGATTAAACCAATTAATGCACCATTTAAAATAATTTTTCTTGATGAAAGTGATGCTCTTACTCCAGATGCATTAAACGCTCTCAGAAGAATCTTAGAAATGTACTCAGATATAACACGCTTCATTTTCAGTTGCAATTATAGTTCACGCATAATTCCTCCGATTCAATCAAGATGCTGTTTATTCAGATTTCATCCACTTTCAAAAAAGGATACATTTACTTATTTAGCGCGAATAATTAAAGCAGAAAAACTTAAAGTTTCAGAAGACGCATTAGAGGCAATTTATTCAATCTCCGAAGGGGACTTAAGAAAGGCAACGAACTTGCTTCAAGCTTCCTCTGCTTTAGGAAAGAAAATTACGGGAGATATTGTTTACGAAGTTGCTTCTCGAGCAAGACCTGCTGATGTAAAAGAAATGCTTGAGCTTGCTTTAAAAGGAAAATTTGAAGAAGCGAGGAAGAAATTGCAAGATATGCTTTTAAGGCAAGGTTTAAGCGGAAGTGATATAATTTCTTCAATCCATCGAGAAATTTATTCTTTGGATTTGCCGGATGAAACAAAAGTCCAACTCGTTGAAAAATGCGGAGAATATGATTTTCGCATATCTGAAGGGGGAAATGAGCTAATTCAGCTTGAGGCACTTTTAGCTCAATTTTTACTCTTTTCAAAAAAGAAGTGATTAAATGCCTTGGCCTCAGAAATATGCTCCAAAAAATTTGAAAGAATTTGTGAATCAAAAGGAAGCTTTAGAAATTTTCTTGAAGTGGATTAAAACATGGAAACCTGGAAAAAAAGCATTAATGTTCTATGGTCCTCCGGGAACAGGAAAGACTGCTTTAATAGAAGCTTACGCAAAGGAAAAAAATCTTGATTTTGTTGAGATGAATGCTAGCGATTATAGATCAGCAAATCAGATTCGTGAAGTATTGGGTCAGTCAATGCAACAAAGGAGTTTATTCAGCAAAGGGAAAATTTTTTTGCTTGATGAAATTGATGGTATAGCTGGAGCTGAGGACAGAGGAGGAATAGCTGAAATAATAAAAATAATTCAGGAATCTTCCTTTCCTATCGTACTTACTTGTAACGATCCATGGGATCCAAAATTAAAAACTTTGAGAGATTATTGTGAGCTTGTTGAATTTAAAAAAATTCATGTTCTTGATATAGAAAAAAGGTTAAGACAAATTTGCGAAATGGAAGGAATAGAAGTAGAAAAGGAAGTTTTGCGAGAGCTTGCTAAAAGAGCAGAAGGTGATTTGAGAGCTGCAATAAACGATTTGGAAACTATAGCAAGAGGAAGAAAAAAAATTACGCTTGAAGATTTAAAAGTTTTGGGAAATAGGGAAATTGAAGCAAGTATTTTTGATGCTCTTAAAACGATTTTTAAAACAAAATCTGCTTTAGCTGCAAAACTTTCTATTAGCAATGTTGATAAGGATCCTGAAGAAATCTTCTGGTGGATTGAGCATAACATTTCTCAAGAATATGAAAAACCGGAAGAAATAGCAAGAGCTTTTGAAATTTTAAGCAAAGCTGATTTATTTAGGCAAAGAGTTGTGAAAAGGCAAGATTGGAGTTTGAAAAAATATATGATTGATTTAATGACTGCTGGCGTTGCAAATGCAAAGAAGGAAATGTATAAGAAATTTACAAAATACCAATATCCTTCAAAGCTAATAGTTTTAGGAAAAACAAAAGTTGAGAGGAAAGAAGAAAAGGAAAAGCTTTTAGAGTTGAGTAAAAAGCTTCATTGCTCAACAAAAAAAATTAAAAGCGAATTCTTACCTTATTTTAAATTCTTGAAAATTAAAATTTAATCTAGGAGGAAAATGCTGCGAGAAAAAATTGCTCTTGTTTCCTTTCTCTTCTCTTTAATAATGTTTTCTCCCGCTATCTTTTCGGAGTGGTTAGCTGGTTGGCAATACAGGCGAAGCTTAACAATTAATAATACGCAAAATACTAACACTTTAACTAATTATCAAGTTTTAGTAACTTTAGATACAGCAAGTTTAATTTCTGCTAACAAAATGCGTAGTGATTGTGGAGATATAAGATTTACTGATAATGATGGTACCACTTTATTAAATTATTGGATAGAAGAACCACTAAAATATTCTCCAGACTCAAATGGATTTATAGGAGATTGGTTAATTTTGGGTTATTTTTCTGGAACAGCAGTAGGTTGTGGAGCTAATGATCAAACAGAGCTTGTAAATGTAAATGATAATTTTTATCCTGGAAAAGTCGATTCTGGAAAAACTTGGTTTGAGTACCATAGGTTTACTTCTGCCTGTGGAAGTACTTGTAATAACAATTTTGGAATAGATTTGAATTGTATTTTTGGTGGTTCTGGATACGGATCTCCTGACTATGTAAATGCTTATGCTTTTGTTTATATCTTTTCACCAACAACAAGAACAGCACAACTAAGAGTTGGAAGTGATGATGGGATAAGAATTTGGTTAAACGGTCAATTAATTTGGAACAATTATGGTGCATGTAGATGTTGGAGCAATGATCAAGATAAACTAACAGTAACCTTGGGTGCTGGATGGAACAAATTGCTTTTGCGAGTTGGTGAAAGAACTGGTAATTGGGGATTTGTAGCCAGATTTACAGATACTTTAGGTAATCCAATGACAGATTTAAGATACTCCCTGATTCCTCCTTCTGGTTGTAATTCAGCTGGCACAAGAATTTGGGTAAATGTGACTTCTATTCCTGCAAGCTCAACAAAAACAATTTATGTTTATTATGGAAATCCTTCTGCAAATTCAGTAAGCTCTGTTCAAAATACTTTCATACCAAATTCAATTTATGTGATGAGCGGAAGTTGTAGCGATTCTACAAATTGTGGCTATATGGATAATCATGCTGAAGCTGATAATATAAGAGGCTATACGGCAAACATTTGCACAAAGTATGTTGATAAAATAGATTGGGGTTCGCCATGCGACAATTCAGCATTTAATTCAAAAGTAAGGGACTATTTCTATGCTAGATTTAGATTTTTATTCTTGCCGGATGTTTCTGGAACATGGACTTTTGGAACTGATAGTGATGATGCTAGCGAACTAATAAAAAGCAATGCAGATATGTACAGAGGAATTCATGAGCATACTGTAATAGCAAGCTGGTATGGAGGGCATGGAGTAGCAAACAGCTTAACAGCTCATACAGGAACAATATCTTTAGTAGCAGGGCAAGCTATATGGATAGAATATTTATATGAAGAATGGGCAGGTAATGAAGGAGGGAGAGCTGGTGCTCAAAAGCCAGGAGGAAGTATGTTAATATTAAATACAGCAAATTTTCCAAATCAAATTTTTGCAAGGAGATACACTTCTCCAGAACCAAGCATAAGCTTAGGAGGAGAAGAAAGTTGTTTTGTTAATGGTCAAACTTGCTCGCTTAACTCTGAATGCTGTTCAGGATATTGTAAAGCTGATTATGATGGTAGTGGAAAATGGTGTGCGAATTCTGACCAATGCGTGCATGATGGAGTAATTTACAATTCAAATTCTTGTTCAGGCAGTTATGTTTGTACAGCAGGAAATTGGGTTAACCATTGCTTAAATGGGATTAAAGATTGTGACGAAGAAGGGATTGATTGTGGAGGGGCTTATTGTGCAGCTTGCGCTCCTCATGAATTCACTTTTCTAATTAATCCTGGTTGGAATTTAATTTCTTTGCCAGCGAAAAGAATTGATAGTATAATTGAAAATAATTGTGGTATTTTATCTGTTTTTTATTATAATGCTTCAACAAAAAATTATGAAAAAAAGGGTTGGCAGGAAATTGAAGGAGGAAAAGGATATTGGAGTTATTCTTTTCTCTCTTCCCCTTGCAACATAAAAGTTATTGTTTCAACTTCTGTTTCCATTTCTGATATACCTGAGCTTAAACCAGGATACAATTTAATTGGTGCTCTTTCTTCTTCTGTTGAAGTGAATCAAGTTAAAGGAAATTGTGATATAACAAGCGGGCCATATTACTGGGAAAATGGTTGGAGAAGTGCTTCGCTTCTTGAACCACGAAAAGGATATTGGCTAAAAGTTTCTAATTATTGTAGATTTAGCTCCTAGGAGTCCATGTTTCATGCATCGCCCTACTTATATTTAATTTTGGCGAAATTAGAGTTAAGTTTAATTCTATAAGTGTTGGAATTTCTTCTCCGGTAGGAAGTTGGCAAGGTGAGAAAATTTGATAGTAAAATGCCCATTTTCCTCTTTCTCTTGCAAAATTTTCGACAAAAATTTTGTATTCATCCAAGTTGTACTGTAGCTCCTCACAACTTTTGCTGCTTCTAATAGTTTCTATAGCTTTTTCTACGATGTTATTAAAAATGAATGGTTCTTCCATTAAACCAATTTCAGATGTATCAATTATTGCAGCTGGCTGAATCCATTTTGAAACAAAATATAAAATCGTTGCTATAGCAAAAGCTGATAAGATAAAGAACTGGGCCTTTCTATAACTTAACA
>Ga0080004_1070431_pt1 | contig 19949 bp, 23 predicted proteins | sample WasSprMetagenome_FD_69207 | JGI IMG/M metagenome (GOLD analysis project Ga0080004, IMG submission 69207) | Sulfidic aquatic microbial communities from Washburn Spring, Yellowstone National Park, USA - WS (SPADES assembly) (version 2) | ecosystem: Environmental > Aquatic > Thermal springs > Hot...
CTTCCTCCCGCCACCTCTTAATCCTCCCCCAAGCAGTCTTATACGAGCCATACTCTAGAGGCGTATCCATCCACCTACATCCTGTGGTGAGGACGTAGAGTATGCCATTTATTATGCGCCTATCATCAGCCCTAGGCCTACCAACCCTAGACATAGGAGGAAGAGGCTTAATCACCTCCCACTCATAATCACTAAGCTCACGAAAACTCATAAAGAAAACAAGGAAAGAGAAGCTTAAATAGTTTTGAGATGAGTTCTTATTTAATTTCATTCCTCTAATGCAACTTTGACAGGTTTATCCATCGTCTTCTTTACATATATGGACTTGATATTATTGAAGTGTTTCTCTAATCTATCTGTAACTTTAGATATTGCTGTTAAAGCATTCTCTACTAAGCTTCTTGCATCCATGTCTTCAACACCTATTACACACATGGCTTGAGGATTCTTCCTAACATTAATAGTTACCGTCTTACTATATTTCTTAGCAAGGTCTGCGATGTTTGCTCCAGGAGGTATTGCGATAGGTCTCTTACCTCTACCACCTAATGCTGCTCCAAGAGCTTTAGCTGTTAAACCCATCAGTGGAGGATCAACTAAGAAATAATCATATTGAGATGCAATCTTCTTTGCAGCTCTCTTATTCCCAACTAGTGATTCTAATTCATCTCTTTCTATTACTCTATCGATTTCAGGGATCTTTCTCGCTTCAGATCCTAGAGCCGGCGTAGCTATTACACATATTCTTCTCTTCTTCCCACCTAAACCATTAGGGAGTTCAATATCTTCAACAAATCTATTTTCAGGCTTCTTTAGATCTATACCCTCAATATTGATTAGAAGCTCTATACTCTGCTTAAACTTCCTAGGCTTAGTAGATTTCTTTACTTCTTCAATTGCTTCAATAAGATTTTTCTCTAAAGCTTTAGACATTCTTCTTCACATACATCCCAGAAGCTAGGTTAATATAAGGATGATCGAAAGTATTAGAAAAGCTGAAAGAGAGATTCATCAATACCTTAAAGTGGGGGAAAGAAGTAGCTAGAGTGTTTTTAGAAACTATCTTAAAAGTCTTCTTTTAGAAATCTTTAAAGTCATGATTTTTCCTTTTCTCGTAATCATGATATTTTAGTATTCTCTAGGCTCTATTAAGGTCTTCCATATCAAGCAAGAAGTCTAGAAGCACATTGAAGTAGTCGTCTATCTCATATCTAGATGGTATCGGTTTTGATGGGTTTACATACTGTGTTATGTCTTTGATGATTGTGTGAATATTATGCCTTGGTTGAGCCTATGCTTCCACTCCCATAAACAGTAGCATCAAGCATATATTCATGGGGGTTCAGCAATCTCTTTCTAAGGCATGTGGCTATATCTACCTTTCCCCTTGCATATAAGAATACTTCTCAAACTTCACAATATTATTGAAGTTATCGAAAACCTTTGACGTGAATCTTCTATAGAATATCCTATCCTTTCTGATTCTACTTGAAACATAAACGTATAAGTCATCGTCAAAAGCTTTACTAACAACTACGTTATACCCTGTAGATTTAAGCTCGCACATAATCCCATAGAGGAATCCTATATTATCGATCAAACCCTCTCTGCATTTATGATGTACGAGGTCTATATCCGCTAAAACTCTTGGCTCCCCATCCTTGAAATACAGGGATATTGATCCTGGATGGAAGATATGCTTCTTCACTCCCTCAGGATACAGTAATTACACTTACTAGGCTTAGTATCAGACTCCTTTACATGCTCTTCCTCTTCTAGATGCTCATCCAGCTTATAGAATTCATCTTGGGATGTCTAGCTATAATACTTTATGGGGGAAACTATACAATCTCCAGTATAGCTCCACACTCCATACATCTTACGATGAGGGGGTACGTCTCTACAGTTAATCCTCTAGAGTCTCTAAACCATAAAGATTCATGGCTTCAATCTCCAAATATCTTACACTAGTTTATCGTCATGTATTCCTAAATCTATCTCTTTAATTACTTCTCTGGGGTTTTTACCATCAACCGTTACACCCATACTTAAGCATGTACCGATTACTTGTTTAACAGCAGACTTCAAATTCTTAGCACGCATATCATCGATCTTTACTCTAGCTATCTTTATAACCTGGTCTAGGGTTAACCCACCAATATTTTCTCTACCAGGCATTTTAGAACCCTTCTCTACTCCAGCCTCCTTAACTATTAGAGCAGCAGTGGTAGGTGTTCCAACTACGACTTTGAATTCTTTAGTATCAGTGTTAACAGTTACTTCTACTGGAACTCTCATACCTCTAAACTCCGAGGTAACCCTATTTATCTCCTCAACTATCTGTAGAACATTTACACCTAGTGGACCGAGAGCTGGACCTATAGGTGGACCAGCATTTGCCTCACCACCTGGTACGAGGAATCGGACTGTTTTCTCAGGCACTTCAATTACCACCTCCGCTAGCTGGTTATTAAGCTAATCTGACTCGGTAAGTTGAAAACCGTCTTAAAGTTAAACTTTACTGTATATAACTATTTATCTAATGAGCTATATTAGCTATCAAGACTGGTGGGGATAGTCAGCTGAGCCAATCTCTGGATGAGTTAGATCTAACCTACGAGCCTTACAGATTTTACTACTCATGGGTTGGATACGTCAGCTTAAGCCAACCTCAAGATGGTTGTAGTACGGCGTGAATAGTTTTGGGGGAGCTCATATACATCTACTTAGAAGGTCTGCTGAGACGTACTTGGTCAGCCGAGATGGAGATTGGGAGGGGGAAAGCAGCATCCGTAGGCTCGATTGTAAGCTCATTTTTAGGTTTATCTATTCTTACTACTCTGCCATATATCCCTCTTAGTGGTCCAGAAACTATTTCAACCATGTCTCCAACCGAGATTGTCTCAATAACTGGTTTCTCAACTAGATGCTGCATAATCTCTTCCTTCTTAACTACTAGAGCAGGCCTAGACTTTACATGCCTTACTGCTTGAGTTATTAATGAGACTTTCTCCTTGCTATCAGCCTCAATGAATATGTATCCTTTGATATTCGGTAGAACTATTATAGAGTATACGCCATCTACTACAATCTCTCTTCCAACTACTTTCCCATCTTGGATAATCTCCCTGATGAGTTTACTCTTAATTATTCTGGCCACATTCCTCTCCTGGCCTACTGTTACTTTTACTGCAAAGTATCTTGGAGAAGCTTGAGACAACATCCATCTACCCTATACTCCCTGGATAGCTAATGCTACGAACCTTATAATAAATGCTATTACGCCGATAGCTGCTACACCGATTAGAGTTATCCTTAATGCAAGTAGGAATTCATTCTTAGAAGGCTTCCTAGCTAACTTGAACAATATTATGGAATTCTTGATGAATTCTTTTAAACCCAAGGCTTCACCCGAATAATACCCTGAGACGTTTTCCTAAAATACTTATTCTAATCTAACTTTTAGTTAGTTCTATAGTCTATTATCAGCTTCTGGAAACATGTCGAATTTATTTAGGAAGACTTAGAATGACTTTATATTGTAGATTTAGAACGGAGAAACAGCATGAGTAGACGGGCGGTAGTCTGTACATCATGCAATAAGCCGATAGCTCCTGGAGAGTCAGCCGTAAATTTCCCATGCCCTAGTTGTGGAAGAGTAAAGATATGGAGATGTGAGATGTGTAGAGAACTTGCTAAGCCCTATGTATGCCCGTCATGCGGGTTTGAAGGACCGTGAGTTCGGGATGGCGAAAGTAGTAGTACTAGTTAGGATAATGCCTCTCGATGAATCTACAAACATAGACAACTTATTGTCAAAGATAAAGTCTAATCTTCCTCAAAATATTGAGCTTATCTCTGTAAAGACCGAGCCTTTTGTCTTTGGGCTTAACGTAATAAATGCTTTATTCAAGATGCCTGATGAAGAAGGCTACCCGAACATATTAGAAGAATACTTGAGGGGGTTCGAAGAAGTAGGCGAACTTGAAATAATCTCAATGAGTAGGGCTAGCTCTTAGAATTTAGCATATTCACAGAGACTTAGAAAAACATACACTTAGATGGGTTCTCAAAGATTCCACATAAAAATATAATGATGGTTGACTGAATACAATTGAAACTTATTTGGAGAGTATCGTAGACTAGTAGGATATAATCTTTCTTACGATTCTCAAAATTCCGATCAAAGCTTAATTGATTTTCTAGAAGTTTTCATTTAAATACTAGACAAGGCAAGTAGAGTAAGGATGAGCATTAAGGAACTGCGGCTTAGAGTTGCTGAAGCTAGACAGAGAGATGTCGGGTATGGCATAGCTAGAATAGATAGAGAAGTAGGAGCTAGTGCTGGTTTCCAGACAGGGGATATGGTTGAGATTAGAGGGAAGAAAGTTGCTGCTGCAACCCTCTGGCTTGGATATCTTGAAGATGAGAAAGATGTTATTAGGATTGATGGATATATAAGAAGTAATGCAGGCGTAGCATTAAATGATTGGGTTACAGTGCGTAAAGCAGATGTAAAAGAAGCTCAACTAGTAGTACTTGCTCCAGTTAATACAACAGTTAAACCAGACGAAAACTTTACTAGACTAGTTAAGAGTAGACTTATAGAGTATCCCCTAGTACAGAAGAATATTGTCCCAGTACTATTCTTTGGAAACTTATTCACCTTTGCAGTTGTCCAGACGAGACCTACAGGCGTGGTTAAGATTACACCCAAGACTAAGCTTGTAATCCACAGTAAGATAATACAAGAGAAAGCATTCAGGACGAGCGTAACGTATGAGGATATTGGTGGACTGCAAGAACAGATCCAGAGAATTAGGGAGATGATAGAGCTACCTCTTAGATATCCTGAATTATTCCAGAAGCTTGGGATAGAGCCTCCTAAAGGTGTTCTACTGTACGGTCCACCCGGATGCGGTAAGACTCTTCTAGCCAAAGCCGTAGCTACGGAAGCTGAAGCAAACTTCATATTAATCAATGGTCCAGAGATTATGAATAAATATTATGGTGAGACAGAGGCAAGGCTTAGAGAGATCTTTAGGAAAGCAGAAGAAGAAGCTCCAAGTATAGTATTCATTGATGAGATCGATGCTATAGCTCCTAAGAGGAGTGAAGTAACAGGAGAGGTTGAGAAGAGAGTTGTAGCTCAGCTACTCGCTTTAATGGATGGCTTAGAAGCAAGAGGTCAAGTAATAGTTATCGGTGCAACAAATAGACCTAATGCTCTAGACCCTGCTCTAAGAAGACCTGGAAGATTTGATAGGGAGATAGAGATAGGTATACCTGATAAGAAAGGTAGAAGAGAAATACTCCAAATACATACTCGTGGTATGCCTCTTGCAGAAGATGTAAACATAGATAGACTCGCAGAGATGACTAGAGGATATACTGGAGCAGACCTAGCAGCATTATGCCGTGAAGCAGCAATGAGAGCAATTAGAAGAATACTTCCAAGTATAGATTTTAACGAAGAACATATATCCCCAGAGATATTGGATAGCCTGGTAGTTACGATGAAGGACTTTCTGGACGCATTTAAGGAGATAACGCCTACAGCCTTGAGGGAGGTAGAGATTGAGATACCTAACGTTAGATGGGAAGATGTCGGGGGTCTAGAAGAAGTAAAACAGAGACTCGTAGAAGCAGTTGAGTGGCCGCTAAAATACCCTGAGAAATTTGAGAAATTCGGCATTAAGCCTCCTAGAGGAATACTCCTCTACGGTCCACCCGGATGCGGTAAGACACTACTTGCCAAGGCTATAGCTACAGAGTCTGAGGCAAACTTCATAAGCGTTAAGGGGCCAGAGATATTCAATAAATGGGTTGGAGAATCAGAGAAAGCTATAAGAGAAATATTTAGGAAGGCAAGGCAGGCTGCACCGTGCATAATATTCTTTGATGAGATTGAATCGATCATACCTAGAAAAGACCTGGTAGAGGATTCTTCAGGAGTAACCAACAGGGTCTCAAGCCAACTCTTATCAGAGATGGATGGTGTAGAAGAATTATCAGATGTCATAGTAATTGGAGCCACAAATAGACCTGACTTGATAGATCCAGCAGTTATGAGACCTGGAAGGCTTGATAGACTAATCTATGTACCTCCACCAGATGAGAAGGCTAGGTATTCTATCCTCAAGATATATACTAGGAGGATGCCTCTTGCTCATGATGTCAATCTAAGAGAACTAGCTGCTAGAACTGAAGGATACTCAGGAGCAGATTTAGAATCACTCTGCAGAGAAGCAGCTTTAAACAGTCTTAGAAAGAATATCGAGGCAGAATATGTTACTAGGGAAGATTTTGAAGAAGCACTAAAAATAGTTAAGCCTAGCATATCACCGCAGATGGTAAGAGAATATGAAAGGGTTAGAGAGTTCTTAAGGTATACTGAGAAACAATTAACAATGATTGGTTAGGAGAAGGTTTAAGACCTTGAGTAAGAAGCACCTGGTTCTTAGGAGTGAGCTATATTCAAAAGTATTAGAAGTACTCCAGAGAATGGGTGGGAAAGCTTTAGAAGAAAATCTTCTTGAAGAATTAAAAAAGAGAGGTATAGAAGTTACCCAGTCTGATCTTAGAAGCGTATTAATGAAGCTAGAGATCCATGATAAAGTTAGAGTACTGAGTTTAGATGAAGAAAAGAAGTTAATTGAATTGATTACTAAGACTTAAAGAAGAGAGCTTATCAGTATCCGAAAGCCTCACCTCTAGGGGTTCCCAAGATATCTTGACTCCCAATTTCTCTACTACTTATTATTCTGCTACTTTCAAAACCATGCATCTAAACTGGTTTTCCCCCGTTCTTCTCTTAATGCATCCTGTAACTCATTTAACGCTTTCCTAACCCTCTCAACCGAGAAATCATACTCCCCGCATAAAAGATCTTCAATAGCTTGATAGTTAGGCTCAGACCATTCTATCTTGTAGGATTCCAATATATTTGGCTTCAAAAATATATTTCTAATCTGTTCTAGGTCTATGTCGGCTTCTATCTTCAAGTGTTTTAAGGCATTCTCAGCAGTTCCATAATCTTTAATCAATTTAAGAGCTTTCTTCGGACCAATACCTTTAACCCCCTCCCAGTAATCGGTTCCAACAAGTATCCCAATATCTATTAATTGCTCTCTACTTATCTTCAAGACATTTAGAAGCTTATCTAAGTGTATAAGCTCAGGTACAACTTCAACATATTCTTTTCTACCTGGAAGCTTCCTCTTACCAACTATTGAAAGATTTCTAACTAATCTAGGTGAACCAAAAAGTAGAGAATCCATATCTTGGGATGCTGAAGCATAAGCATCTCCTCTTGAAGCTATGTATGCTGCTTGAGCTTCACCTTCACTTGGAGCCTGTAGCACCGGCAGCCCCATTAAGCTTATTAGAGTCTTAGAACTCTCAACTATGAACTCGTCAAGTGTAGCTGCTTGTTGAGCATACTTTCTTGCTTCTTCGATCCTACCTTCTTCTAATGCTTGACGATAGAGCATAGCTGCTTCAGTCCTTCTCTCCATTCTTTTCTCTACAGCCTGCTTCTTAAGTTCAGGTGGTCTACCATCATAGACGAAGATAGGCTTCACACCTACTTTTAAGAAATTTATAACTCTAAAGAATAATCCACTTAGATGGCTTGTAATCCTTCCATGCCTATCCATTAGTGGTCTACCATCCTGACCACGTATTATAGTGATAAACTGATACAGCATATTGTATGCATCTAGAGCTATGGCCCTCCCTCTTAGGTCCTCCAGGTCAAGCTTCTCAATAACCTCTTCCGGGATCAAGTCTCCGAGTTTTACACCCATCTAAGCCTCAACTCTCTAGAATTATATAGGTTATTCAGACGTATAAATTATTACCTTTAATATGGGCCACATTCTAAGAGTAGAGTTTTCCAGATTACGGTCATTAGTCTAAAACTATGGTGGTAGACAAGTATAGAATGGGTAGACCTAGAACATCCTAAGCTTTCAGCTTATCTTCATCAAGTCCAAGGTTATGATGAATTTTAAGGGCGCTACTTCGAGTGCCTGACGTGAGTATACTATCTCTACTTTATAGCCTATCTCTTCAGATAGCTTAGCTACTTTTGTGGAAGCTTTGCTAACCGAGTCTTCTCCACTTTCAACATGGTATAAGTGAATTACACCATTCTTTTCCAGTTTACTTAATGCGAGACCAAAGAATTCTAAGGAGTCAAATGGTAGATCCATTATTATTCTATCATAAACTGCTTCAATGTCCCTTAGTACTTGTCTTACATCTCCATGTATAGCTTTGACCCTATCTTTAACTTTGTTCAATGATATATTCGTCAGTAGGTACCTATATGCATCCGGATTTAACTCGATAGCTGTAACTTTTACTGTTGGGTTCTTCTTAGCTATTAGGATTGAGAATGGCCCAACGCCTGCAAACATATCCAAGACATTTTCATTATCTTTAACTTGTAGTGCTATTCTTAATCTCTCACCGCTCATTCTAGGGTTGAAGAACGTTTTCATTATGTCTAGCTTGTAAATACATCCATGTTCCCTATGGATAGTCTCAGTATCTAATTCGCCTGCGATTACATTGAACATTCTCACCCTGTATTCTCCAATCGTTCCGCCTTGCTTAGAGAGGACCGTCTTAACTCTTGGATAGATTTCCATTACTGCCCTCCCTATCTCTCTACTGTAGCTTTCAAGCTCTTCTGGTATATGTATTAAAGCCACATCTCCAACAAAGTCGATTGATGACGGAATATATTGATGGAGCTCGTCAGGGAGAATATTCACCAAGACCTCTCTTAAACTCCTAGCCATCTTCCAACGTCTCTCAAAGAATGTTGAGGCAACCTCTAAAGAATAATCCTTGGCTAAAACATTTAAACCATTAGTGGTTTTCAGTGGAAAGAAAACATAGTCTTCCTCAACTTTAGGCTTGAAATCATTATCAATCAACCCGAGTAGTTTTAGCTTTCTTCTTACTTCTTCAGCTTTGGATTTTACGACCTTAACAGCTATCTTTTCTTCCAATTTTCCCGGACTATTGTCGTAGAGAAACCTTAAAAACATGAATCCTATAGGTATCAAGACAGATGTGAGGCTGGAGGAGGCTGTACAAAAAACTATTGAAGAGTACAATAAGTATAGGGGGACGGTAGCAGAAGCTAAACTCTTGAATATAAATGGTGATGAGATATTGTTGGAGATTTCTGGGACATTATGTCATACCTGCGGATCCGTAGATTATCTTGAAGATTTTGCCTACGAGATGGAGAGGGTGACGAGTGATTATGTAGCATCTTTAGAAAACTATGAGTAGATTAGAGATAATAAATTCATCGTTAAATATAGAATTGAGAAGGTCGAATTTTGAGATAACTATACATTCCGTTTAAACATATATTCTTGACATTTTCAATGCTAGTCTTCATTGGTAAGAATGGTGGAATTTATTAGGTAGTAGATCGTGGATCAGATAGACAAGAGTGGTCGAATAGTGAATGGGGGATATCTGGCTAGTAGATTTCTCAGCAATCCAGCTTAAGTCAGCATCATATCTAGTGAGAGAAGGCTTGATTGGAGGAAGATTGATAATTCATAGAGCAATATTAATGGAGATTGAGAAGCAAGCGTCTCAAGGAGATACTTTAGCTATAAGAGGCTTGGAAGAATTAGAGAAGGCTTGTAGAAGCCGTAATGTTGAAATAATCTATACTGGCTCATCTGGAGAGAACGTTGAAAGCGATAGGCTAAGTATTCTAGACGAAGCTAAAAAGCTTGATGCGACCCTAATTACATGCGATCCTACAACAGCTAAACTAGCTGAGTCGATAGGTATTAGGGTACTGTATGAGCTCCCCCCACCACCTTTCAAGATAGATGACTTATTCTCGGAAGATATTATGAGCGTCCACTTGAAAGAAGGTTTACCACCGAGGGTTAAGAGGGGGGTTCCAGGCAAATGGAGGCTTCAAGAAATCTCTGACAAGCCATTGAATCGTGAAGAATTGGAGTTGTTGATAGCTCATCTTCTGAAGGAAGCTTATACGTTTTTTGGAATAAACGCTTTCCTAGAAATTGATAAACCTAATGTAAAGATATTTCAGCTTAGGGATTATAGAATAGTCGTTACTAGACCACCCTTCTCAGATGGATTCGAGCTAACAGTAGTTAGACCAATATTAAAAAAGAATTTAAGAGACTACAATTTACCATTAGAAGTAGTTGAGAGGCTTGAAAGCCATGCTGAAGGTATACTTATAGCTGGTCCACCTGGAATGGGTAAGTCAACTTTCGCTCAATCTCTGGCTGAATACTATAGACAGATGAATAAGATCGTTAAGACCATTGAAAGCCCTAGAGACTTACATCTTTCTCCAGATATTACACAATATTCTAAGTCTTCTTCTAAGGAGGATGAGCTACATGATGTTCTCCTACTAAGTAGACCAGATTATACGATCTTCGACGAGATTAGAAGCTCAGAAGATTTCGACCTCTTTATAGATCTCCGATTTGCTGGAATAGGGATGGTTGGAGTGATCCATGCAACAACACCAATAGATGCTATACAGAGGATCGCTAATAAAGTAGATGTAGGAGTCCTACCATCTATAATAGATACTGTGATCTTCATGGATAAGGGAGAAGTATCTGAGATATACACGCTGGAGATGGCTGTGAAGGTTCCATCAGGCTTAAGGAAAGCAGACCTAGCTAGACCGACAGTTATTGTTAAAGATTTTCTATCAGGTGAACCTAAGTATGAGCTGTATGTTTTCGGTGAGAGAACCTTTGTAGTACCAGTAAAGAAGTTTAGAGAGGAAGTAAGTACTCCTATGAGGCAGATAAGTAACTTTCTACATAAGTATATTCCAGAATTCAGGATTGAGGAAGATGAAGATACAATAAGGATATACATTCCTGAAAAATACTATAGAATCTATATGAGGAAGTGTCAGAATAAGCTTCTTAAGCTGGCTAGAAGACTTGAAGTAAACCTAGAGGCAACACCTAGATAACAGGATTAAAAATCTAAATCACATTCCTTAGTGCTGCAGCAATAATGTTTCTGAGGATGTAGATGAATTATGGCGCCTAGGATTTTTAGTAAAATTTCTAGTACTCCACCTACTTATTATTTCTTAAGATGCTAGCAATCTTCTCTAGTTTTTCTAAAACTCTTAGAGCATCCTCTCCGAATACCAGTATCATTGGTTCTTTACCCCAATCTCCAAGATGATAGATAAGGTCTGGAGCTCTCCACCCGATTTTTTCAAGGGCTGTCTTAACCCCCCATGGTATCGTCCTTCCTTCAGCATATTTGATTTCAGGAGGTTCTTCCCTCCTATCATAGCTACTTACAACGTATCCCAGCTTCCTTGCAGCTGAAATTACTTCTTCATTATATTTGATGTTTATCGCTGACCTGAGATTAGGGTAGTATCTCATTAAAGTTAAGACTGCTGAGGCCACATGTTTTGACGAATTAAACCATGGGCATGATGATGCTTTAGATTTACTATCTACTTTAACTATCCTACCAGGTATACCTGCAATATCGTCTAGGCTTTCTGGATTCTCTATAGCCATTACTAGATTACTCTGAGACTCAGGTATGAAATCCGCCATCCAGTTAGATTCTTCAATCATGTTTACCGCATTCCTAAGACTCTCCAATACTCTGAATTTTTCAGCTTGTTTAACAACTCTACCTGTTGGATTTACAGGGCCATGTCCACTACCAATAGCTAAACTATACCTAATAGCAGACGTAACGAATTCTTTAGCTGTTTGAACAGCTTCAGGAATACTGTATCCTTTAGCTAGTTGAGCAGCTATTGCTGAGGCGAAGGTACATCCTGTTCCGTGAGTATTCCTTGTATCGATACGTTCTTCTACATAGATTCTAAACTCTCCTTGATAATAGAGTACCTCTACAGCTTCTCTTCCATTGATGTGACCTCCCTTAATAACTACGGCTTTTGGACCTAGAGATGAAATCTCTTCAGCGGCTTTCTTCTGATCATCCACATCTTTAATCTTGATCTTAGCCAGTACTTCAGCTTCTCTAGCATTTGGTGTTATTACTGTAGCTAGAGGGATTAGTTTTTCGATTAAAGTATTTACTGCATCTTCTCTCAGTAGTCTAGCACCACTTTTCGCAATCATTACAGGGTCTATGACTATTGGTGCATTAATCTTTCCTAGTTCGTCTGCGACTGCTGATATAATCTCTACTGTATGAAGCATACCAGTCTTTACTGCATCTACACCTATATCCTCAACTACTACTCTTATCTGCTCACGAACGACCTCAACTGGGATGTCATGTATCATAGTAACAGTTCTGGTATTCTGAGCTGTAACAGCTGTTATAGCAGACATGCCGTGGACTCCTAAAGCTGCAAAGGTCTTTAAGTCTGCTTGTATACCTGCACCTCCGCCTGAGTCTGAGCCAGCTATTGTTAACGCTCTAGGAACCCTCATATCTACTCTAGGATTCTCCCAGTCTTTAATATATTTTAGATAGAGCATTCAACCGTTGTCGGATAGTTAATATTTTATTACTATCCGTTCCATCTCAGCTTTTAGGGCTTGGGTGGCCTTCGCCGCCAACGGTAAAGGACGGCACATCTGGAGTTTTGCGGCTATATTCCAAGCGGCTACAAGGTGTTTATCCGCTTGGAAGCTGCATCTTCTACATTCATAGATATGCCCATTCGGCTTATTCAACTCGCTACATATCGGGCATACCCTAGAAGTATTTTTAGCATTAACATATTCAGGTTTGTAGCCTTTCTCAATAGATTTATAGAATATGTAGGACTGTATTTTCCTGAATGGTATGCTGTGGAGTCTCCTATTCATCCTCCTACCATATTTTATCTTCTCTCTTATGTTCTTCAACTCCTCCATTACGGGCTTAACTTTCTCTTCAGCCACTATCTCAGCTATTATTCTGCTTGCCTTGTGGAGGATAACATCTATGCGCCTCTTCTCTCTTCCAGAGTACTTAGCTAGTAGTCTGGCTTTGACTTCTCCCTCTGTCCTTTTCTGGATTCTCCACCTCTTCTTCAAGTATCTATCTCTAATGTATTTTGCCTCACTTATGTCCAACTTTATAAACTTAATTTTATTGGGCTTAACTATTGCTAAATCTATGCTCTTCTCGTTAACATCGATGCCGAGTAGTCCATCAACTATCTTTTCCTCAACATTTCTTCTGAATGTGACGTGTAGGAAGTATTCACCATATCTTCTCAAAAGCTTGAACCTTTAATGCTCCAACCCATGAACTTCCTAGAATGTTCGTGAACTTCAAAAGGTAATAATATATGCCCTCTACGTGTAGTAAGCTTGAGACCTCCCCAACCGAACCAGAAGAGGTGTGTATCGTCAAGCAGGATGGTTTCCAGCTCTTCTATTGATGGAGGCTTGATATGGTTTCTCTTCCTTGAAAGCCTTCTATACGATTTGTATATCCCCAAAGCCATCGTTATGGCGGTATGGATATAGTGCGATGGGTAATCCTTGTATTTCACCCTCAGTCCCCTGTAAATCGATTCATGCAGCCTCCTCCTCGACGTTATGCTCATACTCATCGCACTCTTCAAACATTCTCCAACTATGCTCCTATAGGTTGAGAAAAGCTCCTCCAGCATCCTCTTCTGCTCCCACGTGGGCTTAAGCTTGAACCTGCAGGTTTCATTCAGTAATAAGCTGTTTGACACCTTCAACCACCTTCTCATACTTATGGCTTCTCAGACCATAGAGCTTCCCAGCAAAGCTTGATACTAAGGCTGTTAAGTCTTCTATTAGTTCTTGGTAAGCGTCCTTAGGCTCCTCCCCATTAACAACCTCAATCCTAACACCATGAGATGAAAAGTACCTTTCCAAATATCTAAAACCAAACCTTGTCAGCCTATCTTTAAAAGCTACCACAATAACTCCCATTTTCCTCTCCTCAACAAGATCGAAGAGCTTGCTCAACGATTTCCTCTTCTCGTTAAGTCCGCTGGCTACATCTTCTAAAACTTCAGTAACTTCGCACCCCCTTGATTTGGCGTAATCCAGCAGGCTTTGCTTCTGCTTTTCCAAATCACCTTTCTGCTTTTGGTCATGTGAAGAGACCCTTACATAGATAACCGCTTTCCCTGAGACATTAGGCTTAACGAATCCCATTAAACGCTCAAGCTCGCTCTCAGGCATCCTCCTCCTACCGCCAATAGTTCTGACGATCCTTATCTTTCCCAGTTTATCCCACTTCCTAAGCGTAGTTGGATGAACCCCCAACCTTCTACAAGCCTCTTGGAGGGTCAGCAGCTTTTCAGACATCATGTAAAGAATTGTTAGGAAGGGTTATAAAGTTAATTATTCAGAAACTGCTGGAGAACCTTAGATAGCAATACTCCAGCCCATTATAAACAACATAACATATCTGGCTTACTCTATGTGAATACTTATAGAATACTCAATAATTTTTATGATGTAATGGTTGAGGCTAGACATTATGTTAAGGTAATAGATGCTAGTAAACCTCTAAGAATTAGGAAAGAAACCTCAGAAATCGTGAAGAATGCTCTTGGAGGCAAGATTGTCCAGAAGATGAAGAGAGAGTATGTTGACTGCCCATTAGCTGGAAAACAAGTACCATTCCTTGAATGCTATCTATGTGTCTCCTTCATAAGGAGGGTTAAAGGAGAAGTACACTGTGCAGGAATAGAATACAAGATAAGACATGAATAGTAATCAATAGAAAAAAATACTAGCCATTAACCTCCCCTATAGGTGGTATCATCCTAAATACCTACCATAACTAGCATGAACACGCTTGCAACTTACCGTTTTCAACTTCCAATAACTCTAGTAAGCTTAAACCAGCAATATGAAACATAATAGAGTAAGCCTTTTCATACAATGGATAATTATTAAACCTGAACAACTTGGACACCTTATCAAGGATATAATCGAAGACATGCATAAGAGAATAGAGTAGAAACTAGGCCATAGACATAAAGAGAAAAGCTTGAGTAAAAGTTGACAGGATCGAATCTTCAAATGCTTTACTTACAACAACACATTATAGCCTGTAGATTTAAGCTTACACATCATCCTATAGAGAAAGCCTATATTATCAATCAATCCCTCTCTACACTTATGATATACATGGTCTATATACGCTAGAGCCTTGAGCCTTCCATCCTTAACGTATAGGGAGATTGAGCCTGGATGTAGAGTTTAACTCTCCCTACTCTTCAAGCCACAGTACTCGCATCCATATGGCTTTGAGGCATGTTCTAGAGATTCCCTAATAGACTACTCTATAGTTCTTCTTAAACATCATCTAAGGTCCCCCCTCTTCTAAATACTCGTTTAAAGTGGAGTATTCATCTATTGATGTCTAGCTATAATACTCGATAGAATCCTTCAGCTCACATCTATATTCCCAGCACCTATCCTATTATATCTGATGGTTGGTATGCTCCACTTTCAGGCAAGGGTATAAAGAATTTATTTATCTAGGAGTATGTCTGTATTGTGTTTGAAGGATTCTTAGTATTGATTTGTGTGTATGGTGGTGTAGTGAGCGTTATAGAGTCTAGGAAGTCAATAGGGCTCACCAAGGATGGGGCTGGGGTATAAGCCCTAGCAAGGCCCATATGAGTAAGCTTTTAGTCCTCGGCGAGCCAAAAACGCTCGAAGCGAGGGCCGAGTATATTTTTATTGGGTGGCTAGGGCTATTAAACCAGCCCCTCCCACAATTATTTTTAATTTTGATGCTTTATGGCTTAATTCTTGTTACTTCGGATTTTTTCCTTCGTCTTCAGTTGGAAAATGCGAATCCCTTAAATATAGTGGATTCTAAATGATTGAGCGAGGGGCAAGGTTTGGCAGCTATAGCTTCAAAGAGGTTTAGTGATGAATTCTCATCACTACTTGATAAACTTGTTAGAGTAAACCTGATTAATGGTGGGTCTCTTGAAGGTAGATTATCAGCATACAATCCTACAGATTATAGTTTATGGTTATCTGATGTGAGAGATGCCTCTGGAAAACTGCTACCCAAAATATTCATCTCTGGTAGAAGCATAATGTCGATAGAAGTAATTGAGGCAGGACCACGCCTTGAGAGGCTTGCTGAGAAACTTAACAAAGTCTTCCCGAACATGGTAAGATACATACGTGAAGCAGACGTCATACTAGTTATGGATAGAATTAGAGTAACTAGAGATGGTGTAGTAGAAGGCAGCGGACCAGCAGCTGAAAGAGTACAGAAAGTATATGAAGAATGGCTCACCGAAGAAGGTGGATAACCACGGGAAAAATGGTCCAAAGACGCAAAAAGCTAGATTAAACTATAATCATTCTATCACTCCAACTTCTATATCAAATAGAGAATTAAAGAACACGATTGTAGCTTATTTACAATTTGCTTAAACATTTCTAGACAATTATGCTCCAATAAGACTAAGTGAAAAAACGGGGATAAATAGAACAAATGAGTCTAGACTCTACAGAAACTTGAAACAATATAACAAACCTCCAGAAACACAATATTAATATAAGAACCGTAAACTAAGTTAAAATTGAGAGAGAATTGGCTGAGAAAACAAGGTTAAAAGAGAGGGAAAGCACTCAAGCTATTCCAATCTTAACCTCAATTGGAATAAGATGAAGCTGCTAGTTTTGCTAGGAAATATTTTATCTCAGAGGGGAAAGCTTTTTAGAACGTGTTTTCCCAATTGATTTGGTTGAGGATGTAGTGGTGTTTGGTATTCTCCAGATCGGTGGTCAGCAAGATATCTTCTCTACTCTGGTCTCTCTTATATGGCTACTCTTATTGATGACCTTCTTCCTATATCCAGGGTTCAGCCAGAGGATCCAGCTATCGTATATCTTGAGGGATCTGGAGAGGAAATTGAATAGGCTTAAGATGCTCGATGATGATGTTAGAGAGAGGACATTAAAGACTCTTCAAGAGCATGCTGAGGCAAATACTGATGTTAAGAATGACCTTGAGAGGCTTATAGATTCATTTGTAATATCCCCTGAATCTATGGACCCGTATGGCATAGTGTATAAGCTTGAACATATTGTGAATACTTGGGAGGATAGATTTGAAGAAGATGTAGCGAAGATCTGCTCTAAAGCACACACCGTGAAGGTTAAGACATTGACAAACCTTGTTGAAGTCTCTAGGGGTGTACATTTCATCTACCGGCTAGTCCGCCACTACTACTTGCTTGGAAAAAGAACTCAAAACATATACCTCGTTCTCCAGATGCAGATGCTTATGCCTCAGATAATGGAGATAGCTGAAGCATATAGACAGGCAAGCTACGCATTCACCCAAGGTCAACCAATAGGAGATGGAGTAGGAGTATTAGCAGTTGCAAAACTTGCTTATGGTAGAGAGAAGAAAACATACGAGATAGCGAAAGATACGTTAGTCCATGAGTTAGACTTTGATGGGAGAAGACTCATAATTGTGCGGGCTACCGGTCCAGGTGGAACGGTTGGTAGACCAGGTGAGGGAATTAGAAGGCTCGTTGAAAGTGAGGGTGATAGAGTTAAGCTTATAATAACTATTGATGCAGGCTTAAAGCTTGAGGGAGAAGATTCAGGAAAAGTAGTTGAGGGGGTAGGTGTAGCGATAGGTGGAACAGGGGTAGATAAATACAAGATAGAAGAGATAGCTAGAGCGAAGGGGATACCATTATATGCTATAGTTATCTATGAATCGATTACAGAAGCTATAACGCCTATGAGGGAAGCAATAGCGAAATCAGTAGATAAGATCATCGAGAAAGTCAAGCAGGTAATCACTGAGAAGATGGAGGAAGGAGCTACAGTTATCGTTGCAGGAATAGGAAACTCGGTAGGAATAGGAGTGACATAAACACTATTAACCATTTTATAAAAGACCCGGTTCCAAAGTATATTAGTAGCCAAATATGTCTATGTAGAGAGTGTATGGGTAATGTTTCCTCAGAGACCTCAATTTAAAGAATTTATCCAGCCGCTAACACATCTAACTTGCTTTTCATGTAATACTGAGAATTCTAGACCATTTAGAGATGGAGACTATGTCTTTAAGGAGGTTGAAGAAAAATGCCCGAAATGCGGTTCAAGCAGGATGCTTATAACCGGAATCTACGTAGAAGATAGACAAATAAAAGAAAGAGAGAAATAGGATCAAAGACTTCATGCGCAAGCTGACCGCTGAGATAGCCAGAAAGCTTGAGGAATCTAAATCTGGAGCAGTAATGGGGAAGCTTAAATGGATAAAGCATAATGTTCTAGACAGGTCTAAGGAGTGGAATAGGAAGATATTGAAGTGGGATGCTAGGACATTCCAGTCCATGCTGGAATACAATCTCAAATAGCTGGGGCTGCCAGTAAGATATGTTAATCCAAGAAATACTTCTAGGACCTGCCCTCTCTGCTCTGGAAGCATGGCTTCCTATAGGGGCAGGCCATGAGGTGTAGAAAATGCAAGCTAGTATTAGACAGAGACGTTGTAGCTGTGTTAAATATTCGAATGCGGGGAGAAGGGTTCCCCCCAAAGAGCCCTCAATGAAATAATCGAGAGGGAAGAGCCAAGTAGAGATAACAATTCACCACTTATCTCTACTTAACTCAGAACCCTATTGCAGCATTTAGAGCATTCTATCAAGAAATATTTAAAGAAGTCTTCTGGGAGAAGACTAAACATTTAGGAAGAGGGGTTAAATGGGCGATCCTAGAGAAACAACAATAGTTAAAGCTATTTGCTTCTATGATCAAGCAAGTTTTACTGTTTAGAGACTGAGAGACTGCTCACCTAGGTAATTACTTCGCACCCTTTTTCTGTTACTATTACTGTATGCTCGGCTTGAGCTACAGGCTTCCCCTTTCTTTCAACTAATACGGGATAAGAATAAATCTTTCCCATCCTAGCAATCCTCTCATGTATCTTACTAAACCTCTCGAAGTCAGGTATCCACCTAGGTGTATATGGTAGGCTATTGAATCTTTCATAGATTAATTCTAGAAGCTTCTTTTCTTCTTCAAGTTTCTCAAGCTTAAGCTTTTCAACGTTTAACCTGTAGATTGTGGTGGTATTTGAAGAGACTACCTCTCCTCCCCCATCGCTTGTTGTTGCAAAAGGCTCTATAGCATATACATGATTTAATTGGAGCTTCTCACTTCTAGCTGTCTGGATATTAGGTATAGAGAGACCAGCATGTAGATTGTATCTAGCGATCTCATGGCCTGTTAGATTTCTTATAGGTTTAAAACCTCTACTAGTGATGACACGCTGTATAACCCCTCCTATCGTAGAAGCTTGAACACCAGGTTTAACAATCTTTACAGCTTCGAGTAATGCACTGTTAACTGCTTCAACCATTGGCTGTAAAGACATGTCGAGAGAGATAGTTATAGCGGTATCAGCAATATAACCATCAACACATACGCCTATATCTATCTTAACAAGAGACTTGGGGGGAATTATTGATGTATCTCCTATTGTAGGTGTATAGTGTGCAGCTACATCGTTTACACAGATATTACATGGGAAAGCTGGCTTAGCGCCCTCATCTAGAATCAACCCTTCGAGAAGACTGCAGATCTCGATTAAGCCTACACTTTCCCTAACAATATTCAGAGATTTCTCTCTAGCTTTCCTAGCTATCCTACCAGCTCTTCTTAAAGCATCTAATCCAGCATCGTCCATGACCTACCACTTATCGCGGTCAAAGGATATATTACAGCCTTAAGTAATATAGATATTCTCGTAGCCACAGAGAAGATTAACTTAAAATATGAAATGATAATACGCATCTACGATACATTTAAGACTGGTTTCTATAGCTGCCATTAATGCTAGATATCCACCTCTGCTTGTTCCAACTATGCATATCTTTTCATGGTCAATGGAGTGTTTCGTCTTGATGTATTCTATAGCTTCAA
>Ga0080004_1141420_pt1 | contig 19948 bp, 29 predicted proteins | sample WasSprMetagenome_FD_69207 | JGI IMG/M metagenome (GOLD analysis project Ga0080004, IMG submission 69207) | Sulfidic aquatic microbial communities from Washburn Spring, Yellowstone National Park, USA - WS (SPADES assembly) (version 2) | ecosystem: Environmental > Aquatic > Thermal springs > Hot...
CAACCGGAACAAACCAGACCACCATAGCGCTGAACCCATACCGAACGCCCAGGATAAGGGATCAAAAGGGCAGGATAATCTACGAGTCCAATCAGCCAAGCCACAGCCCAACGAGACAATTCGCAAACATATTGGCACAACACCTTGGGGCAGAATACCTATTGGCTGGCGACGCATATAGGTTCAAGATACACGCTGGGGCATATGCCACCTTCCCATACACGCTAACAACCACCCCCGCTTATGATTTGGCATACTTTTTGGATAATGGGATATATGGCAACCTGTTGTATGGCACAATTACGCTGTATATAATAGCTGGGAAGAGCCCGTATACGAGCTTTAATCCAGATGTCTCGTGGCTCCCGGCGGCGGCAGGATACCGCTTTGAGGCGGGCGCGGTTACGGTCTCAATGTCCAGCAACGCTACCCATGCTTGGGTCACGCTTACGACTAGCATATCCGCATCTACAGACTTGACGGTGGAGGACGTCGGCATATTGCTCCAGTTCTCCAAAGGTGCCAACCAATACTGCCTTGCCCAAAGAGATGAGGTTGTAGGCAGCTGCCAGCGGGTATCGAGCGCATCAGGCCCGTGTGCCACCTTGATCTGGTGGGATAAGGTTACGGCGGTCACGGTTCCAGCAGGCTCAACGCTTGATGTAGGCTACACGTTCTACGCAGCCTTCCCCGCTGGAGGCAACTTCCTCTCAATAATATTCAGCTTCCTGCATACGCCCCGTGCAACGGAAGGCTACATAATCTACGATACAGCCAACGTATCATACACGAACTACTTCCCAGAATTTGGCGTCGCCTACTACGTATCTCCATCAACATACTACCGCTGGCCAGCCTTGAGATTACAATGGGGCACAGGCTCAGCAGCATCTATTGGGCCATGGCGTCCAGTAGCACTCATAAATAAGATTGGAGAGGCGGATGCGATGCTAACGGTCTCATCACTACCAACTGGTGGCATGGTGCTGACCTTTACAGGAATAATCTCGAACCCGACCCCATCCACGGTAACCATCACCGAGGTCGGGTTCCAGCTCGGCGGCGTCCTTGGAATTGGAGAGTTATGCCTCAGGAATGCTGGAAACGCGGCGTCCGCCTGCCCAGCACCCAATAAAGCCGTCCTGCTGGCATACCTGCCGACGAACATAACCCTCCGCCCAGGAGAGGCGGTGCAAATAGTCTTTAAGATAAGCTTCACAAGCATCTAGCCTAACGTGGGCGGTTGAGATGGCGGGGAGGTGGGCGAGCAGGGTCATACCGATCTTAGTCCTGCTATGCCTAGCCTTGGGCATAGCCTGCTCGCAGACCTCGATAAGCTTCAGCTACTCCGGCGTAGCATCGGTTTCAGCCAACACGCCAACCAGATACGTCCTATCAGCTTCGCTTTCCCAGAAGCCCCCCTTATCCGCCCTAGCGTCGCCATCGATATCCTTCAAGCCCCCGATATCCGCTCTGGCATCTCCATCGGCAAGCATTAAACCCCCGGTGAAGGGCTGCTTCGAGGGCCCGGTAATAGCATACTATATAAGCAACACCACCGTGGGCAACGCCACATTAACCGTGACATACAGCACGGCAACCCAGATGTATGCTTGGTGGTGCAAGCCCACCATCCCCACCACACCGCTATTCACGGTTAAGGTCAATGCCCCGCCGCAGGCATATGTGAACGAGACCGTGACAATAACCCTCGAGATCAAGGGTGGCGTGGCCTCAAAGTATTGGGAGCTGAGGATACCCGGCATAAACTTCTACCGTAATGGAACCGTCGAGGGGACAACCTTGACCTTCACCGTATCATTCCCCGATCCGGGCGTATACGACATATACGCATATGGGATAGACTCGGCGGCCCAAGAAGCATCAGACCAAGCCTCACTCAATGTTCTCCAAGTCACCACTACTACAACTACCACGACTCCAACCACAACTACCACGCCTCCGACAACTGCTGTTGAGACAACCACCGTAACTACGCCTCCAACAACTACGGAGACAACGACTCAAACCACCGCAACTACCACGACTCAAACCACGGGGACAACCACTACCACTCAAGCGACCACCACTACAACTGCTAAGGCGCCCACGTGGCCCATCATCCCAAAGATGTGTAATGACCTGATGCTCTTCATGCTGGTCGGCGTCATAATGGCGTTCTTGATAATGGTCTGGAGGCTTGTGATTGGGAAACCCTACGGGATATACTTGACCCTATACTTGGTCTCAGCGATCATAGCGGTGTTGGCAACGGTCATCCTATCCACGATATACGCCTGCTCGGCGTCCTCCATGGTGCTTGCGGTGATAATCGTGGCGCTGTTCGCCATGGTCTTGACCTACGCCCTCAGGAGGGCGGCGGAGGACTATTGGCTCGTCTTGGAATACTAGCCGGGGAAAACCTTATATCCAATAGCATGAAATGATGGGCTGAATGTCGGAGGAGCCGAAGATAACGGACGAGGAGCTCGCCAAGCTTGAGAAGCAGCTCCTCGAGCTACCAGAGGACGTGAGGAAATACTATGAAAAGGATCTGGAGAAGAAGCTGAGGAGGGGGAGGGCCGAATACGCAATCCCGCCAATAGAGGAGGAGGTCGAGATATGGTTCATATACGATGAGAACTGCCCGCACTGCACGGCGTTCATGCAGAGCAGGTGCTACGAGGCGATAGTCAGGTATGCATGGGCCCGCGGCATAACCTTCAAGGCGGTCACGACCCAAGAAGCCGTGGAAAGCCTGCTGTTCTCGGTCATCTGGCCTGATAGGGGCCCCGACACGATAATCCAGTCGGGCGATGGGGAGATGTGGTCTCCCATCCACACGCCGATGCTGGTCGTGATAAAGAACAGGGGGAAGCTAAACGAGGAAGTCCACCATGTATTCGTGAACAGCAACCTAGTGAAGGACAAGCCCCACCACTACTTCTACTGGGTTCAGATGAAGGTCGAGGACCAGATCCTGATACCGACGCTTACCATGGCGATGGCGGTCAGGAAGCTCCAATCCGACAGGAGGAAGAGGGGGCGGAAGAAGGGGGAGGAGGATCTAAAGATAGCGCCCGAGGACGAGACCGAGCCAATCGTCCCGAGGGCGTCCCCGCCGCCGGAAAGCCTCACGCCGGGCGAGGTTATGCCATGCGAGGCGCAGCCGAGGTGTTAAAATCAAGCGGCTAAACGCTTATATCTCCCTGCTCAGACCTAAAGCTGGAAATGCAGAGGAGATCCGACCTCCTCGCCTTGGCGGCGAGCATAGTCAGCGCAAGCGCCGTCGCACTATACTTAGCCTTCAAGCCATCAGCCTATGAGGGGGTATACTTGACGGCAGCTCTGGCGGTCATATCCGCCATGATGGCGGCAATCGCCCGGGGCTGGCCGAGGGTGTTCTGCTCAACTGTGGCGGTTGAGTCTGGTGTCGCATCCTTCGGTCTCTCAATCAGCCCCTCGATGCTCCGCCACCTCACGTTCGCCACGTGTTGCCCGTCAGACCCCGTATCCATGACCTTCATGGCGGTCATGCTCGCCTTGGCGCCGATCCAAGCATACGCCTTGGTCAGGTCAATCCTGTAGATCGGGGGGATGCCGATGTCTGCGACGACGGTCTTCGCCTACCTGACGACTAGGTGTAACGCCAAGTGCAGCTTCTGCTACCTCAGCAAGGAGTATTCCCCCGACCTATTCCTGAAGCCGAAGGAGCTCGAGGCGTGGCTCGAGCTCCTGAGACCGTTGCACGTAGTCCTGCTCGGGGGCGAGCCGACGCTCTTAGCGATGCCAAACAGCAAGCCAAGCCTCATGGAATACGTCCAAGTCGCCAGATCGTTCAACTGCAATGTAACCCTCGAGACGAACGGTCTCCTGCTGGCGCTGGAGAAGGATCTTATGTCCCCGCTATACGGCGCGCTCGACAACGTGTCAATAAGTTTGGAATACGTGCAGCCGAGCAGGAATATTGCGGTTGGCCGGTGGCCCAAGGACATCATGCAAGACCTGTTCACGATAGCCGCCGAGCACCATAACGTCAGCTTCACGAGCGTATACCTCTATGAGAACCTCGGGGACATACTCACGCTTGCGGAGTGGAGCCTGATCCACGACAAGCCATACTTGGTCAAGTGCGACAAGGCGATGGGCCAGAGCGATAAGCCGGATGAGACCCGTGAGACCGTGAACATGCTGTATAGATACCTCTACATGCTCCTCAAGTCATACGGCGAAGACCCATACAAGGGGAGGATAATGGTCGAGGAGCCGGGCTGGATCGCCTTCCTAAACCTCCAGACCGGGGCGAGGGCCAAGACCGGGTGCTCCGCCGGCAAGAGGATCTACAGCATACTCCCGAACGGCGCATTGACCCCATGCCCATTGGGCGCAATGTTCTATTACGTCATCTCGAAGGGGCCGGACTACACGATAGCCAAGTTCGACCCGTTGGAGGTGACCGGCAGGGGCGAGAAAAACTGCAGCAACTGCTTGTATCACGTGGAGCTGGGGTGCAACGGTTGCCCGGCCATGGGCTACGGGGGGTCGGCCAAGATATGCCCCCTATACAAGCCGGCGCCCGCCGAGAAGAAGACCGTGAAGGAGGTGATCCAGCACGCCTGAAATACCATCAACCGAGGAGATCAGGGTCAGGATAACACGAGCATACGTGGAGCACTACCTCGAGGGAGCATGCAGGGCGATATTAAACGTCTGGGGCCCGGAGAGGTTCATGCGGGAATTCGGCGGCTCGACGCTCGATGAGGCCATCAGAAACTGCAAGGAGACCGGCAGGGACAACGCAGAAAGGATGGCGGAGCGCTGGCTCGAGGAATACCCACGCAAGATGGCATACTTCTTCCTATACGAGTAATACCGGAATAGCCTGATCCGAGCAAAACTTATAACGATCCACATATACGTAAATTTGCGGAAATGGCCCGAAAAAGGCTCTGGAAAACCTTAGCAATAATAGCGGTCTTGGCGACGGCGGTTAGCTGGGCTTCCACGGCTCTGGCCGTGAGCATAGACCCGGCTTACGAGTGTAATCCAAACGTCCGGAAGGTCGTATTGCTGACGGGCTCCCCGCTATCGGTCACACTATTTACGGCGATATGGGTTGCCATGGCCGTTGCATCGCTCCGGATAGCCGAGCTGGGGTCTGGGCTGGCGGTCTTCGGCGAGGCGCTGCTCCTGCTGACCCTTGCGGCGACATTGTATATGGCTGTGAACGACGCATACAGCCTATACAATATACTCGTCCACGGCGCCCAGCCAAACCCGGAGTGCTATAACCTCTTCCCGGAGGTGATATAATGCCGATCAGGCCATACAGCAGGAGGTATGTTGAGGACGTTGAGACGGGGAGGCTCTACAGGCGGGCAAGCTTGGTCTTCAGGGTTGAGACGCCGATAGGCGAGTTCACGGCCACGACTTGGAACTGGGTTGAGAGATGGACTGACATGGCGGAGAACTGGTATGAGTCGCCCCCGGGCGAGGTGGTTGAGCAGGTTATCAGCTCGGTTGAGGAATGGCTCCTGAGCAGGGGCGTGAGCATAACGTTCGCCTTGGAGTTCGAATACAAGAAGGGCCAAAAGAAGAATTGGGTAACGACATACAGCTACTTCAGGGTCGTTAAGCCCATCAGGGAGATACCGGATCACACGAAGTATACGGAGGTCAGCTCCGCCGAGCTGTCGGACGTATTGGCGGGGGCTCATGGCCGGCACTACCCAAATGTCGCAATAAAGCCGGAGAAGATCTCCATCGAGGCGCTTGAGAGCGACATCAGGGATAGGATAGGCGAGATCATAGGCGACATCAGGGACGAGCTGGTCAGCGAGCATATTGAGGGCGCTAAGGAGATGAGCCCGGCCTTGGCGGGGGCGATTGAGGGGAATGGCGAGATACCCGAGGAGACCATAGACGTGACATTCATCGCCGAGGAGGTGACCGAGACGAGGCATGAGAAGCTCAAGACGGACTTGTATCACCCTGGGAGGGGCGAGGTGAGGGGTGAGCTGTAGCGTGGAGAGGAGCAGGACTTTCACCATAAAGCTGGACATAGACGCCGAATACAGCCCGGTCATGGCCGAGCTGGTTAAGATGGTCAAGGACTACACCTTGATCAGCTTGGGCTTCAGGGTGCTGGGGAGCTACTGCCACCCGTCACGTAGCGGGAACATGCATTACAGGGCGTTGGTTGAGGCGCCCGACGAATTCGACCAGCATCAGGTGGCCTTGCTACAACTGGTGCTTGGCGACGACCCGGCTAGGGCAGCCCTCAACATCAAGAGGACTAAGATGGGAATATACCCGGCTTGGGGCTGGAACATGCTCGACATCCCCCCAAGGGAGGTGAGGGAGGGACATGTTTCCGGAAAAGTGCAGGGACGCGGCTAGGATATACCTCAAGGGCGGATACTCGGTCATCCCCGTAACATGGGATAAAGTCCCGCATCCATACCTGCTGGCGAGCGCCCAAGGCATGCTGAAGCAGCTGCCATGGTTCCATCAAGGGTCATACAAGCTCGTTTACACGGGGTCGTTCAAGCTCGAGCCATTCTACCAAGCCCCGCAGGCGCACTTATTCGACAAGCTGTTCCCAGCCGAGAACATCGACATCCTGTGGCTATCCGGGTCTAGGGGGAATTTTGAGGTTGTCCGGGTCAGGGGATACGGCGTGGCGATATGTGCGATACCCAAGTCATACTCGATCCTAGACTTCGACCTGAAGGGCATGCCTGCCACGCTCGACGTGGTTGGGCTGGCGGAGGAGGTTGCGGCTAGGCTTAACACGTTCACGGTCGCAAGCCCCCACAGGGGGATACACGTTTACATGAGGCTCAGTAGCCTCGGCAACGACGAGCAGAGGGGCTGGAGGATCGGGGGCGCCGAGCTGAAGTTCAAGGGATACTGCGTGGCGCCGCCGACCAAGTGCTTCTGCGAGAAATGCAGGCCGCTGAGGAAGGGCTGGACGGCGATCAACTACATGCCCGTGAAGCAACTGCCGATGGCAGACCCGAAGTTCGTCATGTCGCTGGTCTACTCGCTGCTCGACAAGTTCTCATCCACATAGACCGGTCTGCCATTAACGTCCAATGCGATCACGACCTTCGGTAGCTCGAGCCTCTCGGGGGTATATGGCTTACACGCAACCGGGATCTTGGGCTTGACGGTCTCAGCCTCTGGTCTTGCAAGGGGCTGTGGGGCGGGCTCCGCCTTAGGCGCCTCAGCCGCTACATAGACCGGCTCCTCGATATACTTGAAGTATACCAAGGGCAGGAGGGCTTGAACCGACGTGATCATCATGCTGGTCAGCAGGCTTTTGAACGGGAGCCGGGCTTGGATTAATACCCCGGACTCCCACATCCACAACGCATATATAGCTGGGGAGAACAACAGGACTATAAGATCCGTTATGAGGCATAGCAGGACATCGAACGCAACATCCTCTTCAAGCCTCATCAGGAAATGGTATGCGGTCATCGTGAGAATGGTTGCGAGGAAGATCCCGAGGGGACACATGGGGGTCATGAAGGCTGGGAGACCGAGCAACCCGAGCACGATCCCCACGGCGCCCAAGAACACGAGGTGCGTGACGAGATACCACATAGCCTTATCGGCCCTGATAGTCCTCGTGCTGGCCACGTTTATAAGCTTTTCAGCCCAAGCGGGAGCCCCGATTACCACCACGGCGCCCGCAAACGAGACCATAACGCTGACGCTCAGCCCCATCGGCGCAGCAAATACTACCACGGGGACGGCGGCCACGACGGCTGGCGCCTGCACCATAACGGTTTACACGACCAAGACCGTTTACGCAATGGTCTACACATACACGACCGAGGTCGCAGTCCCGATAGGCAGGATAACGACTTGGAGGACGACCTTCACCTTCCCGATAAACGTGACAACGATAAAGCAGGAGTGGGTTATACCGCCCACGCCATATTGGCTCCTCGCCCTAGCTATGATAGGGTTTATAATGATCATACTAGCAATAATGCTATTGGGGAGGAGAGAGGAGGGCTATGTTTGAGATAGATTGGGCGCTGGTGGTGATGCACATAATCCTCTTCGCCTCAGGTCTCTTGGTGGGCTACGGATTGGCCAAAAGCCTCAAGGGTCTGATAATCATGGGGCTTGGCATACTCGTGCTCGTGCTCTTCGGATTGATAACGGTCACGGTAAACGTGCAGGCGCCGTCAGGGGTGTTGGAGTCCTTGGCCAGCTTGGCGCAGGCGCTCTTCAGCCAGTTCGTGAGCTTCTCCAATAGGTTCCCGACGTTTGTTGGCGGCTTCTTTGCCGGGATAATAATTGCGATCCTGAAGGGGATGTAGCTATCTGCCAACCGTCATCGGATACATGAATTGGAGTATGCCCTCGATCCCGACGAGCTTGCTATACACCTCCGATGGGGGCATCGTGATCACGGGCTTCCCAGACCTATACGTTGTGAGGCTCATCAACATGACCAAGTCATACTGTATCCTCCTCATATACCCCCTGAAGACGGGTATCATGGCCAGCGCATTGCTCCACCTAGCCAAGCCCATCAAGCCGTCTATGAACTCCCTCGAAACCGGCGTTATGGGCTTAACTATCCCGGCCTGAGCCGTAGTCCTAGCTTTAAACATCTCCTCGGCCAAGGATCTGACCAGCGGGGCGAGCTGGTCTGGGGGAACCCCCATCCCGGTCATGGCCGAGATGACCGTGAGCACGGGCTTGAGCCTAGCTTCTAATGGCCGGGCGATCGGCGCCTCGAAGGGTATCAGGAAGTTCAAGTCCTCCCACCTGCTCTCCCTCGCAACCCCCTCAACCTCCTCCCTCATCCTCCTCACGGTCTTCAGCATCTCCTCCACCAAGGCTTGGGCCGGCTTGGGTCTGCCGATGGGCGCCTCGGGCGGGACTACGCTCATGCCCTGCCCCTCAGGAACTCCAAGAGCCTAGAGATGAGCCTCCTGCGGCCCCCCTCGCTTTCAGCCGGCGCGGTCTCCTCGGCCATCTCCGCTTGGGCCGACATCGCCACGAGCCTGCTCAGCGCCTCGGCTGACAGGCTTGCGTCACGTATCCCCATAAACCACTCTGCCAGCTGTGATAGGGCTGGAACCTGCTGGGCATACCTCTGGATTATCCTCCTCATGCCGTCCAAGGCCTTGAAGTATTCCTCGCTAACCCTCTGAAGATCCTGCTGATACTTCGCCAAGAGCTCGTCATACCGCCTCTTCCAGAAGAACTCTCCCTCGATGACCTTGGTGAATACCTCCTTCGGGACTGCGGGCTCCACGGTTATATACGTGTCGGCGACGGAGATCTCGCCGATCAGCAGCACGTGGAGGAAGTCGAAGACCGCCAGCACCAGCTCGTCGAAATTCTTTATCACGACATCAACGGCCCTGCCGACGAACCTCCACATGCTTGGGTGGCTGGACATCATTACCTTCGCCCTGCACCTAGCCCCGATCGGCGTCGCCTGTATAACGTCCGTGAGCAACAGCGTGCACCTCAAGGTCTGGTTTCCGGTCATGGCCGGGTGGAGTATCAAGAGCCTGAACGGTCTCTCCCTCAGCGTAATGGTGGCGTCTAAGAAGTCCTGTAGCCCGAACCTAGCCATCTAGGGGACACCCCCATACATGCCCATAAGCACGAGCGAGAGGACTATTAAGACCGCCCCGATCAGCCATAGGAGGATGGCGAGCCACCGGTATGGTCTGCTTATCGCAACCCCTGGGGGCCCCAGCCTCTTGACCCTTCTCGGGAGCTTGCCGAACAATGGCATGCTGACCCCCCAGAAGGCTTGCGGGTTTCTTGCGGCAACTTGAAACGTGATCGGGAAGGCTATCGGGAACCTCCTGTGGAACTCGGCCAAGCAGGCCAAGGCCTCGGCGGGCGTGAGACCGAAGCTCCTGCATATCGCCTCCAAAGTGGGGACTTGGCCGCGGCTATACATGTCCATCATCCAGCTGACGACGTGCTCGTATCTCTCGACATCCAGCCCGGCGTCCTTATCCTCTTCAACCTTGGTCACAGGGTTATCACCTCCTTCTGCAGCCGCTTCGGCTCCAGCAAGTGCCGGTATCTATATAGGATCGCATCCTCCACGACCTCGCCATACCGCCTGTTGGTGAGGGCCGAGACATACCTGATCAGCTCGATGCTCCTCAGGCTGAGCCTGAGGGTGATGGTGGCGGTCTTCTCGCTCGGCATGGCCGCCGGCTCGACCAGCCTGCCCTTTACCTTGGCCGACCTACTCGCCCTCATCCACCTCAACCTCCTTGGCCTGAACCCTTATGCCATACTGCTGTAGGAGCGGCTGGAATATGGACTGCGCATCAACGAGGGGGGCCAACAGCTGTATCAGCCCAACCATGCTCGGAACCCCCATGGTCGTGAGTATAACATCGCATTCATCCCCGCCCATCAAGGTCGTGAAAAACCTGAGCTCGAGGCAGGGCAACGGGACGCCCCTATACCTGAGAAAATACTCGGCGTCTTGGCCAACGACCGCGTCCCCGTTCAACAGAACCCTGTCCCCGTTGATCTCGACACGGTGCGCAAGCCTAACCCTCTTATCCAAGCCATACCTCGCCTTAACCTCATCCTCCCACTTGTTGATGAGGCCGAATACCGTGTTCCTGACGTCTCGGCGGCTTGGCACTATAACCGTCAATACCGGGCTTTTGAAGCCGAAATACGTGGCGTCGCAGCCGAAGTCCCTCAGCCTCAGCGCCTCGACCACGGCCTTCTCCGCCTCGCCGGCCACAGTTAAGCGCCCCAAGCTCCTCAAGTTCACCATCCTCAAGCTATATGGCGCAAATGTCGCTTCAGACATTCCTTCAAATATAAACCCCTAAACACTTTGATATAAGCTTTCTACAGCTTAGACGCCGGATTAACACATCACAGCGTTATATGCACCTCGCATTAAAACAAAACCAAGATAAAAATTTTATCCCAGATTTCCCGCCCCTTGACCGAGAAGGCATGGCCGAGGTAGTGCGTGAGAAATATGTGTCGAAGTATCCGGCTGGCGTCTGCCTAGCCCTGCGAACCATCATGGGCGACAGCAAGTTCGCCACCGAGTTCGGCGCAACAAACGCCGAGGAGGCGCTGAGAAAGTGCATTGACGCCGGCAGGGACAACGCCACAAGACAGTTCGACAAGTGGATAACCGTCTGGCCATCGAGGATGGCGAACTACCTACTCAGAATCTAAGCCAACGGAGGTGACAAGGAGTGCCAACGAAGACCGTGAAGCTGACGACGCTGAGCTGCGACGAGCTCGCCAAGCTGATGGAGATACCGGCGTTCAGAGACGTAGCCATAGGTGCGATGAGGGTCAAGGGGTGCCCAGTAGTCAAGAAGTAGCCTCCGCAGACCCAGCCGGATACTCCCCCTATTTTTTCTGTATTTCCCGTTTTCCCGTTTTTGACCTTGTGTTAATTTGAGCTTGCAAAAAGCTTTTATATGATCAGCCGAGGCTGAGGGCTGAAAGACCATGGTGCTGGGGTTGGGGGAAAAGAAAAAGGAGGAGACCGTGAACGTGGTGGCAACCATACCCGGCATAGGATACGTGTTGGACGTTGAGGACGTGGACTTCCTAATCTTCGCAGTGTCGAGCCTATCATGCGACGACCTCCAGAAGATGTGGGAGATCCTCCCGCCGGAGCACAAGAGCCTCGTAGAAGTCGCAATGCGTGAAAGGGGATGCCCCGTGGTGAGGAGGTGAGGGAGATGGAGCGCCAGCCCATGAGAGGGGTGTCAAGCAGAATAGCGGTGGCGTCCCTGATAGCCCTGCTCATAGTCTCCGTCTCCCTAGCTGGGGCGCTGGTAGCCGCGCAGGGTCTCCCATCATCCGAGAAATTCAAAGTATTGATGAAACCAAGCTACGATGTTGAGGCTTTAATCCCGGCATCCTCATATGGCGTGATTGGTTCAGAGAAGATAACAATAGAATTCACGAAGACCTATAGCCTCGCCACCGCGGAGCCGGTTGTAGTCATCGAGTCCGTGGCCAACCCTGGGAAGAGCAGGGTCGAGCTCGTTGAGGTGACGCTTTCCGACGCCAGCGTCCCATGGGCGCTCAAGATACAGGAGCGCAACTCGACAACAGACCCATGGGCTGATACATACGTTTTAACCAACTTGATAGGCAGCCAGAGACTCGACACGTCTTTACACACGATAAAGAGCCTATACTTCCGGCTCACGATCCAAAACCTCATGGCCACCACGGCGTCAGCCACAGTCCACGTCATAGCCAGCATTGACAGCCCGGTTGTGGACGCCGTCATAGGAGGGGTTGCTAAGAAGGGCTTAGCCATACCGGGAGGATACCTCCCGGATGGAACGACAACATGCCGCATAGTCAGGGTCTACGTCATCAGCGCGGTCAAACCCTTATACGACGCCGTGTGGAAGCCGATAACCCCGTTCGTGATATCAGGACAGGCGGATACGGGCGTAACGGTGGAGACCTCATACGTTAAGACGGAGATCATTGGAGTGACGGCGGACGCTGACACCTACAAACCGGCGCTCAAGGCTGGGACGGAATACACGATCAAGAACATATATGACGTGAACGTGACCAATGCGCCCGGAGCATTTATTGATTTCATTGGCGGCTATGCATCCTTGTCCTTCAGCAGCATATCCGGAGAGACCGAGGCGGCTGTCACGTGGCCAGTTGGCCCAGCATCATACGCCCTCAAGACGCCAAAGCTGGTTGAAGCAGACCCGTCTACATCCTACTCTGTGACCGTGATTCTGACCGGGGCACTAATAGACAACGCATCCGTAAGTGTTGAGCCGGTCTATGCCGACCAATCCACCTTGGTAACCGCATCTGGAAGCGACTACGTGAACTACCTAACAACGTCCACGACGGAGGTGACGCTCAAGTGGAGGACGACGTTCAGCCCAGCGGTGACGAGATATAGCGTCTACGACCCCTCTAAGACCCCCGTCACATCGGTGGTCAAGGACGACGTGGTGGCGTTTGAGGCGACGCCGAGCATAGACTCCGCATGGGTCAGGCTATACGACAAGGATGGCAACCTAAAGCTCGAGGCGAAGGGTCTCAAGATAGGCTACAGCGTGCCAGTTGGGGACTATACTGAAAGGGTAATCTATAGCCATGAAGGCGTGGCCCACTACGCCGTGGAGTCAGCCATAACCGTCAGGGACTACCCGATCTTAGAGAAGATATACACAGACCCATACAGCATATCGGGCAAGGTAACCATTGACGGTCAGACGGTAGACTTGAACACTAAGGTGAGCATAGCGTTGAAGCCGGGCGTGCACAAGGCGGAGCTTTCAGCCGGGGTATTCTCGTGGGACGTGCGCTCGCACTCGGCGCTGGCAAACGTGTTCCAAGTATCCTTGCCGTTCAGGAAGGCTGAATGGGTCTCAGGCAACATCAAGCTGGCCGAGGTATATGCCAACAGCGAGGGTCTGACCCTGACGGCTGACTCGGACATGCCGAGAAAGGTCTTCCACCTGAGCGTCGCAACCGGCCAGACGAACCTGACCAAGGTCTTCGTGACGGGTAAGGAGCCCCTGCGGGTCATAGTGAACGGCTACGAGGGCAGGTGGAGCGCGGCATCATTCAACAACACCAATGGATACGTGCTAGACCTGCCATTGAACCAGACGGCATACACGATAGACGTCAAATACCCGGCCATAGTCAAGCTGACCATAATAGACAAGGATGAGAAGCCGGTTGAGGGCGCCAAGGTCAAGCTCGAGCACTACACGGGAGGCGTCAGGGACGCATTATACCAAGCGACAACCGATGAGAACGGGTCGGTGACGTTCGCATCCGTCGAGCCGTTCGCCACGGACTACAGCCTGACGATAACGGTATCGGACTACGTGACCTCGGGCAAGATACTCGTGAACGATGACGTGTCCAAGGTGGTCAAGCTCGAGGTAGCGGCACCGGCCCCGCCGCCAATAGCGCCGATGGACTACACGACAGTATTCATAGTAATGGTGACCGTGCTGGCGATAGTCTTGTCAGCATACTTCATAATCAAGTCGAGACCATCGAAGGCCGAGGAACACGTGGTTAAGCTCGAGTTCTGAGGAGGTGGGCGGATGGAGAGGGAGCTTCAGGCGCTCAACTGTAGGGAGCTTAATAGGATCTACAACAGGCTCAGGGACTGGCCGATACTTGCGGCTGACGTGGCCCGGGTCATGAGCATGAAGGGTTGCCCGGCCCCGACGAGGAGGTGGCTCCTGTAGATGGTCAGCTTCTTCGAGTTCATAGTGCTGACTTGGGGTCTCGGCGGCATAGTCTCGCTGATCTCCATCATAGAGGCGATGAAGGACAGGAGCCTGACGGCGAGCGAGATAGCCGCCGCATTCTACTACGCCTTCACGGCTGTATTCGCCTTCACGATACTGATAATGGCCATGTCGCCCAGCTCGGCAACGGTCTTCAACGCGCCATTAACCAAGCTAGACCTCCTATCAACCCGGCTCGACATCAGCCTTGATGTGATTGCGCCGATACTGCTGATAGTGATGTTGCTCCTAGCCGTGACCGTGGCGGTGCTGGTTAGGATGGGTAGACCGATAACCGCCGGGATCATGACGATACTCTTCCTCACCACGGGCTTCATGGGCTTCCTGATCCTCGGTCTCCAGCCGACCCTTAACATGGTCGCCATAGCCCTGCTCGGCGCCGCAATATCCCTCCCCCTCGCCTACGTGGTCTACACGATAGTCCAGAGATAGGGGCGGATACGGTTGCTCGGCGTGATCATCGCCATCCTCATAGGTCTCGTTGCGGGCGTGCTGATGGTCAAGCTGATGCCAAACGTCTTCAACCCCCACATCATTTTTTCTGAGAAGGCGCCGCTCTTGGTAAGCCTCACGCTCAGCTTCCTCATAGGCTACATGGTGCTCTACGCGCCATCCATAGCCTTCTACATAACCCTCATCTTCGCAGGTCTGATAGGCTTGGCTTTCGCATACGCATACTCCGGGCACATAACCCTGTTCGGCGGCTCGGGCTTCAGCAGGGCCAACGTCGGATACGCCCTGCTGATCCCGGGGGCGATACACCTCATGATACTCTTAATGCTCCTCATGTCGCCCGCAAGCATAATACAGGCCCACACAGCCCTGCCGATCAGCCTCATGCAGGGGGTGCCGGTAGCCGTAGCCATACCCATACTCCTGCTCGAGGAATACTTCTTGGTGGCGCTGCCGGAGGAGCTATACTTCAGGGCATTCTTGGTTGAAGGGGTCTCGAAGTGCACGTCATACACGGTCTCGATAGGGCTGGCCATGGCCACTTGGATAGGTCTCCACGCCATAACCCGGATACCAGCCGGGGCCGCAATAGCCTTGATACCCATAGGCGCCGGGGGCATAGCCCTCACGTGGCTATACATGGCCACACGGAACATAGGCGTAACCGCCCTAGCCCACGCAGCCTACAACACCTTGATAGAGCTCGTGGCCGAGCTGGCGCAGGTTGATGTCGGTCTAGCCCTCGGCGCATTCCTGTTCGGGACGCTGTTTGAGCTGGCGGCTGGCGCCATCCTCCTCACGACCGGCCCATACCGGGCCGAGATATGATGTGTTAAAAGCGCCTAGCAAAAGATTTTTATACAATCACCTCAAGATGAGGCGTGATGAAGGCATTGCTGATAGGGCTTGCCATAGGCGTGATACTGCTCGTGATAGCGACCGCCTTCCCGAGCACGATGGCGCCATACCTCGCCTTGGCGGGCGGCATAATAGCCGGCGGGACGGCGCTTGCGCTCGCCAAGAGGATTGAGGAGGAGCTGTGAGGTGGTGAGGCGTGAGCGGGGATAAAGCCCTACTCGGCCTGACGGGTCTCGCATCCGTCGCATCAGCCTACGCCATGCTCACAATGCAGCTGCAACCCCTCGTTCAGACCTTCCAAAACTTGGCCAAGCAGATATTCGTGCTGGGCATCTGGATCGGCGTATTATTCATAGTCTCGGGTCTCGTGGTGAGGTATATCCCCGACTTATCGGCGTCATCGCCCAAGCTGATCAGGGGAGGCGCATACCTGCTCGTCGGGCTGGCGGTTCTAAACCTGCTATTCTCGGCCTTCGGCATACCGCTGATGGGCGGGCCGACCGGCGGCACGGTCATGCAGCTCCTCGCCTCATCCGTGGCGCCAAGCATATACGCCTCGCAATTGCTCCTCATGATCATAGTCATACCGCTATTCTTGGGCGTCTTCATGCTCAGCTTCGGCCCGGGCTTCTTGGTCGGCTACTTCGGCAACGTCCCCACCCTGCACAAGTATCACCTCATAGTCTTGGGCATAATGTTGCTCATGTGCATGGCCATATTCGGCACAGCCCTCGGCTTCATAATCTGGATGCTCCTTGCGCCATACTACCTGCTCGGCGCGTGCGTCGCCTACATGGTTAGGCGGGGCGCCGAGCTCGCCTAAGCGCTGACGGCTAGGGGCGCTGGGGAGGCGGGCGGCCATGGCGCTTCAAGATACATTGGCGGGTATCTTCGCCCTCTACATCCTATCAACAATGCTCTACTACGGCAACAAATACATGCTCAAGAAGCCCTACCAGATCAGCAGCTACATCACGATGTTCGCATACAACATAATCATGCTCAGGCTCTTGGCGGCAGACCTGCTCTACATCTACCAGTCTGCGATATCGCTGCCGGCTGGCGACCTCCTGACGGTCGTGGTGATAGCCCTCCTCATAGCGGCGGCGACGGTGATAGTCGCATTGATCGCCTTCGGCTTCACCCCCTTCGCCGTGTTCTCCATGCCCCCGCTCATACTCGTGACCGCCATAGTGGTCGTATGGCTCTTCTTCCTCGGCGGCATAATCTTCACGGTCTCGCTGGCGCTGAAGCTCATGGAGTTCCTCTGCTACGTCTACACGGTCTTCATCAACCCCGCAACGATAATACTCGCCCTCACTTTCGCAATAATGCTCGTGATATACCTGATAGTCAAGACTACTGGCGAGGAATACTACAAGTATTACGTCGGGAGGGCCAATTGGGAGGTGGCAAAGGCGCTCGGCATATTCTTGGTCATGCAGGCGATAAACCTAGTCCTCCCGTTCTGCATCCATGCGTAATACTGAGGAGGGATAGGCGGAGAAAAACATATAAACATGATTAGCTAAACTTTATCCAAGAGGCATGGAAGCCCAATCCCCAAACAAGGTGGTAAAGGTGTGGTTAATAGTATTGGCGCTCCTCGTGGTCTCGGCGATAGTGCTCGGGGTGATCAGCCCCGAGGCATTTCTAGCCGCCATGCTGATAATCCCCTCTCCCTTCTTCCTCCTAGCCCTAATGCTCGGCAGGAGGGGGTTAGTCGCCGTAATCATATCCATGATGGCTTTGACATTTCTCTTGAGGCTCCTCAGGGGGGATGAGGGATGGAGAGGGAGGAGATTGAGAGGCTGATCGTGAAGCTGTCGCCCCACGTCCCCGACAGCGTGCTCGCCGAAGCCTTGGGTCTAACCGAGGACAAGGTCAAGCATATCCGGCAGAAGATGGGCATATTGGGCAGGAAATACAATGAGCAGGAGGTGGTCGAGAAGATCAGGCAGTTCATCAGCCAGCACGGCGGCAGATACAAGTATGCGGATCTCACTAGGATGCTCGGTCTAGACTACATGACTATTAAAAAGCTCATACTCAAGCACGGTCTGCCGATGCCGGCAAATAGGAGGAGGGGCGAATACAGCCTCTTCAGGCATATAATCTCGGACGACGAGATCAGGGAGGCTATATCCACCATCTCGCACATGTATAGCTTAACGCCGCTCTCGTTCTCCTCGGCGGCCAGCGTCGAGAAGACGTTAAGGTTATTGGAGGAGCTACTGAGGCTTAGGGCGGCCAGAAAGCTTGCTAACCCAAGCATACTTGAGGGTGATGCGTGAGCTCGAGGAGGAGGCGGAGGGGCAGTAACGGGTATTACCGTAGCCCCATTTTTTGAAATATGCTTATATCTTGAGCCGTGAAACCATCCCACCATGGCGGGTGGAAACATGGCTTGCGAGGAGGAGAAGCCCCTGAAGCTCAGGATATACTTGTGCCTAGACTGGGGTAGGTGAGCGAGACATGGCCGGCAACAACGAGGAGAAGGAGATAATGACCGTGGGGGTGAGGGTCTCCAAGAACGTATATGACATAGTCTCGGGCTTGGCCAGAAGCTTCTCGGAGAAGCCAGACGAGTTCATAACAATGATGCTGTTCGACATGATCCGTGACCTCGAGAGGCGGCTACCCCCCTCGCTGCCGACCCCCGTTAAGGCCGAGGGGACGGTTAAGCTTGAGGAGGAGCCGGAGCAGAGGATGGCGGTGGTCTCGGTCAAGTTCCCTGGGGTGCTGTATGCGTGGATGCAGCAGGCCTGCAGGGAGTTCGGCATAACGCAGAGCATGCTGATCAGGCAGGCCGTAATACGATACCTCCTAGACATATACGCCCCAAAGTTCACCTCGCCAGCCTTAACTATATAGACGAAGCACCCGTAATCCATGTGGTTTACGAAGTAGAGGTTCTTGTATCTCCTAGACCGTCATGAAGCATTACGAGGAAACTTATGGAAAATTCACGGATTTTTATGGAAAATTCTATGGAAAACTTATGGAACGGCGGATCCATAAAATTCGACTTCTAGGCCCCAGAATATATAAAGGGAGCCCCGGTCAAGCAGCTCCAGGAACTGGAGCTGGATCAAAATCCATGAGATTCGCAAAAAATAAAAAAAGAAGGGGGGTTTCAGATATGGAATTCATGGATCCCCCTCGAAGGGCTCGCTGAAGATCGTTTTGCAATAATCCATGATAAGCTCAAACGTCTTTTTAACGCCAAGCCGCTTAACGGCATCCTCAAGCTCCTCCGGATCAACAAACCAAGGCCATTCCTCGAAGTTGGCATCATAGATTAGCTCGCATATTGGCTCGAATGTCGCAAACATATTCGCTTTCCTGCTCCACATCACCCTCAGCCTATCACATTCGAACATTATACGATAACGCCATGCCGAGAATCCACTCCATTCCGTCAGGTACATCTCCCTGACAATGCGGCTTGTTGCATCAACCGGCTCAATCACGTATCGTATCTTCTCCTTCTCGCCGTATTCGTCTACCTCATCAACCTCTTCCTCCCACGCCTGCACCTTAACAACATCCTCGTCGCTCATCTTTCAAAAATAATAAGAAATCAAGCCGTATTTAAACATATTTTTTGGAGGCCCCTATCGGTATTACCATCATTTAAAACAAAAATAAATAAAAAAGAAGAGGGGTTTCAGGGATGGTTATTCGTGTTCCTCGCCCTCCTAGCCAACAAGCTAATCAAGATCTATGATCTCCTTTCCGCTTATCCCCTTCTCCACCTTATGCATACTATACATTATATTATCTATAAGTATATTATACTCATAAAGCCCATAAATAACCTTTACTAAACATTTTTCACCCGTCACTTTAACAATTAAAGCCCCCTCACGTTTTGGGCTTACGCTATTGGCTACTTTAACAATTCAAGCCCCCCTATTCGTAGGCCTCATTCTACACGTTACTTTAATGCTTAAAGCCCCATTCCCAATATCCCCAATTCTACACGTCACTTTAATGCTTTAAGCCCCCCTACCGCTTTATCCTGATCTATTAGCCCCCCTATCCCTATTCATCATCTTAATGCTATTCTCTATCCCCCTATTGCTTTACTGCCTTATGCTTATGCCTATCCTCAGCCCCATATCCCCATTTTCCAGTTGTCCACTCAATTTGTCCATCAACTATAAGCACAGTCACATACACACGCATACACATACCACACCAGGCCAAAATACTCCTACACATGTATTCCTCACCATAAACCCTATATCCCCTTATAGCATACACACAGGCACAACAAAACACACTATACGCACACCCAACACAACACACAAAAAACC
>Ga0080004_1065071_pt1 | contig 19945 bp, 15 predicted proteins | sample WasSprMetagenome_FD_69207 | JGI IMG/M metagenome (GOLD analysis project Ga0080004, IMG submission 69207) | Sulfidic aquatic microbial communities from Washburn Spring, Yellowstone National Park, USA - WS (SPADES assembly) (version 2) | ecosystem: Environmental > Aquatic > Thermal springs > Hot...
GATTTTTTTTTTTTTTCGGAAGATTATTTTTCCATTGTGTTCGTGGACGAATTCAAAGCCTACCTCGATTAGTTTAGCTGCTTCTTCGATTGTTTTGGCTGTTTTGACGTGGAACTCTCCGCTATTGCTTTGGAAAAGGGCGTCTTCGATGTTCACGTAAACCATGGTTGATTTTATGTCAAGTCAGAGTTCATTCGTTGGGTTTGGTGCCCATTCTGGTTTAAACCCATAACAGGCTGGGGCATCTATCAGTATAGAGAGTTTGAACAAACATGGGGATAGAAGAAATCTTCAACCCTAACCCTCATCAATACTCTATATGCTGGTATGACAGGACAGTGTGGCTAAGTGCCTCATCATCAGCCACCTGGAGATAAATAAAACGAAATGCTAAAATATTTAACTCGCCCGCGCGCATGTTGGTTATCCTTGATCTTATGGACCATTGGAATAAGCTACTCAACATTTTTCTCCTAAAGAAGCAGAAAGGGGTAAGTATAGAGGAATTAAGACTATGAACCCACAAACACGTTCAATGCGGGAAAATAGAGTTTTGTAGAAAGCAGAATGACTATACTCTTTGAACTTTCCCTCTTACCTTTGTCTTAGGATTAGTTATGTGCCAGTTTATTTTTTATGCTCTTTAGTCTATGGATTTTTCGGTAAAAGTAGCTATGTTTTAGGAGCGCTTTAGTGATTTGTTCGTTCCTTCTCCAATATCCAAAGGAACGCCCCATGTCTATGTAGCAGCTTAAGGCAAAAGCAATTCCAAGCAAAGCTGGAAGCGACAATAGCACTAATGAAAGGAGGAATAATAGGGGATGCATCACCGCTATTCTGCTGGTAAGCAGATAATTTCCAACAGGAATTAGGAAAAGCGAAATCACCAGAAAGGCTGAAGCAAACCTAAAATCTTTTTTCGAGAATACCCAACCGTAACGAGGAATTATAGCCTCAGCAACCCCTTGAAGATCTAAATAAACCAAAAATACCGAGAACATTAAACTTATCACACCAAAATCCGCTAAAGCCGAAAATCTTAACAGAATAATAAAAGCGGCAAAAGCCAAGTACAACAAGCCAACCACGATTTTAAGATCATAGAAAAAACCAGCCTTTGAATCACCCTCTTCACAAGGATCAAACATCTTAAGTCTCACCAAAAATAATACAACTCAAATAACTTAAAAAATTTAAACTTCGTTTTCCGTTAATAATCGTTAAAAGACACGGCAACATGAAAGATTATTCATACAATTCAAGGATTGTTTTGATGATTTTGTCGGAACAGCCTTTCTCTTTCAGCTTTTTTGAACATGCTTTTTACATTAAAAGTCCTCCCATCTCAAATCTGGATGTTTATCCAATTATGTATGTTGGTTGTTTTTGGGAGTGAACGTGTATTTTTAGAGCGTAGAAATCCTCAGTGGGCGATGAATCGCTGTCCTGATAGATGTAAACAGCGCAGATTATCCGATTGTTCTCCCCACCAAGTTGTAATGCCTAATGGTTGTGCCATTGGCTTTGCATGGGAGGCTCAACAGTGAAAAGAACAGAATAAACAGTGTTGCAAGATGCATCCTCATGATGAATCATCCCTCCGCCCTATGCCAAACGTTTTCATCTCAAGGAACAGGTAGAGCAAAACAACAATTTCTAACGGAAAGCCTCGAAGCGGGAGAAAAACGTAGCCGATTAGAGACATGGTGCATCCGAGCACTGCTAACCACCATCCCCACGACTTTAACTTATACAATCCTACGGCGCTAATCAACAACATTAGGGATAATGTAAGTTGGTAAAGACTGCCGGATAGTAATCCAAATGCTATACCTATGGAACCAAATATGGCATTTAAACTCACGAGTAATTTTATGCCTAGCGTCCGCTTACCTTCCATCCGCCTCATCTCAGATTCTTTGATTTATCCCGGCAAAGCTCAATCTGTCTGCCTACTTTCTTATTAGCTACTCAAGCTCATCTTTTTATCCAAATATTTAGCTTTTTAGCACAGTTCAAACAATACCATTTTCTTGTCGAGTTTCTGCAACCTGATATTGCCACCTTGCTTAAAACATAATCGCCTACTTTGAACTCTTTTCCACAGTGGAAGCATTTAGGTTGATATTTACCATGATTTTAAAGTGATTATTTCCATAAGAATCAACCTTTTCATCTAACCACCAATTCTCTATTCATTTATAGACAACGGGGATTATTTATGGATAATCCTATGTCTATCGGCAGCCATTCTCCATACCAGCTGGGTGCACCAGGTGGCGGCTCTCCTGAATAAAAGAATGGTGGCCAAAGCCTTCCTTGCAAAGTTATGTTGATTGCACCACAATATTTCGAACCCATAGTCATTACTATGAAAAAGAAAGCAGAGAATAAACCTTTAAGAAGGAACGCTGAATGTCAGAGAATCTAGCTATGACTGCTTGTCATTAGCGCCGCGCGCAAAGAGGGGCTATAGATGCTAATCATGAGAGATGTCGTGTCCCAAGTGTGGGCTAGAAGCCATGTTTTACAGTTTCAGTTTCATGTTTAGTTTTGGCGCTAATACCGCTGTTGCGAAATGCTCCAGTCTGATCCTCTCCTCTGGATCGTCTACCTCTTTGAACTTAAACGTGAGTTGGTCAACGTGGCTGTTAATCTGCTCTTCATTGGTGAGGCCATAGTTCTGCATTAAAGCTTTCCTAAATTGGCTATCTCTAACATTGCCTCTCCTGTGATCTCGCAACAGGCGCCTTCGAAGGTTTTTGGTTCTACCAACATAAATCACCCTGCCCCGTTCATCAAAAATCGCATAGACCCCTGGTCTATCTGGAACCTCGCTGGAAGCAACATTTTTAAAACTCAAACTTTTAGAATTCAAAAGCTCCTTAACTTTTCCAACATATTCTAGAGCGACATTTTCAAGCAAACGTTGCACCAAAAGAATTTTACATTGGCATGTTTATTTTTTGTGCGAAAATTTGTTTCCAAAAATGGTGTTTAGCTGTGGACTTTTTCAGTTATTAGACTTAGTTTCTCTGAGTATTGTAGGAATGCTATTCGGAGGGTTTCGCTTTCGCTTTGTTGTCCAAGTAAATCTTGCGGTAAGACTGCTACGACAAGTTTGGCTGGTGAAAATTGAGGGTGTGCTTGTTTTATTGCCTAAAAACAGGCGAATAAACAACATTTTTCAAAGTTTTATTGCTCCAAAAACCAAAATAAAACTTCAGAAAACCGCTAATACAGGCCAATGATATGTTTCTGAGTGTATTTTGCCACCCTGTTGTCTAATCAAACTTATTTGGGCTTCTAACATAATTAATATTGTTTTTCTGTTCACGTCCCTCTAAACTGCTTAAGCGAGGTTTTAAGTTTGGTTCATAAGCGCAGTTTCGATAAGCTCCAGCGTCGAATCATTCGAGACATGATTTTCAAAAATGCCTGTGTAGACAAGTATAGGGGTGAGGTAATGTCAAGGGTTTCAAGGCTTACGTTTTGGGCCTATTAAACTGTGAAGGCCTTAAAGTTTCGCTTATTCCGACGTTGAAAGGGGCGAGGTTCTAATAGACAGCCGAGGTAAAGGAAGCCTACAAAACGCTAAATATGTAAGACGGAGCGAGAGGGTAAGCCGAAAATTAGCTTGAAAAAGGGCTAAAAATTTGGCTTTCTTTCGTTAAATTAGCCTTTCTTTTCGTAACTTTTAATTTGCTTTAAGAGTGTATACACGCAGGTCAGGTGAGAGTGTTTTGAGGGTTTGTTTGGTTTCTCCCCCATACGAGTCGGATGTTAAGTCTGTTGTTGGTGTTTCGCCACCGCCCATTGGCTTGGCTTATTTGGCGTCTGTTTTAAGGGATGGGCACGATGTTAGGGTTTTAGATGCTAATGGTTTGGGCTACGGCCTTGATGATGTCAGAAGGGAGCTTAAAAAGTTCTATCCTGATGTCGTGGGCATAACTTCTGTTACACCGTCCATTTACCAGGCGTATAGGGTGGCTAAAATTGCAAAGGAAGTTAGAGAAGACTGCAAGGTGATAGTTGGCGGCCCCCATGTAACATTCCTGCCGGATCGGACGCTTAAAGAGTGTAGGTTCATCGATGTAATAGTGCGCGGCGAGGGGGAGGAAACCGTAAGGCAGCTGGCTGAAGCCCTCGAGAAAGGCGGATGGGAAAAGGTTAAAGGTATAACTTTTAGGAAAGGAGATCGCATCATAAGCAACGAGTCGAGGCCGTTCATAAAAAATATTGATGAAATTCCGTTTCCGAGCTGGGATCTACTTCCAATGGATAAGTATCAGTTTTGTGGACAAAGGTATGCGTCCATGCTTACAAGCAGGGGATGCCCTTTCAACTGCTCTTTTTGTGCTTCATCCCGCCTTTTTGGGGGTTTTTGGAGGGGTAGAAGCCCAGAAAACGTTGTTGAAGAAATTAGACTTCTCCATGATAAGTTTGGCGTTAAAAACATAGAGTTTGTTGACGACACCTTCACGCTTGACCAGAAGAGGGCTGAGAGAATCTGCGACGAGATTGTTAGGGAAGGCTTGGACATAAGCTGGGGTGCCTCCTCAAGGGTTGACACCCTGTCGAGAAGTCTTGTTGAAAAGATGAAGAAGGCTGGATGTTGGATCCTATTCTTAGGCATTGAGTCAGGATGCCAAAAAATACTTGACGTGATTGGCAAAAGGATAACCATTGAACAGGCGAGAAAAGCCGTAAAAATTATTAAGGAGGCTGGCGTTCAGGTTTTAGGCTCATTTATAATAGGCTTCCTGCAAGACACAATCGAGACAATAAGTGAGACGATAAGGTTTGCCAAAACCCTAAACTTGGACTATGCGGAGTTCTCCATACTGACGCCGTATCCAGGAACACCAATATATGAACACGCAAAAAAGAACAATCTTCTATTAACAGAGGACTGGAGCAAATACACAGGCCTAGAACCAACAGTTAAGATAGAAGGCGTAAGTAGTTCAAAGCTGAAATCGCTACTGCAAAGGGCATACCTAACCTTCTACATAACACCCAAAAACATCTACAACTGGCTTAAAAACAGGCAATTCACGTTCATAAAGTCAGCCTTAAAAGCCCTAACAAACTATATTAAAATAGAAACGATGTTAAGGAGAACCTGAATTGGCAATTAAAGGAGCAGCTGAAGCCGAAGAAAAGGCGAAGGAAATCCTTAAAGAAAAACATCCAAACATGGTTCGCATAATTATCAACAAAGTAGACCGAACAAATGGTTCATGGCTCATCCAAGGCGAGATATGCTACAAACGCCTAAAACTTTTCACTACAAAAAGAAAGTTTAAACTTGAAATAAACGCTGAAAACGGGAAACTCATAACATGCCAAGAAAACACTTGCCATTAGACTCGTTGTCAAGATTGAGGTGAGCAAACACCCTTAGGTCACACTACGCATTGGAAAATATGAGCTTTAACAGAGGTTACGAGCGTTTATCTTAACTTCGTTTTCTGTTAGGTTTTCCGTCTAGAATGTCGTTTACACTCATTGTTTAGCGTCTCCATCAAAGAGTCCGCGGGAAACTAGTCTACTAGTTTGAAAATTTTATGGTTTGCTGAACCTTGCTTCACAATCCTTAAATCCCGAGTGTTAGGCTGTCTACTTGATGAGGTAATGCCATTAAAAGAGACAGGGCTTAGAAGCCTAAAAATTTCAGCCCTAGCCATATCCAGTGTTGTAGTTGTAGAGGTTGTTTTGGGTTTGGCTGTTGGCAGCCTAGCCATCCTAAGCGACGGCATGCACGCTTTACTAGATGCTGTAAGCATGTTCATTTTATTGGTGGCAGCCAAAGCTTCCATTAAACCGCCAGACGAGGAGCACATGTATGGGCATGAGAAAATTGAACCGCTGGGCGGGCTTATTGGAGGGGTCATCCTCTTCGGCACAGCTGTTTTCTTAACCATTAGGGCGGTTCAAAGGCTTTTGTACGGTGAACCCTTAAATCGGAAGTGGGAGCTGGCTGGTTTTGCGGCGATAGGCTATACCTTCTGCATAGATATTTTAAGGATTAAGGTGCTGCGCGCCGTTGAAATGGAAAGTGTAACTGTAAAGGCTGGCTTTTACCACGCCTTGGCGGATTTCGGTTCAACCTTTATTGCCCTTTTAGGCTTTGGGCTTGCAACAATAGGCTTTCCAATTTCAGATGCCGCTGCTTCTCTCGTTCTAAGCGCCGCCATAAGCTACCTAAGCATTAGGCTGGTCAAAGAAAGCGGAATGGAGTTAAGCGACGCGATCTCAAGGGATGTTGCGGACAAAGTGCGAAAGGAAATAGCCTCAACAATAGGCGCTTCAAAAGTTAAAGGGTTAAGAGTTAGAAGGGCTGGAGAAAAAACCTTTGTTGAAGCCACAATAGAGGTTCCAGACTACATGGGGCTGGAGGAAGCCCACGCACTTGCATCACAAGTGGAGAGTAAGCTGAAAAAGGCCTTGGGAAACGTTGAAGTCCTTATCCACGTGGAACCGCCAGAAAAGGAAATGTTAACCCCTAAACTTGTGGAAAAACTGGCTGGGGGAGTTGAAGGCGTCAAAGAGGTTCATGAAGTAAACGTTGTATATTCTCATGGCAAACTCTACATCACATTACACGCATATGTTGATCCTTCCTTGCCCTTAAGTGAAGCCCATGAACTTGCTGAAAAGATAGAGGGTAGGCTAAGGGAAAAACTGGAAAACATAGGCAACGTCACAGTCCACATCGAACCATTTGACGCGAAACAGCGGGGGCCAACAGTGGATGAAAAAGAGATTCAGCAAGTAATCTACAAAACGGCTGAAAGTCTACAACAAGCATTCTCAGTTAAGCGGATAGTCACATACATTGTGGGCGGAAAACGCTACATAAACATAGACTGCTGTTTCACAAGCCAAATAACGATAGAGGAAGCCCACAAAGTAGCATCAAAAATCGAAAACGGTATAAAACGAAGGTTCACAGAAACCATAGTCACGGTTCATATGGAGCCAAAAAAGGAATAGGAGAGTAGAATTTTAGGAAAGACCATCTCGCCTTTCGTCGAAAAGTCTTCCAGACAGTTTATTTTCAACCCCCCTCAGACACAATAGAGGTAATCCCACGCGCCGCCAACGCCCCCTATATGTGATGTTCACCTTTAACACAAGCGCACAATTTATTGTGTTAAATACGTAGACTCCCTCCAGAAGAGGGTTTTCGAGTAGTCACAAATGGACGATGGAATACAAGCATTATTTCTGTCTTCGTTAAAATAGAGGGGGTAGGCCAAAAATAGCTTTGAAAAAGGCTAAAATTAAGCTTTTTTGATAATCTTGAAATTAGCCTTTTTTATAATGAAACTTTTTACCGGTTTATACAGATATGGCGCGCTAATTAAGGAAAAGCTGAGGTCTTCTATTTCGAGCTTTGAGGCGGAAATGCCTTTTTTGGGTGATTTGCTTTCTTTGATCTAGCGATAACAGTAGGTTGCTTTGCCAGCTTTAGGTCATCTCCAATCAATATTCCGTTTGTCTCAAGTATGAAGAGAAGATCCTAGGCTCGTTGCTGGTAATCCTAGTTTATTTAGACTTTTTCTAATAGGGCAATTAGTCAAACTTACATAAACCTCTCTGGGAAAGCAGAAATCGCCAACCGCTTCCGGATGATCTCTTGGAAAACCGCTCAACAAAAACGCACCTTAAACATGCACTACAACCCTTGAAACGTGCCTTTAAAGAAAATGCGGACGATAACTCTCAAAACTACGGCCATCGGAGGCTTTTGCATGTGACAGTCTAACAATTCTTGTCTTAGTGAGGGAAGGTTCAGGAACAGAAAGTAACTTTTGAGAAGCTCATTTTAACATGTTTTAGATGGTTGATAAAGCGATATTGACAACGTCCATGGCTATACTTAAAATAAACCCAAATGCCAAGCCAGCAGAGAAGCCTGTTAACATTCTAATAACGTTTGTGCTATGCCATAATCCCGCGAGTTGTCCAGCTTCGTCTACTGCAAGAGGCGAATATCCAGAAATTAAAGGAATTAAAAATTTTTTATGTATATTTTTGTCTATCTTTGTCTTACTTAAAATAGAAAAACAAATTCCAATAGGAACACCAAGAAATATTCCGAAACACCTTGCACATACAGGCATTTGATTTCCATTTATGAAAAAGGAGCGTTCACTCTTTTGATGACACCAAACATCTCCAAAGGTATAAATATAATTCCACGGAAAAGCCATATGCAATGTTACATTTTTATTATCGAATATCCCAACAGACCCTGACAAGTCTTTAATTGTATTACTCGGCTGATACGCTGGTGCTAGTATGATGCATGCGGTAAAAGCAGAGCAAAGGAAAAAAAGAGAAAGCTTTACAACTTGAGGAGTTTGAAGCTTCATATTTGACTCATGGCTTCCACACGAGTCCCAGTATGCCACCCACTAGTCCAAGGATCAAACCGATGTAAAATCCACCGCCCGAGAAAAGGCTGATGATCGAAAAAACCAGCACAAGCACGCTACCTGTTTTCACTTTCGAAGGTTCTGCACTATTGATCATAACAGCACCAATGATCACCACTATACCACAAATTAGTCCAAGAGACATGTATAGAAATACAAGAGCTCCGGCGCCAGGCGAAACCATGCCGACAAGACCCCCACAGATTGCTCCGAGAAAGGCGTATCCAATTCCCCCTACCAGAATCAATACGCCGGCTATTAGAGATATTACAAAGGCCGCTGTTGGTTTTTCAGCTTCCGGATTAGCCCCACAGTTCGAGTAAAATTTGGTCTCTTTCGCCAAATTTATAAGCCCTCCTTTTCCACATCTTTCCATAAAATAACTATAAAAAGTTTGCGTTCAATGCTGGGCTGTCTATTTTGACAGCATAAACGAGCGTGTCCCTCAAACTATTGATTAGCCAAAAACCCTAAAGTAATAAAAGACCAGCCTTTCTCAATACCAGCCACTGGCATTTTGAAGTGGAAATGCCAACTGCTGGTATTGCATTAATAATGCGCGCGCATGTTGGATTTTGTATTTTTTCGCTAACCTCTTTGAAACTTTCCAGATTATGATGGCGATTACAAATATGGTTACTGCTATAAGTGGATGTAAATTCAGGGTTACCGCAATGATTATGTAAACCGTTACTAATGCTATAAGCGATACTGTCTGAATTATCTGCCATTTTTCCTCCACACTTAAGACTCGTTTTTCGTGAAGCACCTGATAATAATATTTGTTGTCTGCTGTAACCTTCACTATTCCCTGCTCAAGTAATTGTTTAAACGCGGATTGATCAACCCACTCGTCGAGTTCCAGTTGATCAAGCGTAACAGCTGTTTCCGGCGAGAAAGCGCCAAGTCTCTTAAATCTTCTTAGAAGCGACCTCTTCACCAAGTTTCCAATAATTATAGTCCATGACCACGCTCCAGCAACGCCGCAGAAAATTGAAGCAATCGTTAAAAGATTTCGTAAAGTTGGGGCAACATATTCCAAAACCCCACTCAACAACAGCATGCCAATGGCAAGAAAACATATGGCAAGATGAGTACACAACTCATAATCCAAATTATTATCCATACAAATTGGATTAATAACTTTCCGTTTAAAATATTTATCCCCAAAACATAATAGCATCATTTCGCTAACGGATAAAAATAAAAATGCCTGAGCTTTTTCGCTAAGGCCAAGAAAAGGGGGGAATTGGTCAGAGCTTAAAGCTCTTCATTTAGCAGTCTTTTGCTGCCCAGTAGTATCGTCCATCAGCAGTCTTCTTAATTTGACCCCTCTTTAGAAGCGTTTCAAACATAGAAATTTCCCTTTTCTCCAACTTCAACTCTTCAAGGGTTACTGCGGTGCTTTCTGAAAAGGCATTAAGTTTTTTGAATTTCTTTTTTATAGATGCTCTAATTCCGAATAGGATCCCGGCAACTGCTGCTCCTTCCATTAGTTATCCCTCTTTAATCTCTGATAAAAATTGGGATCAGAAACGTTTGCTCTATTTCCATCCGATATTCATCGTAAACAACTTGTCCTGCTAGAATTATTATCTCATGCGCTGCTACCGTGAATTTAATTTTAATCTTTATGGCTCCGCAATGGTATCTATTGATTCCCTTGAGTCTTATGAAAACTGCTTGAGTTCCGCTTTCGGCTTTCATACGTTTCTGTGTGCACCCATAGCTCCTTGCACAAAGATAGGTTGAGTTGCTAATTGGAACACAAACAATAACCTTACAACCAGACACCAATGCAACATTGACTTTCACATGGAACCCACCACAATCTGGACGGTATGAAATACAAGCAGAAGCAGGACCAGTAACAGGAGAAATTAACACACAAGATAACACTTTAAAAATTCAAATTTACATAAGCCTAAGCGACCCTGAAACTTATGAAACAGATGAACACGTCCATGGCAGTTCCAGAGCCCTATACTCATAAATTAACCTCACCCAGTCACTAAAATACTATGAAAACAGAAAAATGGGGGTTGGCGGGAGAGTTCTCCATGACGCCAGGGTAATGCTTTAGGGGGAAACAAGAACCGTTTCTCTACCGGTATTCTTAAACTCAAATTCTCTAAACTTTTTAGACTTCTTGTATTTTCCAAAATCTCCTGCGGAATTTCTAGCGACGAATCATTACACTTTAACACGCTCATACATACATTTCCTTTCCCTCTAGGCTTGAAATAGTCACTTATTGCCGAAGCTGTTTTTAATTTTGCCCTTCTTAGAGAAGTCTAAAAAGAATCTTGCATAAAGAAAAAAGGTTGTCTGGATTATTTGTATGTTTTTCCGAAGTTTCTGCATGTTAGTGCTATGTCTGCTATGTCTATTTTGTTGTCTTCGTTTTCGTCTGCAATGGGGTTCCATCTTGGATGGTTGGGGAAGGAGCCGAATGCTTTGCAAATTATTGATATGTCTTTTGTGTCGACTTTTCCGTCCATATTAATGTCTCCTGGCATTCTTACGCGGATGGTGTCGCATCCCTCGAAGCCTATTCCGTTGGCGAGTTTTCCAGAAACCGATAGTGTTACGTTGCCAACCGTAATGCCCCTAGATAGTATGAGCTGGCAAACTGCTGTCCTGTTAAATTTGACCATCAAGTCTGGAACACCATCATTGTCAAAGTCTCCGATGGCTGTTGGAGCATTCACATCCACAGGAATTGTACCATTCAGTAGTATAGATGAAATATCGATGTCGCTAACATTGTAGCCTTCTGGAAACTCGATATAGGCTGTAACCCACTTGCCTTTACTCTTCAAGTTCAGGTTTAATATGTCAGGGTCGATGTTTAAGCTAATTGTGATTTTTGGGGTTTCAATTTGAATTCGTTTTTGTTCGATGCTACAGAATCCGAGGGCATTTGTGACATTGAGTTTAATAATGTACGTGCCTGCAGTGGCGTAGGTGTGAGTTACTATTTTTCCTGTTGCTTGTTCGCCGTCGCCAAAGTCCCATTGATAGCATATTATAGCTACACCGTTTGACGCGGATGCAGAAGCATCAAATGTTATAGCTTCACCTACTTTTGGCTTTGAAGGAGTCCATGTGAAGCTGGCCAGGGGTGGAGTATTATGGAGAATGACATTAGCCGAGCGGAGTGTCTCCTCGTTTCCTGCTTTATCAATGCTCTTATATTCTATTTTGTAGGCACCATCCGCCATTCCCATAAGATTGAAGGGTTCGGTGTAGGTTAGCCAATTGGTGCTGTATGTTTCGTTTGATATTCTGTAAAATGTCGCCATTACTCCGCTGCCACCTATGTTATCTTGGGCTGTGAGGATGAAGGGCGTTGCTGAAGAAACGTAAATGTTGCCCGAGTGGTCGACATATTTTGGTTCACCTATGGCTAATTGGGTCGCTGGGGGTTCTTCGAACTGCGCGGGGTAGATAATATATGGTTCTGTTGGAATTTGACTTATTGGAACATTTTCGGCCAGTAATATTGTTGCATCATTCGTTGCAACAACCAAAGTATACGTTGCTGTGGGGTCGACGCCTTGCTCCGGTATAACTGTTATAATGTATTGTCCTATTTTCGGTTTAGGAATGAATACATAGTCATCTAAGGAACCGTCGCCATTTAGGTCTATTTCCATGTAAACTGCATCTGGAATTTCGCTGAATTCCTTGGATATAACAAGATAGTCTGGGTCTATGACAACCAGATCTACAGGGCTCATCGCTTTTATGACAAGACCGCTTGTTTCGACTTGGACGTCAAGAGGCTTGACTACTGTTACCGTCTGGCTTATGCTGCCAGTTTTTCCATCATTGTCTATAACTGTCAGCGTTACCTTATAGCACCCTTCCTGAGTGTAGTAATGTGTAACAATTTTGCCCTGCTCGGAAGATCCGTCGCCAAAATCCCAACTGTAGGCAACTATTACCCCATCCGGGTCATAGGAATCAGATGCGTTGAAAGTAACTTCCTGCCCGACTGTGGGATTTAATGGACTATAGGTGAAGTTGGCAATCGGAACTTTGGGTCCGGGTAGCTCGACAACTTCGATTTGCTTTTGTACGATGCTCCATAGACCTTTGCTGTTTGTGACGTTAAGCGTAACCGTGTAAACTCCGGAAGCACTATAAGAGTGAGTTACAATCTTTCCGATCGCGTAACTTCCGTCGCCAAAACTCCACTTATGCTTAATAATTATTCCGCTGCCTGGTAAAGATGAAGAAGCATCGAAGGTTATCATTTGCCCAACTTCAGGTTTTTCCGGATTCCAGTTAAAGTTGGCAGTTGGCAAAACTCCAGCCTTATAAGAAAGAGCGATGAGAACTGTCTTATCATTAGTCACGTCGATGTTTGATATGCTGATAGGGGCGTAAACACTTTCAGGCGGCGGTATAGCATTGACCGAAACACTAGGGCAGGTCAATATTCGAATGGTAAATTTGCCCTCGCTGTTGGTTATAGTCCATCCCTCAAACGATCCATAAAAGTCATTAAATGTGGTCCATCCATTAACATAGATAGAGACGTTGGCAACAGGCCTTCCTTCAACATCCACCTTTCCTGCAAGGTATCTGTTTTGCAAGGTGAATGTTACAGATATGTCTTGGGTTATATTGATGTGTTTGTAGAGGTTGAAGCTCTCGTAGCTGGTTGGGGTCCAGTTCCAGTAAGACAGCTGCAAACTGTAATAGTCTGGTGGAACATTCAAAGAAAACAAACCATATTCGTCGGTATAGGTGGATCTGGAAACAGCTGTGGAGTATAAAGATACGTACACGTTGGGAACAGGATTTCCATCTCTATCCAAAACTTGGCCACTAAAGGTTACTGTTTGTGCTAGGGTAATGGTCACCCATGCGTCTTCCGTGACGTTTATTGTTGTACTTACTGGTCCATAGGGATTTTCCGGGGGCGGTATAGCCTGCAAGGTAATGCTTGGGCTGATGAATATCTTAAAGTTGAACTTTCCCTCATCATCTGTCTTGGCCCATGCTTCAAATGAACCATAAAAATCTTCGAAAGACGCCCACCCGTTAACATACATAGAAACGTTTGCTACAGCGTTTCCTAAAGGATCAAACACCATCCCTGACAAGTAACGATTCTCCAGAGTGAACGTTGTAAATGTGTCTTCCGTGATGTTGATGTATTTGTAGAGTGAGAAACTTTCGTAGCGGTCAGCCGTCCAATTCCAATAAGTCAATTGTAGACTATAATAGTCTGGTGGAACGTACATAGAAAACTGTCCATTCTCATTGGTATAAGCTGACTTCGAAACAGCAGCTGAATAGACTGAAACGTAAACGTTGGGTAAGGGGCTACCATCTCTGTCTACGATCAGACCGCCAAAAGAAACCGTTTGTGTAAGAGTAACCACGACTGAAGAGTCATCTGTTACATTGATTATTATGTAGACTGGACCATAAATAACTTCAGGTGGTGGTATAGCTTTTAGAGAAACACTGGAACATGTGAAAATTTTAAAATTAAAGTTTCCGTCGATGTCGGTTGTAGTCCAAGCTTCAAAAGAACCGTAAAGGTCATTGAATGACGTCCATCCATTAACATAAACGGAGACGTTTGCCGCACTATTGCCGTAAGGGTCGACGACTTTTCCTATTAGGTATCTGTTTTGTAATATGATGGTTACATAAGTGTCCTCTGTGATGTTTATGTGTTTGTAGAGGTTGAAGCTCTCGTAGCTGGTTGGGGTCCAGTTCCAGTAAGACAGCTGCAAACTGTAATAGTCTGGTGGAACATTCAAAGAAAACTGCCCACTCTTATCGGTATAAGTCGACTTTGAAATAGCGGCGGAATAAACGGAAATGTAGACGTTAGACATGGGGTTTCCGTCTCGATCAACTACTTGACCATTAAAAGTGACAGTTTCGGCTGGAACCAGAACTATGTCTATCGTTGTATCCTTAGCGATTTCAATATTGCTAATAGTAGTAGGGGCGCATCCGCTCTCAGACGGCGGTGTGACGATTAGATTGTAGGTACCTGGAGGCACCGTCATTGAATATGCACCTGTAGCGTTAGAAGTGGCTGAGGCAACTTCAACCTCTGTTGAGGCATCTTGCGCCACAATGAGAACGTCTGGTATTGGATTTCCTTGTTTGCCTCTGACCGTGCCCGAAATTGTCAATAAGGTCGGGGCATACGCGAAAGTTGCCTTTATCGTATGGTTTTCATCCATGAAGACCGCGTAGGGATTGTCCGAACCTACATTGATGCCGTTGAGTTCCCAACGATCAAGAATATAGCTAGTTTCAGGAATTGCCGTGACATGAACTGTCGAATTAGCTGAGCATGCATATGTTCCAGGAAGCGGATATGTTGTTCCGCCCTCATTTGTAATTATTGTTAAGGCATATGTCGGGTGTGTGGGAGAGGTCTTCTCAATAAATTCGTCATTGGTAAGCTCAGCATCTGAGGAGAAAATACGCTCAATTAAACCGTCACCATTAGCATCCACGAGAACGGTAGAACCTTCTTCTCCCCGGGAAAGAGCATCCCAACTAATAACATACCGATGGATAGTATTAACTGATGTGAAAATATCTGCAGCGGTAAAAGTTATGTTTTCTTGCCTTGTAACTGCAATCACCTTTAAGCCATACGACCCCAACGTTTTGCCAACTAATTCGAATCGATATGTGTCGTTAGGAAAGAATATTACGACAGTGTTTTCGAAGCAATCTGAATTTGGAATTTCAATTATTACTGTTCCATTCACCAGACCAGTAACTCGTCCTTGTGAGTCATAAACCCTGAGCTCAACAGGGCTTTCAATTTCTGCGTGAATCTGCGTTATATAAGGTCTATAAAACATAAAATTCCAATTTCTTATACTTGGTAAATTTCTCCATTCCAGTTTAATCTTACCAAATCCTTTAATGTATTGCTCAGGAGTCAAATAAGTTGTATCATCCTTGGTTATTTCTTTCTCTGGTTTAGCCCAGCTGGGGAACCATACCTTGTTCCATCTATCAGTAGGTAGCGGCTCCCTTTCATCATCGGGATCTAATGGAACTAAATGAAGGCCGCCGCCTATGTCAATTCGTTTGCCGTCGGGTGTCATTAGAGGCGTGCTCGCTTCTATAGGTCCATCAATAATTTCGCCTTCGCTGCCTTTGGGCAATTTTACGATTAGTGTTCCGATTACATACATATTGATGGTATTATCATAAAATGGATCATATCTTACTGTAACGTCGTCAGCGATAGTTTTAACAAGGCCTCCCTTGACGAAGCTGCCTTCAAGATAGTTTTCAGCCGACCAACCTGTTACTCCAGCTTTATATTTAATCTTCCACCATATGTAGAGCTTGGGCATAGACTTTGGAGAGAAGAAATGTGTTGCTCCGCCAGTAGGGTCTGGTATCTTCCCTTCCAGAAGGTCTTTAGCACGGGTTACTATATCTGCTGTTGGTTCCTTGTTGTATGCATATTGCCGGGGGGAGGTTACTATACGCTTAATGCTTTTTTCATATATACCGCTTCGAAGTCGGTTTAATACTGTCCACCCAACAGCAGCTTGTTCCTCGGGTGTGCAATCTCCCGCCTCTGACATGATTGCTTTCGCAAGCCAGTATATATCTTCTGAAACAATGAAATCTATGTTGCCTTGGGCCCCAAATTCTACCCAATTGCTTGTAGCTCCTTTCGAGTCTTTTGCTCTATACCGCCATTTATAACTACCATCAACAAGGCCATAGCGAGTGATAGTCACCCGACTTCCACTTGGCACAAAATCGCTGATGGTTTCCGGCGTAGGTTCTCCAATAAAAGGCTCGTCCATTCGTCTCAGCTCAATTTCCAGCCGAACAGAGTCACCGTCCGGATCGCTAACCACGGCTTTGAAGATAATAATCGATTCTGGTGTTGCACACCCTTCAGAAATGATAACACCATCGGATCTTTGCTGAGAAACATCAGCCGGCGTATTTGGGGCGCGGTTCACTAGTGCCGAAGTAACAGTTAATGTATATATGGCTGTTCTCGTTAAGCCCCCTCCAGAACCTATTATTGTTACATAAAAAGTTCCAGTGGGTGTTGCTGTTGATGTTGAAATGGTTAGCGTGCTTGTGAATGTAGGATACCCAGAAGATGGGTTAAAAGTTGCATAAGCTCCCGAAGGAAGCCCTGAAGTTGTAAGGCTAACAGTCTGAGTTGAACCACTTACAAGCGTCACTGTAACCGTCGCACTGATACTTCCGCCTTGTTGGACAGAACCCGAAGAGGGACTTATCCCAATGTTGAAATCGAATGGTGGAGGAGTAGGTGGCGGAATAACTTGGATGTCTAAGACGTTAGTTACTCCACTTTCTGTCGGAATGGCTGGGTTCCATACGTCGTCTGGTGTTCGGTAGGCGCAGAAGAAATGGTAATTTCCTGCCTTAGTAAGCGTTATTGTTCCTTGGTAATTGTAGGATTCGCCTGGATTAAGGGTTATCCCACTTATCCATTTAAAATCTGCAACTTGACCATCAGGATCTCTCCCGCCAACTGTAAGAACATCGAAGGTGAACGATACGTCGGCTTTATTCTTTATGGTAAACTTTGCTGTAATTGTGTTTCCAACATAATATGGCGGAGACTCAACTATGGTCAAACTGGAGGTGATGGTGGGTTCTCCAACAACAATCCTCAGCCAGTCCTCAGCAGACCAACCAACAACCCCTGTCCAGTAATGAACTTTCCAGAAATAGTAAAATCCAGCTTTGTCTTTAGGCACTCCGTAAAACGGTCCGTCAATAATCCTTCCAACAGTGCCATCGCTCACTTTTGCCAAATGCTCAAGGTCTGGAGGATCACTTCTTACGCTTAAACCAACGCCGCCGGTGTTACAAACGGTTACAACATTATATTCACTAAATTTTGTCGAGGGAGAAATATACACATACTTGAGGTAATCAACTCCCCCTGGATAGCCCTCAGCTGACCACCCCTCTGAGGCGTCATCTCCCCAACGCACCTTCCACCAGGTATAAACAACCCCGCCAAGAGAGGCGCTCTGCGGTCCATCAAGGATCATACCACGGCTTCCATCATACTTCCTTCCAATAGCATTACCAGCAGGAGCGTCGCGAACAATAAGTCCAGAGGAACCCGTATTAATTACTTCCACAATATCCCCCTTGCTGAACTTAGCTGCGAAAACCACGTGAACTTGACCTATCATCATCACAATTATGAGGCTTAAAAGCACAGTTCCAATAACCTTACTAAAAACTTTATCCATTTTTCCCTCTCTCCTATCTAAGCAAAACTAATATTGTCCTCAAAGTTGGCTTAAAATTTACGGAAAAATCTTCTATAAAGGTTGTCTATGTATTTTTGGAGTTTGTATATGTATGTGGACGAGTTTGAGTTTAGTGTAAAAGTCTTGTTTTCTTAAGTATAATGTTCTGTTAGCCGTTGCTAAAGAAAACGGTAAAAAAGGGGGATTTTGCGGGGGATGTCTCCAATAACCTTTTTGTTACGTTTATGACTTATTATAGACTATTACAAACCAGCACCTCTAAAACCATTTCACCCGTAGAAACATGAAGGAAAGGCGAAATGGTTGAGGGGCCAACAGCCAAAGCATATGCGATCAGAATAACTAAAAGCTTTCAGAACGAATTTGTCAAAGAGGCCTTCGCAAAAACTAGAAAAGCCCACGTTCCCGTCGAGAACCTCGTCGGAAAAAGGTTTCTAGAGGCGGATTCACTGGGCAAAAATATTCTCTTGTTCTTCAGCGACGGCATAGTCGTTAGACTCCACCTAATGATGTTCGGAGCCATCCACATTTATGATATTGAAGAACAACTCCTGAAACCTAAAGAGAGAGTGAGGCTAATGTTGACTGGCGGGAAGAGGAAACTAGTCGTTTACAATGCTCCCGTCGTTGAAATAGACTACAGGGAAAGGATTCTGCAAAAGCTGAAAATGGAGTTGGGGCCAGACCCTTTAAGCAGCGAATGGAACAAGTCGAAAGCTGTAGAAAACATCTTAAGCCGTCCAGAACAGAAAATCGGCGTAGCTCTTCTAGACCAATCCGTGATAGCTGGCGTCGGAAACATTTTAAGAAACGAGATCCTCTTCAGAGCCAAAGTCCACCCAGAAAGACCCATTGCGAGCCTTTCACTCCAAGAAGTTGAAAGGATCGTTAATTATGCAGAAGGGCTGAGCAGGGAATTTTTAGACCATAAGATTCAAGGCATTGGGATTAGGGATCTACTGTTCGTCTACAACAGGTTCAGCGGATTCTGCAAAGTCTGCGGGCACCCAATTAAGTTTTACATGCAGAAACCCATCAACAGAAAAACCTTCGTGTGTGAAGGCTGCCAAAAATAGAGGTATCCTAATGCCTCAGGAAGTTATATGCTCTATGAACTTTTCAGGCGTATACTGCAGTATCCCCCTCGCCTGGTAAGCAAAACCTCTGGCAACGAGAACCTTAACGATTCTATCTGGACAAAAACGCTGCCTTATGAGAAGCTCAAGGGCATGTGTATAATTGCGGTTCAACTCCCGAACGGCTAAAACCTGCTGTTTGCGGGATAAAGCATAATCCTTACACTCGACGAGGTAAGCTAAACTCATGTCGGGCTTAATGGCTAAAACGTCACAGTGGTTCTGCCTAGTGAAGACGATAAAACCCCTCCTCCGAAAAGCCTCTGAAACAGCGTCCTCAAGCACGGTGCCGCTCATTTCCAGCCCGGTTTAAATGCTTCTTAAAGGGCGCCGTTAAGTGTTTTTCGGTTCCAAGGCGCTAGGAAAGTTTAAATAAACAAGGGTTTACTTCTAGTTTGCTAAGAATAATGGATGGGTGAAATGTCAAGCCAGACAGCCAGAGAGTTCCGCCACATCCTCAGAATAACGGACACGGATGTAGACGGCACTCTAAAAGTGCCCTACGCCCTTAAAAGGATTAAGGGAATAAGCCTAAACCTAGCCCGCGCCATATTAGCCAAAGCGGGAATAAACCCTCATATGAGAGCTGGGTTTCTAACAGACGCAGAAATCGAGAAAATAGAGGAGATAATAAAGGACCCTGCAAAACACGGTATACCGGGCTGGCTTATGAACAGACGGAAAGACCTAGAAACTGGAAAGGACCTGCACCTAATAAGCGCAGACCTCATCCTTAAAACTAAACTGGACGTTGAGAGACTGAAGGAGATAAAATCTTGGCGAGGCTACCGCCACGCTTACGGCTTGAAGGTTAGAGGACAAAGAACAAGAACAACTGGAAGAACGGGCAAAACAGTTGGAGTCAAAAGAAAAGCCGCTAAGGGAGGAGGCACATAAACCTTGGGCGACCCTAAAAAACAGAGGAAAAAATATGAAACGCCTAGGTTCCCGTGGCGAACAGACGTATTACAAGAGGAACTTAAACTTCTAGGACAGTATGGCTTAAGAAACAAACGTGAGCTTTGGCGCTGCAAAACCATGCTCTCAAAGTTTAGGGGTATAGCCCGCTCAT
>Ga0080004_1124275_pt1 | contig 19930 bp, 13 predicted proteins | sample WasSprMetagenome_FD_69207 | JGI IMG/M metagenome (GOLD analysis project Ga0080004, IMG submission 69207) | Sulfidic aquatic microbial communities from Washburn Spring, Yellowstone National Park, USA - WS (SPADES assembly) (version 2) | ecosystem: Environmental > Aquatic > Thermal springs > Hot...
TTACACGGATAAAATACCCGGATAATGATCGGATAAATTACCCGGATGGGTACCGGATGTATCCGCTTGATATCCGGGTAATATTATCCGGTTTGTATCCGGGTAGAAATATAATCCGGTTTAAATCTGGGTAGTGCTATTTTATTTTACTTTTGAATTTTTACTTTCCATTTTATCTGCGTTAGTCCGTGGATATCTGCGTCGATCTGCGTTAAAATCTGCGTTCATCCGTAGGGTTATCTGCGTTTATCCGTGTTGCTATCCGCGTTAATCCGGGGGTTTATTTTCCCTTTTAATATAGCCTTTCTACATTTTGTACAGATTTTTATCCTTTTGCCATTAGGTAAAGTATACCATTGTAAATTTGGTTTTTGAAAATAAAAATTGGTAGGGTTATATTTACTTCTTACTTTCTTTCTTTTCACAACCTTTAACTTTCTTTTTCCACAAATTTTACAAACGTCTCCCATATTATAATTTTAAATTAATTTCTAATCCTTCTGGGATATCTTTAATTTCTGAATTTGGGAAAATATTATTAATTTCCTCTTTCATTTTGGGGATTTTTGTTTTATCCATCTCTTCTATTATGAATTTAATATTATCAACAGAATAATTAACCTGAATTATTTTATATTTTGCTAATTTGTCATAATATTCTTTTATTCTTAAATAATGTTTAGGCTTTATTTTTGAATATTCATTTAATAGAGCAGTTAAATTTTTTATTTCTTGTAAATCTATGGCTCCTACTTGCGGAGGTTTTATTGATTCTTTTATTTCTAAATTTCCTCTTTTTATTTCTTTGCCCCAATAAAAAATTCCTAAATTTATAATAGCACTAAATATTATTATAAAAACTAACCAAAAAATTAAGAAATTATTGATATATGATAAAGCTATCTCCTTTTTTAGATCAAAAATATTTAACTCGAATTCTTCACTTGAAGAAGAATATAAAATATCTAAAGCACCCCATACACTTAACTCTTCAGGGTTTTTCCCTGTAATTGATTTAACATCTATTATTTTAAATTCTTCTAAAATATCTTCTGGTATATTAGAATCTTTATCTGAAATATAAAATACAGATTCGAAAGGCAAATTAGTATTTTCTTTTAAGAATTTTAAAATCCTCTTGAAAACATTGAACTCTCTTCCCTCATCTTCTTGAATAAACTCGGTAACTATATTTTGTATATCACCATTTTCCCATATTAAAGCAGTTATAACATTATTACAATAGATAAAAATAATATAACTTTTATCAAAATGCAAAGAGAATTTTTTTTCTACAAAGTTTAAAATATCTAAAAATATAGGATCTATTTTTATTGGTAAAAACTTATGTTTTATAAGCTCAGAGGATAGAATATCCAAAACTTCTTTGTTGAAAAATAAAACCAAAATATCTTCTGCTTTTAATTTTTTGTAGCGCCAAATGTAATTTTCTAAAGGAATAGGTAATTCTTCTTTTAATTTTGTAGTTATAACATCTTTTAATTTTGTCTCATCTATACCTTTTAATGATAACTTCTGCACAAAAAATGTAGGTAAATTTAAGATAATATTTATATTGGCATTTTTATATTTTTTTGAAATTTCTCTTAAAACATTAGAAAAGCTATCTCTTACTAAATTATTTCTAACAAGAAGATTGCCCTCTTTATAAAAATTATTTACAATTTTAAAATCTTTCAATTCTTTAACAGATTCAAAAATGCTTATTTTGGAAGGTGAAATTATAAATGTTATATATCTTGGTCTAAATTTTATCCCCATTTTACCATTTAATCTTTTCTTTTATATACCAATCTTCAATTTTAACAAATATTTCGCTAGGATCATTAAGATAAAAAATGTTAATACCTTTTAAATTTTTCACAGCAAAATATATATAATACGGGTTTACAATAAAAATAATTGGTTCTTTGTTATTTATTAAATTTCCTAAATTTTCAAGATTATTTTTAAAATCTTCCGCTTTTCCGCTTTCTAAATTTTGAATAATTTTCAATATTTCATTATCATTGACTTCGGTTAAATTAAATTGAGAATTGGGATCAAAAAATGCTCTAAGGTCGGGAAGTAAATTGAAAGATAAACCATATAATAAAGCTTGATATTCCTTAGAAGGAATTATTTTGTTATTTATATCTTCAATGTTTTCAATATTTATTTTAAAATTAAAATTTTTTTCTAAGTATTCCGCTATTTTTATCATAAAAAAATTATCAGGAACTATAATCTCAACATCACTGTAATCTAAAGTGTTTGTAGCCATATTTTCAGCAGAAAAAATATTTAGCCCTAAAATTTTCCTTATACTCGGTGAAAATATCGAATAAGCAGGTTCAGCATAATTTTCAAATATATTTTTTACTATAAAGTTTCTATCAATAGAATTTAAAGATTTTATATCTTTGTTTACTTTTTTGCTATTAAAAAATAGGGCTATAACTCTTGGAAGAATTATTTTTTTAACTTCATACTTTCTTCCTATAGATGAAGCAAGATAAGAAGGTTTAACACCACCTAAAAAATCTATTTCTTTTACTTTTAATGCAACATAAGCACTTTCAAAATCAGGGTATGCATACAAAATAATTTTATCTATATATGGTTTTTTAAAATAAAATTTATTTCTAACCAATTCAAAAACTTGTAAGTTATTTTTAAAATTATATTTTTTATCTAAAATAAATGGACCACTTGAAACTTTAACCAACTCATCTTCATTTTTTTGCCATTCATCAAAATTATATTTACTAAAAACTTTCACTGGGACTATTTTTACAAAAGATATTTTTTGAATAAAGTAATTATCTTTTATGCTTAAATTAAATAAAATTCTTGTGCTATCTAATTTTTCTAATTTTATATTATTTAATAATCTTTTTGTTATCTCATTATAGTTTTTGAAATAATCAAAGGATGCTATAACATCATCACTTGTAATTTTTTCTCCATTATTCCAATAAACATCTTTCAATTCTAATTCATATTTCAAACCATTTTCAAGGGGTGTTATTCTTTTTGCTAATTCATATTCATAACCACCGTTTCCATCTGGCCTTAATAAAGAATCATAAATTAAATTAACTATAGTTTTTTCAGAAGTATTTTGTGCTAAAATGGGATTTATTGTATTTATACTTTGAGTAAGACCTATCTTTAAAACTCCTCCATATGTAGGTTCTCTTATGGGTAAGTTTTTTATCAAAAAGTTAAAAAATATGACTAAAAGAAAAATTGATAGAAAAAAACCGCTAAATATTAAAATCAGTTCTCCTTTACTTAAATTTTTAAAAAGTTTGTAAATAAAAAGAAAAAATCCTTTCATAATAAAATCCTAAACAAAGAAAATAAAATGAAAAGAATAGCCAAAATCCAAGTTAAATAATAAATATGTTTTTCTATTCCTCTTCTTTGCAAAAATGGCATTGTTCCAAAATAGCCAAATATACTTCCAAAAGATCCTCCTCTTTGTTGCAACAAAATCAAAATAATAAGTAAAATTGAAATTATAATTAACAAAATGTCTAATAAGTTTATCATCTTATTTTTTCTCTAAGCTTTCTATGGTATTTTAAAACTTCTAAATGCGCCCTTTTATCTAATAATTTTATAAAATTTTTTAAATTTTTTGGAATTTTCTCTAATTCAATTGGTTTTTTATTTTTACTATAATACAACAAACTTTTAGGCTTGGCTAATGATATAATTTTAACATATTTTTCTAAATTATTATCAACTACAGCTCTTAATGCTTCTTTATATTGCTGTATCCCTCCATCAACCAAAATTAAATCAGGAATACCCCATTCTTTATGCTTCAATCTTCTATTTAGAACCTCATAAATCATTTTAGGATCATCAGGTTTTAAAACAGTTTTTATTCTGAACCTTCTAAATCCACTTTTGTCGTATTCTCCATTTTTAAATCTTATCATAATCCCAACTTTATAGGCTCCTGAAAAATGTGCTATATCATAGGCTTCGATTATATAAGGAATTTTTTCAAGCCCTAATAAATCTTTTAACTCTTTCAAAACCTTTATATTTCTTATATCTCTTCCTTCTTTTATCAAATTTATATTTGAGGTTATCTTGTTTATAGCATTTATTTCTTTTTTTATTTTTAATCCAAGATTTAAATCATTTTTTTCTATAGCATCTTCAAGTTTTTTTAATAGCTCCTTTTTGTATTTTTTTAAATCTCCACTTAATATTTTTTTAATTTTTTCAATATTTTCATTATACAATTTTTTATCTCCAACTTCTCCTTTTTTACAGCACCAACCATAACAAAGGCCAAGCAAAGAATTTATGCAACTTTTTGAATGTGGCTTTAAACAAGTGCAAAATGGGATATCTTCCCTTATTATTTTTAATATTGTTTTTATAGCTCTTCCTTCTGTAAATGGTCCTATGTAATCACAATCATATCTTTGAGGTTGATGAGTGACAAAAACTTTTGGATAATCTTCTTTTGTAAAGCAAACATAAAAATATTGAGTGTCGTCTTTTAGTAAATGATTATATTCTGGATCAAATTTTTTTATTAATTCAGCTTCTTTAATTAATGCTTCTGCTTCTGAATCTAAAACTAAATATTCTAAATTTTTTGCTCTATTAAGTAAATCTATGATTTTTAAATTTTTGCTATTTAAATGTTGTTTTATCCTCTCTTTTAAATTTAAAGCCTTGCCAACATATAAAACTTTTCCATTTTTATCTTTAAAAATATAAACTCCGGTTTTTTCAGGAATAGATTTTATATCAATATCCATTTAAAGTTTTTCTAATATTTCTAAAATTTCTTTATTTATTGTTAAAATATCCTTTTCTCCATCCATTATTTTCCAACCGAATTTTTTAGAATAATACAAGTATCCTTCTCTTACTATTTTTAAAATTTTTATTTTCTCAAATTTTTTTACCTTACTTTTTTTAGTTTTATTTTTTAATCTTTTTATAGCAATCTTAGGATCTATATCTAAAATAATAACTAAATCTGGCTCTATATTGTTTCTTGAAATTTTATCTAATTTTTTGATAATATCTTCTTTAAAAATTTTTCTTAAGCCTCCATAATAAAATTGATAAGCATATGTTGATGGGAAAGATCTATCAGATATAACAATATAACCTTTCTCTAAAAATTTTTTCAATTTTTTGTAGTGCAAAAATCTATCGGCCAAAAAGAAAAAAAGATCAGCAATAGGATCTTTTGTTTCTTTAATCAAGTTTATTATTTTTTTATTTTGTGGTTCTTTTGTTAATAAAACTTTTTTAAATTTCTTTTTTAAATTTTTGTAGAGAAGAAAAGACTGAGTGGTAGTGCCGCTTCCATCTATTCCTTCAATAATTATTAATTTTCCTTTCATTCTTCTACTTCAACCCCCATAGATTTAGCTGTTCCAATTACTATTTTCATTGCCTTTTCTATATCATCAGTATTTAAATCAGGTAACTTTTCCTCTGCTATTTTTCTTATCTCTTCTTTTTTCAATTTCCCTACAATAACCTTTCCAGTTTCACCACTTCCTTTTTCAATTTTTAAATATCTCTTTATAAGCTCACTTACAGGAGGTTTTTTAATAACAAAATCAAAGCTTTTATCTTCGTAAATTGTTATTTCAACAGGAATTTTAACACCTTTATCATTTTTTGTTGCCTCATTAAATTTACTACAAAATTCCCCAATATTAATACCATATTGAGCCAATGATGGGCCTATTGGTGGAGCTGGAGTAGCCTCTCCTCCTGGAATAATTAATTTAACCTTGGCTTTTATTTCTTTCATATTTTTTTAACTTGCAATATATCGACTTCTATTGGTGTTTCTCTATTAAAGATTGAAACTGTAACTTTTAATTTTCCTCTTTCTCTATCTATATCAGTAACCTTTCCTTGCGTCCCTTTAAAAACTCCTTGAATTATTTGTACTAAATCACCGACTTTTATATCTACTTCTAATGGTGGCTCTTCCATTTTTGTCCTTCTAATCAATTCTTCGATCTCATTTTTATCTATTGGAATAGGGGTTGTTCCTGTACCAACAAATCCTGTTACTTTTGGTGTATTTCTTACTAAATACCAAGAGTCATCAGTAACTATCATATCTACAAAAACATAACCAGGGTGAATTTTCTTTTCAACTAAAACTCTCTTTTTCCCTTTTACTTCCCATACTTTTTCTTTTGGAACAAGAACATTAAAAATTTTATCCCTCATATCTAAAGCCTCAGCTCTTTTCATTATAGACTCTGCAACAATATCTTCAAATCCTGTTACAGTATGAATAGCATACCAAGCTCTACCCAAATATAATTTTTGTTTTGGCATTTTTCTTAATGATAATTAATTATATAATTATATCTTATTTTAGGATTAAAATCAACCTTGAAAAAAAGGTGTCTGTTAGCCCATAAATGATTGCTAATAAAAGTGAAAATAGTATGACTTCAATAGTTATCTTTTTTGTCTCTTTTGGTGTCAGCCAACTTACTTTTTTAATCTCGTTAATAGAATCTTTTACATAATTTATAATTTTCTCAATCATTATTTATAAATTATATTTAATTCATTATTTTGAGTTAAAGTAAAGACAATTTTTTTATTTGGTTTAATTTGACTTGCAATAATCTGTTCTGAAAGCTTATCAAGAATAAGTTTTTGTATAACTCTTTTTAATGGCCTGGCGCCAAATTCAGGGTCAAAACCTTTTTCTATCAACAATTTTTTAACTTTATCTTCGAAAACAACATTTATTCCTTTTTTAATCAACATTTCTTTTATTTTATTTAATTGAATATCAACAATTTTTTCTAAATCTTCTTTAGTTAAAGGTTTAAATATTATTATTTCGTCAATTCTATTTAAAAACTCAGGCCTAAAGTATTCTTTCAACTTTCTCATTATCTCTTCTTTATATTCTTCAAATTTTTTCTCTTCGCTTTTTGCAAACCCTATAGAACCAACCCTTTTGAATAGCTCACTCCCTATATTAGAAGTTAATATAATAATCGTATTTCTAAAATTAACTGTAAATCCTCTACTATCTGTTAATCTTCCATCATCTAAAATTTGCAAAAGAATATTGAAAACATCTGGATGTGCTTTTTCTATCTCATCAAACAATATTAAACTATAGGGTCTTCTTTTTACAGCTTCTGTTAATTGTCCTCCTTCTTCATATCCTACATATCCGGGTGGAGATCCTATTAATTTTGCAACTGAATGTGGTTCCATATATTCTGACATATCTAATCTTATCATTGCTCTTTCATCATTAAACATAAATTCTGCTAATGCCCTTGCTGTTTCTGTTTTACCTACTCCTGTTGGACCTAAAAACATAAATGATGCTATTGGCCTTGTTTCATCACTTAATCCTGCTCTTGCCCTTCTTAAAGCATTTGCAACGGCAGATATAGCCTCATCTTGACCAACAACTCTTTTCTTTAATTCTTCTTCTGCTCTTAATAATTTTTGTGCCTCATCTTCTAAAATTTTTGCTACAGGAATACCTGTCCATCTTGCAACAACTTCTGCAACATGTTCTTCAGTAACTTCATCATATACAAATTTTAATTTTTTCTTTTTAATATTTCTTTCAATAATATTTAACTCTTTCTCTATTGTAGGAATTTCACCATATAATATTTCTGCAACCCTTGCCAAATCTCCTATCCTTTCTTTTTCTTCCATTTCTTTTTGTAACTCCTCTTTTCTCTTTTTAAGTTCATTATATCTTTCTTTAAGTTTATTTTCTTTATACCATTCTTTTTCTAAATCTAACTCTTCTTTTCTCAATTTCTTCAATTTATTTTCTATAATCTTAATTTTATTCTCATTATTCTTCTCTTTTTTTAAGGCTTCTTTTTCTATCTCAAGTTTTTTAATCTCCTTTTTAATATCCTCTAATTCCTCTGGCATACTTTCTGCTTCTAATTTCAAAGCAGCAGCAGCTTCATCAATTAAATCTATTGCCTTATCTGGCAAATATCTGTCTGTTATATATCTTATTGAAAGATCAACAGCTGCTATTATTGCCCCATCAGAGATCTTTACACCATGATGTATTTCATATTTCTCTTTTAGTCCTCTTAAAATTGCTATTGTATCTTCCCTTGATGGCTCTTCAACCAAAACAGGTTGGAATCTTCTTACTAATGCAGGATCTTTTTCAAAATAAAGTTTATAATCTCTAAGTGTTGTTGCCCCAATTGCCTGAAGTTCTCCTTTTGCTAATGATGGTTTTAATAAATTAGATGCATCTATTGCTCCTTCTGCAGCCCCAGCACCAACCAATATATGAGCTTCATCAATAAAAACTATAAATTTTCTTGGATGTGCTTTTATCTCTTTTAATACTGCTTTTAATCTATCTTCAAACTCTCCTCTATATTTTGCACCAGCAACTAATGCTCCTAAATCTAAAGATATTATTTCTTTTCCTTTTAATGAATCAGGAACATCTCCATTAACAATTCTTTGTGCTAATCCTTCTACTATTGCAGTTTTACCAACTCCTGGCTCTCCTATCAAAATAGGGTTATTTTTTGTTCTTCTTGAAAGTATTTCTATAATTCTTCTAATTTCTTTATCTCTTCCTATTATTGGATCAAGTTTTCTTTCTCTTGCTAATTGGGTTAAATTAACACTATATTTTTCTAAAACTTTATATTTTGTTTCTGGACTTTCATCAGTTATCTGTTCTCCTCTTCTTAATTGCATTATTACCCTTGTAGTTTTATCAGTCGTTATTCCAAATCTTTCTAAAACATATTTTGCTATTGATCTTATCTCTATTAAGGCTAAAAATATATGTTCTACAGATATAAATTCATCTTTAAATTTTGAAGCTATTATTGAAGCTTGATCCAAAATTTGGAATGTTTCTTGAGATATATATAGTTGAGCAACATTTGAAACAGAAAATATTTTAGGAATTCTGTTTAACTCTTCTTCAACAACCTGCATTAGATATTTTTTATCAACCCTTAAGCTTTGCAAAATATCATTAATAATAGTATCTTCTTGCAACAATAAAGAATATAATAGATGTAGGCCCTTTATTTCTGAGTGATGATACTTCAATGCTAAATCCTGAGCTTTTTGCAAAGCCTCTTGAGCTTTTATTGTGAATTTATTAAATGAAAACATTGTATAATAATATTATAATATTGTTCTTAGAATAAGTCAAATAATGAAAAATCAAAAATCAGCAGGAGCAGTAGTATTTTATGAGGAAAATGGGAAAAGAGAGTATCTTTTAGTTTGTGGTGGTAAAAATTTTTATTGGGGATTTCCAAAAGGATGGATAGAGGATAATGAAGACCCAAAAGACACTGCTATAAGAGAGATAAAAGAAGAAGTTGGGTTAGATGTTGAATTAATTCCTAATTTTGAGGAAAAAATAGACTTTTTCTTTAAGGATAACAATGAACTTGTGCATAAAGAGGTTATTTTTTATTTAGCTAAAAGCCATTCAAAAGATGTTGTTTTAGGTTATGAATTAAAAGATTTTGAATGGTTAAATTTTGAAGAGGCATTTGAAAAATTGAGTTATAATAATTTAAAGGAGATATTAAAAAAGGCGGAAGATTTTTTAAATAATGAAAAAAGGCTTTACTTTAGCTGAATTATTAGCAGTATTAGCAGGACTTGGAATTTTATTTGGTGTTATTTCTACAATTGTTAAACCTGTTGAAATTTTCAAAAATTCTAGAGATGCACAAAGAATAAATGATTTAAATAAAATCAGTTCTGCTATTAAAGAATATCTAATTTTATCCCAAGAGCCTGATTTGGATGGACCATATTACTCTAATAGGGGTTATGATGAAGCAAGCTCTACTATTTTTATATCTGTTCCTAACGATAAAGAGGCAGTACCTTCATTTACTGATAAAAGTAATAAAACTTGGATAGTAAATCAAGTTCCAAGTAGCAAATTAGTAAGCATTAGTGGAGATGGATGGTTACCAGTAAATTTAAAAGAATTAAAATATTCTCCATTGTCTACATATCCTATTGATCCTACTAATTCTTTTTCTCAAAAATACTTTTATTCTTATGTTTTCAAAAAGGAGACTAAAACTTTTGAGTTAAATGCAAATCTGGAATCAGCAAAATATCAATATGGCGGAAGAGAAGATAAAACATCAACAGATGGAGGGGATGATCCATACATTTATGAAGTAGGATCAGCTTTAACAATTTTACCCTCTGAAATTTACACAAATAAAGAAAGGATATTAGGATTATTACCATCAATAAATGTATCAACTACAACTTTAACTATTAATGCTTATGTGGGCTATACATCTTCTACAAATATAACAATCTCCAATACAGGAAGCACGACATTAACAATTTATAATATTACACAAAAACCGGCAAGGAAAAGAATAAGTGTTGATAAAAGTTACATAACTATTCAACCAGGCTTAAGTGAAAACTTAGCAATAACTTGTAATGGGAAGGCTTTAAATCAAGCAACTACAATTACAACAATATTACAATTATGGAACAATGATGAATTACATAGCCCTATTAATATAAATGTAACCTGTAATATTTTAAATCCACCAAGAATATATGTTTCTCCTTATCCAGTAAATATTACTATAATATCAGGAAGCATAGCTTCAACTACTTTCTCTATAAATAATGCAGGAGGAGACACATTAACTATATCTACTACTACAACTCAATTAGGAAATACAGCAACAACTTGTCCTTCTTTTGTTACTTTTTCTCAATCAGCACCACCATCAATAAATGTAGATCCAAATGCAAGTACATCTATAGTAGTTCAAGTAGATGCAACATCCCAAAATAGACAAAGTTTTGAATGTAGATATATTATTTATAGCAATGATCCATTAAGGCCTGCAGTTTATGAATCAATAAATATAAATATAATAGGAAACCCAAATGCACCAACTCTATATGGAGAGCCTCATAATAAAGAAGCATATTTGTGGTGGAAAGTCGAAAATGAAACTTCTCCTATCCTATATTATGAACTATATAGAGGGACAACAACTAATAATTTTTCATTAATAGCAACTCCAACAAAAACATATTATTATGATACAGGATTAACAAATGGAACAACATATTACTATAAAGTTAGAGCAAAGAATGAAGTAGGTTGGAGTAATTTCAGTAATATAGTAACAACTACCCCAACAGGTACATCATCTCCTCCAAGAAATCTTTCTGCAATATCAACATCTGATGGAATATGTTATACAGGGTACATTAGATTAACTTGGGATGAACCATCTGATTTAGGAGGGTTGCCAATAACAGAATATAGAATTTATAATGCAAGTAATAATCAATTAATAGGAACATCATCAGTAACAACATTTTTAGATCCAAATAAAACAAATGGAACAACTTATTCTTATTATGTAACAGCTTATAATTTTAAAGGAGAAAGTGATAAAAGTAATATAGCTTCAACAACATCTATTGGAAGACCTTGCGAACCTCAAAATTTAGGAGCAACATCAACTCAAACATCAATAGATTTAGCATGGTATCCACCAAGTTATAATGGAGGAACACCAGTAAATTATTACAAAATCTATATGACAACTACAACGCAATGGTCCTTTATTGCATCAACAACAGCAACCTCTTATTCTTATACGAATGTCGCAACAAATACATATTATTTCTCTGTAACAGCTGTAAATAATTTAGGAGAAGGCAAAGGAAGTAATGTAGTAAGTGTTAAATGGCCTCCAGCAACACCACCAGATCCTCCAACAAACTTAACAGCAACAGCTACAACAACTCCAGCAAATAGAATAATATTAAATTGGCAAGCTTCTCCATCAACAATTGATGGTTATAAAATTTATAAATTAAAAGAAGAAAAATATATTCAAATAGCAACAACACCATCATCAACATTAACCTATTCTGATTATGATATTCAAAAAGGAATAAAATATTCTTATTATGTTACAGCCTATAATGCTCAAGGTGAAAGTAGGCCAAGTAATATAGCATCAGCAACTTTGTTAACAGTACCATCAGCCCCACTTAATTTAACAGTTAATTCTTGCGCATTACAAAAAGTTAGTTTAAGTTGGGATCCACCATATGATACAGGAGGAACATCAATTTCTCAATACAATATTTATCGCTCAACATCAACAAACTATTCATTAATAGGAACAACAACAAATTTATTCTTTAATGATTACAACCCAATAAACAATTTTATAAACTATTATTATGTAACAGCAAAAAATGCGATAGGAGAAGGGCCAGAAAGCAATATAGGAAGCTGTAATTTATCTCCTGGTGGAAACTGTTGGGCTAAAACATATGGTGGAAGGAGTTGGGAGGGAGCTTATTCAATTATCCAAACTTCTGATGGAGGGTATATATTAGCTGGTTATACGAATTCTTTTGGTGCAGGAGATAACGATGTTTTAGTAATAAAATTAGATTCTAATGGTAATATTCAATGGGCTAAAACATATGGTGGAAAGGTATACGAGGGTGCTCTTTCGATTTCTCAAACACAAGATGGAGGGTATATATTAGCTGGTTATACGACTTCTTTTGGTGCAGGAGATTACGATGTTTTAGTAATAAAATTAAATTCTAATGGTAATATTCAATGGGCTAAAACATATGGTGGAAGGAGTTGGGAGGAAGCTTATTCAATTATCCAAACTTTTGATGGAGGGTATATATTAGCTGGTTGGACACATTCTTTTGGCTCAGGATGTTCTGATGTTTTAGTAATAAAATTAGATTCTAATGGTAATATTCAATGGGCAAAAACATATGGAAGCAATCAGGATGATTATGCTTTTTCAATTATTCAAACCTCTGACGGTGGATATATATTAGCGGGAGATACTAAATATTACAGTAGTGAAAAGTATAGTGATTGGGATATCTTAATCATAAAATTAGATTCTAATGGTAATATTCAATGGGCTAAAACATATGAAGAAAGTGGTAATGGTTGGGCTCGTTCAATTTCTCAAACACAAGATGGAGGGTATATAGTAGCTGGTTGGAGATATATAGTAGCTGATTGGAGCAGCGATGATGTTTTAGTAATAAAATTAGATTCTAATGGTAATATTCAATGGGCTAAAACATATGGTGGAAGGAGTTATGATGGAGCTTATTCAATTATCCAAACTTTTGATGGAGGGTATATATTAGCTGGTTATACACATTCTTTTGGCTCAGGATATACTGATGTTGATGTTTTAGTAATAAAATTAGATTCTAATGGTAATATTCAATGGGCTAAAACATATGGTGGAAAGGTATACGAGGATGCTCTTTCGATTTCTCAAACACAAGATGGAGGGTATATATTAGCTGGCGGTACGTATTATTTTGACACAGACAGAGCTGATATTTGGGTTATAAAAACAGATTCTAATGGTAATATAGGTTTGAGGAGCGGATTTTATATGCAAAATGTTAATCCTGTGAAAACATCGCCAAGTTTAACAATCCTAAGTGTTAAAGATTATATTTTGACAAAAAATATCTTACCTCTATCCTCTAATATTGCTTCATCTTTATCTGTTTCAACTCCAAATCTTACTGTTACTTCTTTCGTTAATTCTTGTACTGCAGGACCAACTGTTCCATCTTCGCCAAGAAATCTTAAAGCAATTCCAGGAGATCAAAAAATAATATTAAATTGGGATTTACCATTAGATGATGGAGGGAGTGCTATTCAATATTACAAAATTTATAGAGGAGGAACATATATAGCATCAACAACAAATCTAACATATACAGATACAAATAATGGAGCAGGATTAACAAATGGGGTACAATATTGTTATTATGTAAGAGCAGTAAATTCTGTTGGAGAAAGTTCTCAAAGTAATACAGCTTGCGCAACACCAAGCCCACAACCAACACCCCCATCTCCACCACAAAATCTTAAAGCAACTCCAGGAGATTCACAAGTTACATTAACTTGGCAAGCACCTTTATCAGATGTAGGAAGCACATTATTAGGGTATAAAATTTATAGAGGAACAACTTATTTAGGAGCAACAACAAACTTAACATATACAGATACAGGATTAACAAATGGGGTACAATATTGTTATTATGTTTCAGCATACAATGCAATAGGAGATAGTGATAAGGCAGGACCAGCCTGTGCAACACCACAAAGTACAGGAAATCCTCCAAATCCTCCAACAAACCTTTCTGCAACTCCTGGATTAAATAAAATAACTTTATCTTGGACAGCACCATCTCAACCACCAACTGTTTCTGGCTATTATATCTATAGATCATATTATCAAAATTACGGTTATTCAAAAATAGCAACAACAACAAACACTTCATATGATGATACTAATTTACAACCATACAAATATTATTATTATGTAACAGCCTATAATTCATCTGGAGAAAGTGATAAAAGCAATATAGCATCTGCAACTCCTTATAGTGTTCCATCTCCACCTCAAAATCTTTCATTAAGTGTTGGTGATAAAGTTATGAATCTTTCTTGGCAAGCACCTGCATATGATGGAGGCTCTTCTATTTTGGAATATAGAATATATAAAAGTAAAAATGGGGCTTCTTATTCTTTATTAGCAACAACGTCTTCTTCAACACTTTCTTATTCAGATACAGATTTAGTTTTAGGTATGGCATATTACTATTATGTAACAGCAAAAAATTCTTATGGTGAAAGTGATAAAATTAATGTGGTTTATGGAATAGCAGGAGCAGTTCCTTCTTGCCCACAAAATCTAAAATTAGAAAGCTATTCTAATCATTTGACCATATCTTGGGATAAACCAACGTATAGTGGATATTATCCTATTGATTATTATGAAATATGGAGAAAAGCAGGGGCTAATGGTACATATTCTTTAATAGCAACAACAACATGGTATTCATATGATGATTATAATGTTTCTTTTGGAATAACATATTATTATACTGTTTATGCTGTAAATAAAATAGGGAAAAGCACAGGATGTAGTGAAGTTTATGGATCAATTCTCGGAAGAACGGTAAATGCAGTATATTATGGTGCTGGAACACTTGTTCCGGAAGGATTAAGTGAACGGTATAAATATACTCATCCGGTAATTACTATAAATTTTGGTCAACCTACTTATGTTTACTCTATTACAATTTCGGCTTCTCAATATAGTAGTAATATTCCTATATATTGGTATTGTAAAATTGGTGACTATATTACAAATTCAGGACTGGGTTATATAAGTGGATATTCTGCAATAAATATTCAAAGTACGTGTGAATATATTAATTTAACCGCATCACCTAAAATACCTGGCGAACCTTATACCTGGTATAATATCACAAACTATATGACCGATGATAATCCTAATACAGATTGGTATTTGGATTCTTATGAATGGAGCTCGTCATATTGGTATCCTTACCGAGTTATAAGAGCCTTTACAATTACTGAAATTTCAGTTTACAGATAAAAGATGAAAAAGGGTTTTACATTAATTGAGTTAATGATAGCTATAGGGATATTTTTAGGAATATTGGGAATTATTTTTACATTTTTTAATCCTATTGAGTTTTCTAAAAGGCAAAGAGATATTAAAAGGATAAATGATTTAAATTCTTTAGCTTCTGCAATTGAAACTTGTATAGCAGTTAACCCAAATTGTAATTTAGGAGAAAATGATAACTATATATATATCTCTGTTCCGTATGGTAAAGAAGATATTCCTTCAACAACAACTGATGCGACTGGCAAAATCTGGTTTATAAATACTGTAACTTCTTCTGATCTTTATAATATTAATGGCACTGGATGGCTTCCTGTTGATCTTTCAACATTAAGATATTCACCATTATCTTCATTACCAGTAGATCCAATAAATTCTTTTTCACAAAAATATTTTTACTCATATGTTTTTAAGAAAGAAACAAAAGAATTTGAGATAAATGCCAATTTAGAATATTCTGCCTTTAGAAAAGATGGTAGAAGTGACAAAACATCAAAAGATGGAGGAAGTGATTTAGAAATTTATGAAGTAGGAAATAACAAATGTTTAATATACAATACTCTTTATGGAGATATTACAACAACTACTTGTGGATATGTAATAAGTGTAGGTGGTGGAGGTGTAGGTGGTGGAGGAGGTGGAGGAGGTGGTAGTGGTGGAGGTGGTGGAGGAGGTGGTAGTGGTGGAGGTGGTGGGGAGTTAATAGATAGTAAAATTCTTTATAATGCAACAGCAACAACCATAGGAGGTTCTTATTTAAGATTAGATTTAGATAGTAATAATTTATATTTTACAGGAGTAAGTGGCCTGTGTCATTATGAGGATTTTTATCAATATTTAGGCAGATTGGATTTTGATTTAAACAATATTGAAGTTACTTCTACTGGAGATCTTCATATTCCAAGAGATATAAAAGTTAAAGAAGGATATATTTATGTAGGAGGTTATAATTGTGATGGAGAATGGAGAGTAGAAAAAAGAGCTACTTCTACTTTTTCTATTTGGGGTGCAGCAACTTCTGGTACTTCTTTGAGCGGAATAACAAGTCTAACTATCGATAAAGATGATAATCTATTTTTAGCTGGTTATAAACTCTCAAATGATTATGATTGGGCCTTAGAATTAAGAGATTCTAATTTATATTATTTAATTACTTCTACTACAGAAAGCATTACTGCTTCAGGTAATGAGAGAATTACAGATATTGCTTCAGATGATGATTATATTTATGTTGTAGGATTTTATACTACTTCTTCGCCTGCTGCCCATAATGTTTGGAGGATAGAAAAAAGAGATAAAAGTTTAAGGCTTATTAAGGCTGAAGATTTTTGTGATTTAGCACTATATAGTTGTGTTCCGTATGCAATTGCAATAGATGATAATTATTTATATATAGCTGGGTCAGAAGGAGGGCAATGGAGAGTTGAAAAAAGAAATAAAAGTGATTTATCTTTAGAATGGGCTGCAACAGTAGATCCAACAAGCTACAGCGATGTTCCTTATGGTATAGCAATTGATTGTGAGGGTGTTTATATTGCTGGAACACAAGCTGCAGATTCTGATTATCCTAAATGGAGAATAGAGAAAAGAAGATTAGATTGGGGAGATTTAGACTGGGCCACAACAAGTGATTATGGAAAGGCTTATGATATAGCTGTTAATGATGAAGGAGTTTTTATAGGAGGAGTAAAAAATATTGGTGGCAATTATTATTTTGCTATAGAGAAAAGAAGTAGGGGTGCCCCAGAATGTAAAACAACTTTTAATAAAACTTTTGATGGTGTAGTTTTATATGAAGCAGCGACAACATCTGATGGTTATTATCTAATAGGAGGATATACATACACAGGTACAGCAACAGTTTTAAGATTAAATAGATCAGGAAGGCCTGTAGCACAATTTAATTATGCTCCTTCAAGTGGTTTTAAATCTTTAATTGTTGATGGAGATTATTTTGTTGGCGCAGGTTATACTTATTATTATGGGACAGGAACGCCAACAACCTCAAATGCTTATATTGTTAAAGCATCAGCAACATCAGGAGCAATTGTTTGGGAAAAATATTTTGAAGATATTAATCCTAGTTCATATGATTATATTAACCAGATCAAAAAAGCTCCTGATGGAAATTATGTAGGAGTAGGTACTTCTTTTAATGATATTTGGGTTATAAAAATAAGCTCAAGTACAGGAGATATCATTTGGCAAAAACAAATTAGTATGCCTTATGGAGGAGGAGTAGGTAAATCAATAGATATTGAAATGTATGGACCTTATGGTAGATATGGAGATGGAAACTATATAATAGGAGGCTATATAGGATCATCACCTAATGGATTTATTATGAAAATAAATTCTTCAACTGGAGATGTTATATGCTCTTCTACACAAATAGCTAACCGTAGGACATATGAAGTATGTTATGGTCCTTATTGCATCTCTTATGCATATAAACATGAAACTTTTGGTATAGAATCATTAATAATGACGGGGAGTGGGAAGGTGCTGAGTATATATAACGAAAGAAAATGTAGACTAGATACAGGGAAGTGTATTTATAATGGAGTCATTTCAGAATTTTATAGCTGTACTCTTTTTTCAGAAACTTTTACCGATAGTGATATTTTCCTTAAAGATATAATTGAAGCATCAGATTATTTACAGCTCGGCAAAGTAATTTATCCTGCTGTAGGGTTTGATTCCAATCAAGGAAAAATTATTTTGATAATTTATGAGTATTCCATTGCACCCGAAGGTTTTAAAGAGAGAAATAGATATTATTATGATAAACCTTTTTATCGGTATTTGATAGAAAATATGTCTCTTATTCAAACTCCTGATAGGGGATATTTAATAGTAAATAGTAGTAATTATTGGAAGAAAAGTCAGATTATAAAAACAGATGCTTATGGTAATGTTATTACTTCTCAAACTTTAGGTTTTCAAAATTCTCTTAAAAAATTCTTTAAACATATGTTTTCTAATATTTTAAAATCTTTATTCCCTTTTTAATGTAGTCACTATCTTATAATCTTCTTTTAAATCTTCTTATTTTTTCATAAATATAAGTTATATAATATTTTTTTGAAAATTTATAGTCCAATGTTTCTAAAAGTTTTATTAATTTTCCTCCAAAGCCTTTTTTAAATTGTGTTAATCCATACCAAGGATGATTTATATCATTTGATAAAGTTACTCCCCACATATTATAAAATTTACAACCTCTATTTTTTGCATCTAAAATAATTTTCCAATGAAGTTTATAATTTATTGGTTCTTTTATCGGCAATGAAGCTCCATGATGATAAAATGCTGAATTATGAGAAAAGATTATTAATGCTGAAGAATAATATTTTTCCTCTATTTTACCAAAATAAAGTTTTGCTTTTCCTATTTTAGAAAATATTTCAAATTCATTTTTTATAAGCTCATATGGATAAGGAACAAAATTTTTTCTATTCGCTAAACTTTCATAAATTTTCCAAAAATCATCAATTTTATTTAAATCTTCTGTTTCTTCTATTTCTAAAAAATCTTTATCAAGAGAATCTAAAATTAATTTTTTGTGAGATTTATTCATCTCGCTTAACAAATCTTCCTCATTTTTATCAATCTCTTTTATCCAAAAATTTTCTGAAACTGTCCATATTGGTGCTAAATTAAAACCTATTTTTTTAAACTTTTCTAAATTAACATCTTCTTTTAAAAATCCTGAATTCAATCTTAAAAATATATAATGCTTGTTTAGTTTTTCTTCCTTGATCTTTTCAATTATTTTTTCAATTATTTCGTAAATTTTTTCATAATATTCTTTTTTTATTAAAGGTCCATGCGGTATCAACAAAAAATTTCCTCTTTTAGCTTTATAACCTATTATTTGAGAAGTTCCTATTAAATTTTCATCATAATAAATCCCATATCTTATTACTTCCCTTCCCAAAATTTTTTCAACCTCTCCCCATTCATAATCTTGCAAAAAAGAATATGTCTCAAAATTATCTACAAAATTTTTATAATCTTTTTCATCTATCCTTTCAATTTTTATAACTCTTTCCATTTTTTCAATAATTCACTTATTAAATATGCATCTTCTTCTTTTGTTAATATATTTGTTGGCAAATTATAGATCATCATTGAAAGTTTTTCAGCATTTGGGCACATTCCATAATAATATCCAAATCTATCTAATCTTTTTTCTAATGGTGCCAATGGAGAATTATACCAGTTTCCTAAATAGATATTATATTTTTTCATTTTTTCAATAAGTTTTTGGGGTTTTATTGTTGTCATAGGATATCTTAAATAATAAAATTCATAATCATCTCCGGGCTTTTCTCCATATGGAATTAATCCTTCTTTCAAATAAATTTTTGATAATTTTTCTCTATGCTCAT